>Ga0075467_10000856_pt1 | contig 24825 bp, 19 predicted proteins | sample DEB08_DNA_9_FD_75067 | JGI IMG/M metagenome (GOLD analysis project Ga0075467, IMG submission 75067) | Aqueous microbial communities from the Delaware River and Bay under freshwater to marine salinity gradient to study organic matter... | ecosystem: Environmental > Aquatic > Marine > Coastal ... | reverse complement strand
GCACTTGAAGTCTCAGAAAAACAAGCGCGCGACATCATGGTGCCAAGAACCCAGATGGTCGTTTTAAAAGCTGCCGATTCATTCGCCGACAACCTAGAAAAAATTATTGCCACAGGCCATTCCCGCTATCCAGTTATCGGCGAGACCAAAGATGATGTACTGGGTCTTCTACTCACTAAAGATTTACTTGGGTTAATCACTGACACAGGAGCCTCTACCGAGATATCTGCAGAAGCTGCGCTGATTTCGCAAGAAGAAAACCATAATGACATTCTCAACTTACTAAGACCGCAGGTATTTGTGCCCGAAAGTAAGCGCCTAAATGTTTTGTTACGGCAATTCCGCGAGGATCGCAATCATATGGCATTAGTGATTGACGAGTACGGTTCGTTGGCAGGTCTAGTAACCATTGAAGATGTGCTTGAAGAAATAGTTGGCGAAATTGAAGATGAACACGATAACGAAGTAAACAAAAATATACGTCAAGTTTCGGGCACGCATTATATTGTAAGTGCACTCACACCCATCGAAGAATTCAATGCGTTTTTTAAGGCTGAAATTGAAGACATTGAATTTGATACGATTGGCGGGGTTGTGACGAACAACTTTGGCCACCTACCAAAAAGAAATGAATACATCAGTATTGATTCATTTACTTTCCATGTGATGCAAGCCGACAGCCGCCGGGTAAGGCTACTGAGAATGACAATAGCCGGTGAAGAAAAAAATAAACACACGCAATAGCAATAGGCTCATGGAGCCTGCATTTGGTTACTTTTCTTGGGATTGAATAACCCTATAACCCGTCAATCTTATAGCCGTACTTTCCAACTATGAATCTACGCGACGCAGTGCTTGCCATTTTGGGTGGTCTATCTCTGACGCTATCTATGGCGCCATTCAACCTCTGGCCCTTGGCATTAGTGGCCGCCGCAATACTTTTTCACTTACTCAATAATAAAAAACCATTAGATGCATTTTATCGTGCATTGTTGTTTAGCTTTAGTTTGTTTATTAGCGGCGCCTCATGGGTATTCGTTAGCATTCACGAATTTGGCTATATGCCCATCCCATTGGCGTGCCTTCTAACATTTATTTTTTGCCTGTCATTGGCGCTGATCAATGCAGCTTCTTGGTTTACTTTTTCTTTTTTTTGCAATATCCACACAAACCACAGCTCTAGCCGCAGTCAATCTATTCTCATGTTTGCGGCTACCGGCGTGTTCACCGAGTGGTTGCGCACTTGGCTGTTTTCAGGTTTTCCGTGGTTATTTGCCGGCTACAGCCAAACGGAATGGGTACTGGGAAGCTGGGCGCCGCTCATCGGTGTGTATGGTATTAGCTTTATTATCTATGCTAGTGGTGCCGGCGTTTATGTGCTTGGGCGGTCCCTTCAGCCTAACTCAAAGACAGATCGGAGCCTCACAATCAAAGCAGTATTATCTGCAACTTTACTGTGTTGGCTACTCGCTCCACTCATCGATACCATAGAGTGGTCGCAAAAAACGGGCGCGGCGCGTTCGGTTAGTCTGATCCAAGCGAATATTTCTCAGCATGAAAAATGGCAACCTGAACAGCTCGCCTCTAGCTTGCAACTCTATGCTGACATGAGTCGCGGTGAGTGGGAATCGAACGAACTGGTTATTTGGCCTGAGGCCGCAATCGCCAATGACTACACCTCGAGCAAATCTTTTATCAACCGCATGGGCGAAATGGCAAGTACTAGCAACAGCGCCCTTCTTACCGGTGTGCCCTATCGATTTTACGACACTAAGGACAAACGTTGGCGGGTTCATAATAGTGTGGCGGGCACCGGACACGCTGAAGGGCTTTATCACAAACGCCAGCTAGTACCATTTGGCGAGTTCATCCCTTTCGAAAATATCGTTGGGCGGTTAATGAAAGTTTTTAACCTACCCATGACAAGCATGCAACCAGGGCCAACTCATCAAGCGGCTATCAAAATACACGACTGGCAAGCTCGACCATTGATCTGCTATGAAATAGTTTATCCGGCACTTACCGCCAAGACAGCTCAACTTAGCGATGTATTGATAACAGTCAGTAATGACGCTTGGTTCGGGGCATCCTTTGGCCCTGTGCAGCATCTGCAGATGGCTCAAATGCGCGCGCGCGAGAACGGACGCTATGTCTTGCGCAGCACTGGTAGCGGGATTTCAGCTGTTATCAACACAAAAGGCGTTATTACGGCGCGTACTGCACAGTTTGAACGAGAAACATTGCGCGGTTCTTTTTACTTATATCAAGGACTGACACCATGGGGACACAGTGGCTATTGGCTAATCCCGACATTAAATATCGGGATTATTATTGCTTTGTATAGCTATGGCTATAGCCGAAAAATGTAACTCGCCTGCCACGCCACAACCGCTTATTCGGCCTCCTTCTTCGATGGTTCATGCAGGGTTGAAGCATACTGTGATGAAGCGTCATCTAGAAAAAACCCCAGTGCATTATCCATAACGGCACTGTCACAAAAGCGCATAGTGTTGCCAGGCCCAGAGTAGTCGCGACAAATCTTGGCGCCAATCCCGCTCCAATTAATAATATGGCCGGAGTCACCATTGGTGGCATAGCGCTTTGTATCAATGTCGCGTTAAATACCTGAGGATTACTAGTAAAAAACATGCCGACTGCAATGACTATCAGCGGCGTCACCAATAATTTCCCTGCTATAACGGTGAAAACAGGCCACTTATAGGCAGGCTCAACTTGAATACTAAATTGTAATCCCACCATCAACATGGCCAACGGTAAAATCGTATTACCCAACAAAGACAGCAACGGAAGCATGCCCGCCAGAGCTTCGGTGGACGGCAGCAATAGGGCCAACAAGAGACTAATAAACGGCGGGAAACGAACTACCTTCCAAAGTATGCTCTTCACACTCGGCCGTTTTCCATCGCCTGAATACACAGCGACTGCCGCTGTCGCCACAACCGACAATATAATAAAGCTACCTAATTGATCGTAGATAATCGCCGCCGGCACCGCGCCAGCACCGAGCAATAGCTTGACTAGCGGCACACCAAAAAAAGCTGTGTTACCCAGACCAATCATCAACGTGACAGCAATTTTAATTTCTACCGACCAATGCAGGCGAGATGCCAGCGGGTAAATCACGAGAAATGAAAGTGCAATCAGTAGCCACGGAGTCAGCAACGGTAAGAGCAACTTAGTACTAAATTGCATATCAGGCAAGGTACTAAAAATAACGGCTGGTAGTGCAAGCCAAATAATATAGGTATTGATGGCACTCAGCGGACGATCGGTCGAGGCTAAAAATTTTTTCAGTAAAATGCCTGCTAGCAAGCTTCCCAACGCTAAACCGTACGTCATCATTTGCAAAACCTATGGGCCATCTATTATTCAGAACTATCAGTATGAGGCAGCATTAAAACGACTAAAAAATTCCGAGCGCTTTGCGGTGCAAGACTGATCGAACAGAATCTAGCTATGATCTTCATTACTCCAAATACGCTGCTCTTCATTAACGTGGAGGTAACCTAATCGCCGGCTTAGCATTTGGATAAAATGTTCAACTAATGCCGGTTTACTTGGCACAGTAATAAGCTGTTCTCGGATCTGGGTTACTTTCATTTGAGCGTAGCCACAAGGATTGATACCGAAAAAAGGGGCTGGGTCAAAATCATAATTAAGACATAAACCGTGGTAACTACAGCCGCGGCTAATACGAAGTCCGAGGGCTGCAATCTTTTCTCCCTCAACATAAACACCCGGAGCATTACGATCCCCCACTGCATGGATACCATAATGAGCAAGCGTTTCTATAACACTCTCTTCCAAAATCTCTACCAAACGCCGAACGCCTATATCTAAACGGTGCAGATCGGCTAGCAAATAAAACATCAGCTGACCGGGGCCATGGAACGTCACCTGCCCACCTCGATCAACCTTCACTACAGGTATATTATCGCTATTGAGAATGTGCGCTCGATCAGCAGCCTGACCCAAGGTATATACCGCTGAGTGCTCAAGGATCCACAGCTCGTCGGCTGTATCAGTTGTTCTTACACGAGTGAAGGCTCGCATAGCATCGAGCACCGGCTGATAGTCTAGCGGCGGCTCGGCGAGGAAACTTTTAACTTGCAATGCAGGCAGTTGCGCAGTCACGATTGGTCACACAATTAATTGATGGGAAATTAGGGCTACATTTAATAATGTTTCTAAAGCACCATTTTAACCTGCTCAACCTTCAGCAAAGCCCTGTGCAATGTATCCAGTTGCTGCTCACCCGTTGCGGTTATGGTGACCGTAATTGAGCGAAAGCTGCCTTTATTACTGTCACGGCGGCTAATTGTACTGCTATCGAAATGACTCACATGCTGGGCAACCACCTCAAGCACGCGCACTTCAAAGTCAACCGAAGCGCTTCCCAAAATTTTAATGGGATATTGGCAAGGAAAAATGATTTTGGCTGCGTCTTGGTCCGGCGCCAGCGTTTTATCTGAAATGAATTTTGACATAGTGGTTGCCACGTATCATAAGGATGAGCGCAAAAGCTTGATTAGGCTGTAAAACCCAGTATACCGCGTACAAATAAAATGAGCTGATCCCATATTCGCACAAAAAATCCTGCCGGCTCTACCGCAACACCCGCCACTAGGTCACGCTGCGCAAGTAGCTCACCGTTAAGCGAAAGATTCAACTGCCCATATACTTTGCCTGCAAGAACGGGAGCAATAATTTCACGATCAACTTCAATATTGGCCTGCAACGAATCTTGCTGATCACGAGGAATTGTCACGCTCAAATCCTCTGCCAAAACTAAAGCTACCTGCTTTTCCTGCCCCGCCCAAACCTTCGCCACATTTAAAGGTTCATCGGCCTTATATAAAGTCTGTGTCTTGTAATATCGAAATCCATACGCAAGTAATTTTTTAGTTTCCTGCTCTCTAGCACGCAAACTCTTAGCGCCCAAGACAACAGAAATTAATCGCATATCATTACGCTTAGAAGATGCTACTAAGCAATAACCAGCCTCCTCGGTATGACCTGTTTTCATGCCATCTACATTTTGGTCAGTCCACAATAAACCGTTTCGATTACGCTGTGTTATGTTGTTATAGGTAAATTCCTTCTCGGCATAGAGACCATAGTGATTAGGAAAATTACGCACTAATGCGCTCGCTAAAATAGACAAATCTCTTGCAGTAGTGACATGCCCTTCAGCCGGCAAGCCAGTTGCGTTTTTAAATTGCGTATACGACATACCTAACAATTTTGCCTGCTGCGTCATCAAAGAAGCAAATGCAGCCTCATCTCCAGCAATGTATTCAGCCAACGCAACACTTGCATCATTGCCCGACTGGATGATCACACCGCGCAATAAATCCTCGAGTAAGACTTCAGTGCCCTCTCGTATGAACATACGCGAGCCCTTCGTCTTCCAGGCCTTAACGCTTACGGGAACTTTGTCGTCGGCACGAATACTTCCCTTGGTAAGCTCACTAGAAACAATATAGCCGGTCATGATTTTTGTGAGGCTAGCTGGTGGTAATTGCTGGTCGGCATTATGTTCAACAATGACCTTGCCCGTGTGCGCATCTAATAGCAAATAGCTACTTGCAGCTAACTGCGGTGGCGACGGCATAAGCATAGCGCTACCCGACCCAGCCACTTGGCCAAAAGCTTGCACACAAAATAAATAGATGACAATGCCGGCCAAAGCGCGTGTCGAGAGGCGATTCATTAAAGACAAAACAACGTTTTTCATTATATTTTTCTACACATCGATAACTAATAAAAAAGACTAAGACAAATCCATTCACCCACTTGCGAAAATACACATCACCGAGGACTTACCTAACAAAAAATCGGTACACAACTAAGAAGCTGAAAACGGTATAAATGGGCATAGCGAAAGTGCGTTCGTCATTGAACAGCCTACAGCGATGGTCGATGCGCTCGCTCAAAAAGCGAAAAAAGCATCGATATGCCGCAGCCAAACAATAAAATGTTAGGGTTTTAGATCCCCTAATCAACAGCTATTCACCGACTACTCAACAACAGGATACATACTATCAAAAGAATCCAGCAACGGGTGTGCTTTTAATCGTTCGACCTCTGAACGACTCGCAACAGGGCCTATACGTACCCGGTACAACGCTTTATTGGCGCTGGGGTGAATAACAACATTGTGAGCTTCCGACGGCGCGCCGCCATAGCTTATTTTTTCAAGTAGCTTATTCTGCAGACCCTGTGCTGCGCTTAAACTCTCGTATGAAGCAATTTGTAAATAGTGATTCTGGACGCTCGCTACTGGGGCAGAAGAATCCGCCGCCTTGTTACGCTCCGCTGGCGGTGCAGGTGCATTGAATTCGGCTTGAGCCGCATCAGCTTGCGCCACTTGTGCAGCCTGAGCCTGCTTTGCAGGCCGCTGACGAGACTTCTTCGCCTTGGCCCATTGTTTGGGATCAATCACCTCTATTTCTACTCTGGCAGTGCCTTTCTTCAGCATATCGATTTTGGTTGCCGCGGCATAAGATAAATCAATAATGCGCCCACCGTGAAATGGACCTCTGTCATTAACTCGAACGATAGTGCTTTTGCCATTTTCTAAATTGGTGACTTTGACATACGAAGGCAGGGGTAAATGCTTGTGCGCCGCAGTCATTTGGTACATATCATAGCGCTCTCCATTCGCGGTATCGCGACCATGAAACTTTTTCCCGTACCACGAGGCATCGCCACGTTCTTTAAATCCTTTAGCACTATCGAGTACGCGATAAGATTTACCAAACACGGTGTAAACGCTGGCATTACCGCCACGACTCTTTGGCTCGACGCGAGGCTCGGCATCTTTAATTTTGCTTGCCTTCATCACGACATTAGGCGCGCTATCTTGAGTAACTGTAGAACTTCTCAAGCCGCCAAAAAATCCGCAGGCAGGAAGCGTTACAACCATAATGCACACTACTAATTTCGAGAGATAATCTCCCGAATTAACGCCTACTAGATAGGAAAGAAAATCCTTCATAATTGTCTATTCAATCTCATGCAAATAATAAAACGGGCTTTCAATGAACACTGCTACCTAATAATAGTAAATATACTGCGTCTAACATCACTGCCGGCCACGAAAACCTTTCATCCTGCCAAGGGCCCACCTGGTTGAATCTCATCCCAGCCAGCACACCCCCCGTAGTATTAACATTACCTATGAACGGGCATTCTGCGCAGCAGCAGAACGCAGAATCTCCTCACTGAGTAAATACACCGCCAAGGCATATTTTGAGCGCGGATTATAACGGCTAATAACATAAAAATTATTAAAGCCAAGCCAAAACTCGTCGCCATCGGCATCATTAAAACGTACCACGCGAGCCATGGTCGCACCCTCTACAGCGCGCTGACTGTGATAACCGCGACTACTTAATTCATCTAATGTAAAGTTAGGTCGCAAACCTCGGCCAATAACAACCGAATCGAAGCCTTCATTAACCGCCGCTCGAGCAGCGACTAATTCCCCCGACTGCCAACCATGGTGAGTTAAATAGTTAGCCACACTATGGATGGCATCGGTCGGATGATGAAGATCTGCCACACCGTTTTCATCCCCATCAATCGCCAACTTTCGGTAGTTGCTCGGCATAAATTGACTCATACCCATCGCCCCTGCATAAGAACCCAATTGCTGGTCTGCTTGCCAGCCCTGCTCTTTGCACAAAACGATATATTCAACTAATTCACTACTAAAAAATTTAGTTCGCCGCGGATGCTCAAACGCCAAAGTGGCCAACGCGTTTAAAACATTTGCCTTACCCGTATAACCGCCATAATTAGTTTCGACACCTACAATAGCGGCAATGACTTGCGGAGGTACGCCATACTCTTGCTCAACTTGCTGCAATATTTGCGCGTACTCCCGCAAAAAATCTACGCCTCCGTCAATACGCACCGGCGTTAAAAAACTAGATCGATAGGCTGTCCAGGTTTTAGTTTTTTCCGCTGCGTTTGCCATACTATCTAAAATACGCTGTTCAGTAGAGGCATTGGCCAAGATTTGCATCACCTCGTCGCGCGACATCCCATGGTCTTCAACTAACGTCGCAATTACAGGGGCGGCGGCAGGATGCTGGCTATAATCAGCCTGAGCCGAGGCAATGAATCCTGTACCTAGAAGACCCACCAATAGAGTGCATCGCGCCATCATAAAGGCATAACTAGTAGCGTCGTACAGCTTGCAACGCAATGAGTGTCTGTCGACTACTCGACTGCGGTTTGTTGAGGTCATTGTATTTACGCGCTTGCTCAAAAACATTTTCACCGCCCTCTAAGCTCAATACCTATTATTGATTCGTTCAAAGTTAGTCTTACTCACTACCATCAAAGATATGCCTGCCAGCTTAGCTTAATCGTCGACTGATGACGATCAATGGCCCTATCAATCGGTTTCACTTTGTATGGACATTAATATGCCAAAGCCTGCCAACAATGTGACCATCGCTGTACCGCCATAACTCACTAACGGCAGAGGCACACCAACAACAGGCAGCATCCCTGAGACCATTGCTAAATTCACCATAACATAGACAAAAAATGTGAAGGTAATACTCCCCGCCACCAATTTCCCAAACACTTCTTTAGCTGAGATGCTGATATATGCGCCGCGCATTACCACTAAAATATATAGCATCAACAGCGTTAAAACCCCCAACAAACCAAACTCTTCTGCCAATACTGCAATAATGAAATCGGTATGGCTTTCAGGTAAAAATTCTAACTGTGATTGGGTTCCGTTTAACCAACCCTTGCCCGCCCAACCTCCCGAACCGATCGCTGTTTTAGACTGGATAATGTTCCAACCCGCCCCTAGCCTATCGCTCTCAGGATTAAATAGCGTCAAAATTCGCTGGCGCTGATAGCCTTGCAGCGCAAAATGCCACAGTGGCCAAGCGGAGGCAACAACACCAAGCACTGCGCCAAAGACATAACGCCATTGCAACCCAGCCAGCCATATCACCAATAAACCCGATGTGGCCACTAGCAACGATGTACCTAAATCAGGCTGTATGACTATGAGACCACAGGGCAAGAGAATAATCGTGAAACTAGCCAGCAAATAGTTAAATTTTGGAGGTAACAAGGTCCCCGACAAATAGGCTGCCACCGTCAAAGGCACCGCCAACTTCATCAACTCCGATGGCTGGAAACGAGGCAACCCCGGTAAATCTAGCCACCTAGTTGCACCGTTTATATCGACGCCCCATAGCGGCACAGCTGCCAATAACAAGACGCCCACCAAGTAGGCTAGGGGCGCGAGCGCTTTAATAGTTTTAACGCGGAACTGGGCAGCAATCAACATGCAAGCAAAGGCCACCAACAAGGCCATAAACTGCCTGCCTAGACGGTCGGCATCTTGCCCACTTGCACTATAAAGCACGACCAAACCATAACTTGAAATCATTATGAGCAGTAATAATAAAGGCCAATCTATTCGGAATTTCTTCCAGGTATTGGGCCGCATACGCAAGGCACCGGACCCACCGGGTAAGCTTCGAAAAAATTCAGAAGGCATTATTCACCCATTCGACTGAATCATTCATAGACACATCACCCAAGCCCGGCAGCTGGCTGTTTGATGCATACACGGGTAATTCTCGACCCGCCGGCTTCACTTTATTATCGTTACTGGTGTCGTTCAACATAAGCCAATCAAACACTTTCCTGGCAATAGGCGCGGCGGTGGCGCTGCCACTGCCGCCATTTTCTATAATAACCGCAACGGCGAATTTTGGCCTCTCAAAGGGTGCGAAGCCCACAAAGAGGGCATGGTCGCGCTGACGTTCAGCGATAGCGTCGGCATCATACTCTTCACCTTGAGCAATACCAATAACCTGCGCAGTGCCGGTCTTGCCTGCCATTTTATACTTGATATTACGTCCTATAGCTTGAGCCGTACCCTTACGGCCATGCACAACAGATTTCATTGCATCATGAATTTCGTCCCAAAAATAATCGCTCACACCAATATCATCTAACTGATTTTCTGAGCCGTAAGAAGATACGTTATTCTCAGATGCGTTAATCAATGCGTTTATATTTTCTTTCTGGCCGACCTCTTCCTTATTGCTTTTTGGCGGAGTCTTATCCGACAAAATAAAACGCGGCTCAATGCGCTCTCCGCGGGTAGCCAATGCCGCCGTCGACACTGCAAGCTGCAATGGCGTCACCAACATATAGCCCTGACCGATGCCTATATTAAGCGTTTCGCCAGGAAACCAAGGTTTATTTCGACTTGCACGCTTCCATGCGCGAGATGGCAACAAGCCAGAGCGTTCATTAAACGAATCAATACCCGTTTTTTCACCTAGCCCAAATTGCTTAGTAAACGCATGGATACGATCGATGCCGAGCCTATAAGAAATATCATAAAAAAAGGTATCGCAACTCTGCTCAATAGCTTGAAATAAATCCACCTTATCGCCATGACCCTCGCGCTTCCAATCACGATGATAGCGCTCGTCATTAGGCAGCTGATACCAACCAGGATCATTAATTGTCGAAGACGATGTAATCAGGCCATGATACAGCGCAGCCAAACCGATAATGGGCTTAATAGTTGACCCTGGCGGATATTGCCCTTGCAACGAACGATTGAATAGAGGGAGGTCAATAGAATCGCGCAACTTACCGTAAGACTCGTTGCTAATGCCATTAACAAACAAATTAGAATCGAAGCTCGGCGCACTGACCATCGCCAACACATCACCTGTATGTACGTCCAAAACCACCACCGACCCACGGCGTCCTTTCAACAGCCCAACAACAGTTTGTTGTAATTCGGCATCAACAGATAATTGAAGATCGCCACCGGGTAAAGGATCCACTTGTTGCAAAACCCGCAACACACGGCCATGCGCATTAGATTCAACATACTGCGAACCCACTACGCCATGTAAAATTTCTTCGTAATAATTTTCCAGTCCTATTTTTCCAATATGGTCGGTTGCTGCATAGTTAATACGCCGCTGCTCGTCAGAAAATATTTTTTCCTGCTCACTTTTATTAATTCGGCCAACATAACCAATCACATGAGAAAAATCCTCACCACGCGGATAATGCCGAACCAACTGCGCTTTTATTTCAACGCCATCTAATCGATAACGATTAACAGCAAAACGGCTGATCTCATCGTCATTGAGTCGAAATTTAAGTGGCACCGCCTGATAAGGGGTGCGGCGATTAAGACGTTGCCTGAATTTCTCAACACTGCGCGTATCAATATCAAATAGTTGCTGTAAGTCAATCAACAACTCATCTAGGTTAGCAACACGCTCGAGCGTGACCGCAAGACTGTAGCTAGGTTGATTTTCAGCAAGGAGTACGCCTTTACGATCGTAAATAAGACCTCGCCTAGGCTCAAGCGGCAAGGTGTGTATACGATTGCGGTCCGATGCGGTGGCAAACTTTTCATATTGGAAAACCTGCAGGTTGACGTATCGCCAAGCAAGTAAAGCGGCAAGAAAAAAGAACAACACCAATGAGGCGATCATACGCTGCTGAAAGACGCGCTGCTCTAATGCGCTATCTCTTAACTGATTTTTTTCAAACACAGGGCATGACCCCACTGATTTGCAGAGATCGTGGCAACAAGTAACAAGCACCGTATGCGCCATTGAACTTGCAAATTGACGACACGCTATTGCTTTTAGTCATCGTCTAATCACGATGATAAGGATGGCCAGCTAGAACACTCCAAGCTCGATAAATTTGCTCTGCTAAGATAACGCGCACTAATGGATGTGGGAATGTCAGGAGCGATAACGAACAGCGCCAATCTGGCCAATGTTTTAGGCCATTATTTTGAACAGAAAAATCTAACCCATCAGGGCCGCCAATCAAAAAGCTGATATTCCTAGATTCATCGCGCAGCCTTTCGATACGCCCCGCAAATTTTCGTGTGCTAATGGCTTGGCCGTCTTCTGTAAGCGCAACAATAAAATCGTTTTCGGGAACCATTTGCAGTAAACGTTGTGTTTCACGCATGCGCGTTTTTTCGGCTGACTGATTCTTACTACGTTTTTCCAACGCAATTTCCTGAACATTAATCTGATAGTCACTGGGTAAACGCTGAAAATAATCATCACAGCAGTCGTATACCCACGCAGGCATTTTTTTTCCTACAGCAAGGATCGATATTCTCATAACTATATTACGAAGCCGATCTATTCTTGCTCGGGATTGGAGTCGGGCTTGAGCGTCCACAGACTTTCCAAATCATAAAACTCACGCGTAGTCGGTAGCATAACGTGAACGATGACATCGCCAAAATCAACCAAAACCCACTCAGCAATATCATCTCCTTCCATACCGATACTAAGCCAATCCTGTTGCTTGGCTTCAAATGCCACATTTTCAGCCAATGCCTTAACATGCCTATTAGATGTGCCGGTAGCAATAATCATAGTATCTGCCACGGTGCTAATATCTCCGACATGCAGCACCATGATGTCTTTAGCTTTTAAATCCTCTAAAGCACTTACAACAATATTACTGTGCTCGTCTGTCGTTTGATTATCCACGTTAATTTACTTGCCTCTATTAATTTCAAAAATCATGTTTGCTACTCACAAGACACACAATTTTTAGTGATATAAATCATGCGCCACAATATATTCCCACACATCAGCTGGCAAACTCTGCTGCCATAAGTGGCAAGCATTTAGAGCCTCTGTACTGCTCGTAACATCATTGCGCTGAACTAACTCTCGCCTCAACTGCGTTGAAGATATAGGGTACTCGCCCAAGCTGACACTTGCTAACTGCCCGTAGGGCCGATCGATTTGTGCAACGCTTGTGCCTAACAATGCCTTAACTTCAGGGGCAATCAACTCATTAGCAGAAATACCGGCGCGCCTCATCACCACCAAATTCACAACGCCCAGCAATTCCTCCCAGCGCTGCCATAAATGCAATTGGCCCAGAACGTCAGAACCGACTATAAAACAAATAGTAGCCTCATCGCCCAACTCACTACGTAGTTCACAACAGGTATCAATGGTGTATGAAGCACCCTCTCGCCGCAATTCACGGTCATCCACGATGAGCTGAGGGTAAGATCGCACTGCAAGGTCTAACATTGCTTTGCGATGCGCCGCCAAAGCCAAGGGGGCCTGCTTTAATGCATGCTGACCCACCGGCAACAGCTTAATGTGCTCAAGATCAAAGCGCTCTGCAAGCTCCAAAACAGACGCTATATGCCCGCGATGCACAGGATCAAAGCTGCCGCCCAATACACCGATACGCTTATTCAATCTAGTGCTCTAGGTGCTCAACCAATGTGAGCACCCCGCTTGCAACCGATTACCACCCACCTTTCGCTTCATAGTTTATTCTCGCACCTGGCCTTCGCCTAGAACAATATACTTTTGCGAGGTAAGCCCCTCCAAGCCAACAGGCCCTCTGGCGTGAATCTTATCGGTTGAAATGCCAATTTCAGCACCTAACCCGTACTCAAATCCATCGGCAAACCGCGTAGAGGTATTGATCATAACCGAGCTAGAATCGACCTCTCGCAAAAAACGCATAGCGTTTGAGTGATTGTTCGTGACGATAGCCTCTGTGTGCTGCGAGCTATATTTATTAATATGTGCAATAGCCTCATCGATACCTTGGGTAACTTTAATAGCTAAAACTGGTGCTAAGTACTCCTCATACCAATCACTTTCAAGGGCGAGCTTTTTATTGCACGGACTGCCGGCTCGCTCGAGTATATCGAAGCCCTCTTTGCACAATCGCAATTCAACACCATGTTTTTCGTACTGTGTAGCCAGCAATGGCAGCAACTCAGCGGCTCGACTTGCCGCAATCAATAACGTTTCGGTTGTGTTGCAGGTGCCATACCGCTGGGTTTTAGCATTAACAGCAATATTAATAGCCATATCACTTTGGGCATCATCATCAATATAAACATGGCAATTGCCATCCAGATGCTTAATCACGGCAACACGCGATTCTTTAGTGATGCGCTCAATCAAGCCTTTACCGCCGCGCGGCACAATAACATCAACATATTCTGGCATGGTGATTAGTTCGCCAACGGCGGCGCGATCGGTAGTACTCAGCACTTGGATAGCAGTTTCTGGCAGCCCTGCATCGATCAAACCGCCCTGAACACAAGCCACTATCGCCTGATTAGAATGCGCAGCCTCTGAACCACCGCGCAAAATACAGGCATTACCGGATTTAAGACAAAGGCTCGCAGCATCTACGGTCACGTTAGGTCGCGACTCATAAATAATGCCAACCACACCCAGCGGCACACGCATTTTACCCACCTGAATACCTGATGGCTGCGCATTGAGATCGGTGATGGCGCCCACTGGGTCAGCCAGCGCTGCAACCTGCTGCAGACCCACCAGCATTGCATCAATACCGGCACTATTGAGCTCAAGGCGATCGAGTAAAGCTGCATCGAGGCCTTTGTTGCTGGCCTCATGTAAATCTTTTGCGTTGGCATCGAGCAAACTTTGGCGGGCGCCATCTAAACGTTGCACCATAGCCTGCAAAGCCATATTTTTTTTGTTGGTGCTCGCCGACGCGGTCAGCGCGCTGGCAGCGCGAGCCTGCGACCCAACAGTGAGCATATATTGACGAATATCCACGAGTGCCTACCTACAAAACCAAAGTAGACTTATTCTCGCATAGTAATGATGTTTGGCAAGCAGGGCTTTAGGGAATTGTTCTAACGCAGCATGGTCGGGCCAGATTTGCGAATGAAACAAACGCCAACGAAGCGGCTAAATTGCTTTAATCGCGTCTAAGATACGCCCAGCGGCCTTGCCATCGCCGTAGGGGTTATGGGCTTTCGACATTTGCTCATAGACACCCTGATCCAGCATGACCTGCTCGACATTCGCCACAATTTTGGCAGCATCGGTTCCGACTAAACGGACCGTGCCGGCATCCACGGCTTCAGGTCGCTCGGTTACATCGCGCATCACTAACACAGGCTTGCCCAGAGACGGAGCCTCCTCTTGGATCCCTCCCGAGTCAGTTAATATCAATGAAGATCGATTCATTAGCCAAGCAAACGGCAGATAATCTTGTGGATCAATAAGCGCCACGTTCTCAACATCAGACAAAATTTCATAAACGGGCTTCTGGACGTTAGGGTTGAGATGCACCGGGTAGATAAACTCCCAGTTTGGATGAGCAACCGCGAGCGTTTTGATCGCGCTACATAAATCTATAAAGCCCTGACCAAAATTCTCGCGCCTATGACCAGTAATCAAAATCAGTTGTCGCGACGCATCGGCAAGGCGCTCGTATAGCACTTCGCCAATCGCATCCTGCCAAACCTGCGCCGGATATTCTGGCAGTCGCTCACTAACCCACAACAAAGAATCGATAACCGTATTACCCGTAACCGTAATGGACTCGTCGGCCACGCCTTCATCAAGTAAATTTTGGCGCGACAAAGTCGTTGGCGCAAAGTGCAGACTCGCCAAGCGACCCACCAAACTTCGGTTCGCCTCCTCAGGAAAAGGAGCCAACATATTACCTGTACGCAAACCCGCTTCGACATGCCCAACCGGAATCTGCTGATAGAATGCAGCCAAACTAACCGCGAAACACGTTGTGGTATCACCGTGCACAAGAACAAGATCGGGCTTACACTCCGCAAGAACATCACGCATTCCAACCAAAATACGCGCCGTCAGGTCATACAAATCCTGATCGGCACGCATAATGTCGAGATCGTAATCCGGTTCAATGGAAAACAAATTGAGTACCTGATCGAGCATTTGGCGGTGCTGCGCCGTGACACAAACGCGCGCGTCGATCTGCTCATCTGCAGCAAGCGCTAATACAACAGGCGCCATCTTTATGGCCTCAGGCCGAGTACCAAAAACACTAAGAACCGTACGCATCAAAAATCCCTAAAAAACCCCGAAAAACCCCAACAAACTAACCATTAACCCAGCATCAACCCAGCAACTATCCAGCAACTACAGCTGCTGTAACGTAGCTTGAGCTTCCTCAAGGCCAGGGTAAAGAATATCTGGCGTTTGCGTGGCAAGCTCCAAATGCGTTTTAGCCTTCTCTAAATCACCTGACTTGTAGTAGGCCATACCTAAATGGTATTGCAATAACGTCGACGTGCCGACCTTATCGACTGCAGCTAACGAATAGGTAATGGCTTGCTCGTAGTCACCATTCATATACATCACCCAGCCCACCGTGTCGAGGAATGCTGGATTGTCGCTATCTTGCAAATCGGCTGCCAAGGCGCGCGCCTTCGCTAAGTTTTCAGGGGAACTTAAATTTTCAGCATAAATCATGGCTAAATTGTTTTTTGCCGCTAATGCATCTTCATCATCTGCGACGAGTCCCTCGTACATGTCTCGAGCCTGCTCGTATTTTCCTGTACTGTAATAAACGCCGGCCAACTCAAACCTCAAGGGCTTCGAATCGGTGGCTGCGATGCCTCGAGCCAGAGCATCTTCGGTTTTTTCAAGCTGCTGCTGCGAAGCATAAACCTTTGCCAGTTGACGATAAGCCGTTTTGAATTTTTCATCTAACGTTATCGCTCTATTCAACTCGGCCTCAGCGCGCTCAAAATCTTGATTTTGAGCATAAAGCGTACCAGCTATATACCCACAATGTGCCTGCTCAGGGTACTGCTCACAATGACCATTTATATAGGCAATGGCTGCATCAAGCCCTTTTTCTTGAGAAAGAACCTGCACCATTGAGCTCAGTGACTCAACCGCTGCAGGTTGCTGCACCAGTGACTGCTCTAGATTGGCAATAGCTTCGTCAAACTCTTCTAACCGCAAATTGAGACCCGACTGCAAAAAGTAACCCAATGCTTTGGAATCTTCAGAGTCGATCATGCGTTGGGCAAACTTACTTGCAGCATCCCAATCTTCCTTTAACACGAGCAATTTAATCAGGTTGGTTACCAAACCTGTATTTTCACTGTCTATTTCTAAAGCCTGACGAATAAATGTTTCTGCTAATTTATATTGCTCGCTCTTAATCGCAAGCCTTGCTGCACTCGTTAACGTTTCAACCGTAGGTTGCTGCAGAGTTAATAATTTTTTGAGGTTATCTAGCGCAAGGCTCTCATCGCCAGCGGCCTCTTGCGCCTTTGCCAAACTCTGCAGCGCTCCGGCATTATCGGGATTGTTTTTTAACACCACACGCAGATCAGCAATACCCTCTTTTAATTCGCCGTCATTCAAATTCAAGCCAGCTCGAGTTAACAACGCGTCTTCATTTTCTGGCTCTATCGCTAAAACTTCTTCAAATATTTCGCGCGCTGCAACCAGGTCCTCGTCTTGTAAATACAATGCACCTAAAACATTACGCGCCTCTATAGCGCCAACGCTGCGCGGGTCACGATCAACTGCTTGCTGAAGCACTTCAATACCGCGCTCTTTTTCACCAATAAACAGGTAAAGCCCGGCCAGCGTTGTGTAAAGCTCACTCTGGTCTGGATCTTCGGCAATATATGCCTGGCTCTGCTCGAGCGCTGCTTCTTGGCTTCTATGTTGCTGTAAAAAACCGATAACACGGCGCTTAGCACTGATTGAATCGGGGTTATTAGTAGCAAACGCTCTCACCACTTTCTCCGCATCATCAAAGCGAGTCTCGCGAATATAGTAGCGAATCAACGTTCCAAAATAGTTTTCTGAATCAGGATGCTTCTCAACCAAGGCGACTAATTCCACCTCAAGCCCGGCGTTATCTCCCATGTTTTCAAGCACGGCAATCTTCATCATTCGCAGACGATCTTCTTGTGGATTAACTTTTATGCCTTTATTAAGAAGATCTAGGCCTGCCTGCATATCTTCTCGCTGAGCAAACAGCCCAATCATTACACCTAGTGCAGAAGAATTTCCCGCATCGAGACTTAATGTCTCAAGGGCTAAACTTTCAGCAGCCTCGGCTTCACCGGCTCCCGACAAGGCCACTGCTTTATGACCCATCAAGGCAACATTTGTGGGCTCAATTTCTAATGCCTTGTCGGCATTCTCGTTAGCCCGCTCAAAGTCTTTCACAACGATAAAGACTTTAACTATCCCTTCATAAGCACCAACACTGGTCGGATCTTCATCGATAACACTCTGATACATACTGTAAGCTTTACGGATATCGCCCTCTTGGAAGCCGATTTCGCCCAGAATGATACGGGCCTCAGAATTTTTGGGGTTGATTTGCAGGACATTGCGCGCATCAATACGCGCCTTGTCAAAATTCTCATCTGCAAGAAATTGCTGCGCGCGTTCCAGATATTTTTGCTGGCGATCTTCACCGTCGCCACACGCCACGATTAAAGATAAAACTGATGCAATAAGTACCGATTTTTTGTTCATTACTAATTTCCTATTTCCCGTTTAAACCTTGTCATAAAAAATAAAATATCTAGGTGCCTGTTTAGCGGAACAAAAATCCCGCTAAATAAATAATAAATACAATAAATGCAAACATTCCAGAAACCTTCGGCCGATAATGCCGCGCAATTAAATACTCCACCGCATATAAAAACACAGCCAACCTCACAATTGCGCCAATAATAGTTTGATGGTCATCACTGGTTGCTGCCAAAATAGGCGAGGCCAACAACACAAGCAGCACAAGAATATCCTGAGTATCCATGCTGAAATGCTCGGCTCGCGTGGTTCTAATAACAACACCCAACAACATCACCAGCACTATTATCGGTATGTCTAATACATTTAAAGCTCGCCATGATGGCACATCAATTTGAATGTTATAAACTGCCATATAAACCGCTAAACAACTCGCCGAATAAAACGCAATGCGCGCAATAAGCCTATTTTCGCAGCTGTATTTAAAACAATAAATTAACAACATTAATATACCAAGGCTTGCTACAAAAACCACTCCAGAATCTGAGTTAGTTCCCGAGAGAGTAAAGAGAACCCAAGTAAGTCCTAGAGTCATCTGAATTAACAGTGCTCCATGCTTATGAAACCAAGAAAGTTGCCTAAACAGCGGGTTACGCCGACTTTGCGCAGGATCAAACTCATCACTGATGAGCTGCTGACTGCCACTTCGATGATGATAAAAATATAAAAAACCAAGAAACAAAGTAGAAAACGCAAGATAAGCGCCTAGCACAACCCAATCACTTTGATATCTAACCACATAGGCACACGCCAACAAGGAAAAACTCAATAAGTAAATTGCCCCAACTGCCTGATAGTGCATTAACCCCTTGCTCAAAAGCTGATGATGTAAATGCTGCTTATCGGGTTTAAATGGAGATTCCCCGGCGTACAACCGCAGAACCATAACAAGAAAGGTATCGAGAATAGGCAGGCCAACAATCAAGATGGCTAATACTGGACTTACCGCTAAAGAAGGTGCTTGCGTCAACATTATTGCCAGACATCCTGTCACATAGCCCAAAAACTGACTACCAGTATCCCCCATAAAAATTGTGGCCGGGTGCGTGTTAAACCTTAAAAACCCTGTTAGTGCGCCCATTGCTGAGACTGCGATAATAGCAATGGTGTATTCTGCTGCGCCGTATCCAAGGAGTGCAATAAAGCCAAGGCTCAGCAGACTTGAACCGGCAGCAAGCCCATCAAGCCCGTCGCTCAAATTAACAGCGTTAATAACGCCTAAAATAAAAATAGCCATTACTGGGTAGCTGACCCATGGCAGAAGATCACCCAACCCCAAAAAGGGTGTTTTAGTAATTTCAATGTTACTGGCCAAAAATATAGCCACACCAAGTATCTGGCCTAAAAACTTCCACTTATAATTCAGATTATGCCGATCATCTAAAAAACCGAATACCGCAATAATCGCCGCGCCCGAAAAGAAACCCAACAAAGAAGCAATATCGCTAAGCCAAAACAAAGCAGGCACAAAAAAAGCAATAACTATCGCTATACCGCCGGCCCGAGGAATCGCCTGACTATGCACTTTGCGCTCGTCAGGAGCATCCATCAGACCCAATGCATTGGCATAGCGGCTCGCCAAAGGCACAAGCACAAAACTCAAAAAGAGTGCCAGAGCGAAACTGATTGCGATAATCATCGGCAGTTAGTGCCTTTATTAATTAGCGTCACGTTAATCCGGAATATAGGTTGGAAACAGCGAGTAATAGTCAGCTAAAAATCCATCTAAACGCGCTTCAGCATCAGCGACATCAGATCCCTCTGGCACATAGGTCACTAGGCGAACGAGCGCTCCATCGGTCCGGTTGCGTGTGATCGAGTCCCAAAAAATATACCACTTGGCCATATATTCATTGGTGATATTACGACCCCGCCCTTGAAACCAGTAATAAACTAATTGCTGGTGCTCGCCCATCTGCATAAGCACGCGATTGACGTTAAGTGGCGCACCATAAGCATCGACAGACTCGATCGGTACAATAGTGTGCGACTGCATGATCCAGCCACCACCGGGCAAGCACGACTTAGGTGAATGAATAGAGGCGCCTTTACGCTGCTCTTCATAAAAAGCCGTGTAAAAATTTACCGATAGTGGTTGGTCGGCTTGCTTGAAATCTCCAATGAAATAGTCGGTTAATTTGAGCTCAGCAAGCACATCGGCCTCTAACCCAGTCTCGCGCCCCAACCAATTTTCATTCTGCAGAGGAAACTCAATAAATTCGGTTCGGGGCGGTATCTGATCCTGCCGCTCCGCAACATAATAAGAAATCGGCAATGCAATAATTAACACGCCCAGCCCCACTAAGGCAGATTTAGCCATGCCGCTAGTGGCCGCGGGTAACTGCTGAGTATCATCAGCATTATCGTTAGTAGCATTGGCTCCAAAGTCCAGATCGAATAAAGCGCCAAACGATCGTCCTTTTTTAGAAAAAATATACATCAACCAAATTTCGAGGAGCAAAACCCCCAAGCAAGCCATAAACACAAACCAACCTTCAAAATCATGTAAAAAGCCCTCGGCCGCCGCAATACCCCAGTGCTCGACCGTTATCCCAATAACGCCAATCCGAAAGCTGTTCATCAATACAGTAATTGGAATGGTCGACAAGAAAATCACCGCCCTTTGCCAAAAAGGGCCACGATAAATATAAGCGATTAAAAAACCAAAGCTCATTAGAGGAAACAAATAACGCAAGCCGCTACAAGCTTCAACCACTTGTAATTGGTACACACCTAGATCAATCACATTGCCTTCAAGAAATACACTGATATCAAATAAGCGTATGACCGCAACACCCATTGCCGACGAAATTAACTGCAACTCTTGAGAAAGGTTAAAATAAAGAAAGTTGGGCAGAGGAATCATAAAGAAAAGGTAAAACAGTGCCGCCCAAATAACACGCACACCACTGACCCCCACCCAGAGCAGCGCAAGGCCCCATATGCCCAGCCAAAATGCATATTGAATAATGGTGTAGATGGCACTGACTTCACCCAAGAGCCAAACAAAGAGAGCCCCCAGCACCACCACTATGCCCAACCAAGTGCCAGGCTGAGCTGCCTTGGCTAGCGCATCACGTTTTTGCCAAGCTAAATAAGCCGCCACCAACGGAATCATATAGCCATGGCTATATTCATCGCGCTCCCACCATCCGACCATTAATGCCAAACCGTCGTAACACAGCCAGCCAAGTAAGCCGACAGAAATCACGAAAAGAAAGAAGCCCTTACTCAGAAAAATATTTTTCTCGTCCACTTGTCACCTTTGTATTTTTTTCTAAACAATAATTCAATGAGGTACACTAAAGTCTAGCGCAGTTTGACAGGCCTACCGAGCCAATTTATCCAATACTTCCAAATAGTTACCCGCCAGTTCGCGCCGATCAAAATTCGCACTAACATACTTACGACCACACCCCTGAAGTGCCATGTATTGTTGGCGGTTCGCCGCCAATTCTGCCACCGCCGCAGCCAACTGGCTCGCCGACTCAGGCTCAATACAAACGCCCGCACCAGAAGCTTTTATAATATCTTTCACCTCTCCCTCTACGCCCAGCACAATAGGCGTGCTCATCGCCATGCTCTCAAAGATCTTAGAGGGTATTACCGTTTTAAATAAATCGAGCTTTTTTAATAAAACAAGGCTGACATCAGTCATCGCCCAAATTGCGGGCATCAGCTCTTTTCCTTGCTGTGGCTGCATGATCACATTGGTCAACCCACGACGCTCTTTTTCACTGTGCAAGCGCTCACGCTCAGCGCCATCACCAACCATTAAAAATACGATATTATCTTGCTCATTGAGTAATTCAGCTGCATCTAACAAAGTGTCAAGACCATGCGCCATTCCATGTGTGCCAACATAAGCTGCGACGAACTTACCCTGCAAACCCCACTTTTCAGCTAGCGCACTGTCAATGTCTGTTGCCTGGAAACGACTTAAATCAACACCATTGCGAATGACCGAAATTTTATCTTCACTGGCTCCGCACTTAGCAATGTGCCTCTTAAACGCCTGCGTCACCGATACAATATGGTCAGCCTTACGATAGACAAAGCGTTCGATCCACTCCAGCGTCGCAATAACTCGGCGATTTTGAATTGCGCCCACGGCAACTATCGACTCTGGCCATAAATCACGAATTTCTAATAACCAAGGCGCGCGCTTAATTCGTGAAACAAAATAACCAGCCAGTCCATTGAAAAATTGTGGTGATGTTGAGATCACTACGTCGGCTTTCCCAATAAACGGAGCTGCGATAACAGCCATCAGCATATAAAACACATAATTAAAGGTGCGCTTAAGAAATCCCTCATTGGCTGTTATATAAGTAAGCAGCCTAATAACCTTAATACCATCTTTTTCTTCTACTGAAAAAAATTTATTCGTGTACCCAGGGTAAGCCCTACCCATTGGGTGGTGTGGAACGCAACTCACCACAGTCACGCTATGCCCCTGCGCAACCCATTCCCGGCAGTGCTCATAGGTTCGGGTGGCTGGCGCATTCACTTCTGGCGGAAAGTAATGTGAAAGAAAAAGTATCCTCATGGATTTATTATGCTTAATCTATATATTTTTATAACGCGCGTTTAAGAGCGCAATAATTGAATGGTGTACGTTAACTGCTGCGGAAGCATCGCTTTGCGCTGCATAACTAGGCAATAATTATTCTTAATCAAGCCAAACTCAGGACAATAAATAGATGGCTCAATGCGATACGCGACATCTTTTGGCAAATCTATTCGAGCTATCACTGAATTTAATCTAAAAATCTCCACGCTGCGCTCGTTCACAGGCGATAATCTGAGACTGTCGTGAAAGTGCACAAAACTCTCTACAAGCACCGGAATACGGGTAGATGCGCAGCTTGCGATAGTATCAACGACTTCAATGCTATCGAAAGCTTCTTTAACTAACTTTACACACATTTTCCGTTCGTGCTTAAACTGAGGTTTAGAACGCCACCAACCGGAAAAAAACCCCTCAAATGCGCCTGTAACCACAACATCTGCCCCAACGGATTCCACGCCACCCAACAACTTTTTTGCGCGCCTAGCAACTCGAAACTCGCCCCAAATCTCTGACTGCTCAAGTTCATCAATGCGCACGGTGTTATGTGCTTTGGTAGAGCGCACAAAGTGCCGCCGCTCTCCTGGCTCGTACTCGCACACACCGGTGTCAACCACTATATGCTCGCCGCCTACCATCAACTCATAGCTCAAAAAGTCACAATGAGTGTGCCCCGGCTGGTAAGCCGGGCCGATCTCTCCGCAATCCAGAACCAACATGTCGCTGGCACTTCGTACCCCGTAAAGCCCGAAGTCACCTTTCTCAATCATTTGTACATCAGAGTGAGGTGCTTCAGACCTATAATCAAATAGCTGGCGAGCATATTCATTAAGCTCTGAGGCGTCAGGTGCAATTTCAAACGCCGAGTCATTGAATAAAGGGATTTTTAGATCCGGAAAAAGAATACCGTTAAAAAAGTCCAACCCCTGCTGTGCCACCACGCGAAAACGTGCAATAAAATCACCACTAAAATATGCGGGATTAGAAATCGCAAGATTGTAAATATCGAGATAATTCTCAAGCATAAGACCGTGATACTGCGGGCTCCGCTCATAATGCCCGCCGTCGTCTAGGGTTTGTTCTTCCAGCTGCACTAATAACTCTCGCATCGCACGCTGTCGCCAGCGCTTGGCATCATCTCCCTTAAAAAAAACACCCGCAAATAACAATGCTTTTAGGTTTTCGAAGTAGTGGTTAGCCAAAATGTGTCGTTCATCGTTTTTTTCAAGCCACAGCGCCTGCAAATAAAGGCTATCAATTATCTTATTGTGGTGTGAGCAATCTTCTGTGACTAGGTAAAACACCCAGTTAACAATTCTTAAGCTTGCGGTAAATGGCTCCCAGCCCGGCTCGCTCCCTTGAGGGTTATGATCGATCCAGCTTTCAATCATCGAATGTTTATTACTGGCACAACGCTCATTCTCTCGAAGGTAGTCAAAGTAATGCAGGTTATAGCGCCACAGCCGAGGCACATCCGATGGTGACCAGTCTATATTCTCACCCGACAGATCTTTGTTAATGTTTAAAAAACGGAATTGATTGTCTGCGCGGTATATTCCTGAAATGGCGATAGGGGCTTGCACTACAATACTGCTTGCCACTTCAGGAGCGCCAGCCAACTGCACCGACGCAGCTGGAAATTTTCGACGCCATACAAAAAAAGCCAACTGACTGGGCTTTAAATGTTTAATCGTATGGTAAAGACAAGCGATTTTAACTTGCACGCGCTTCAATCCTTTCAGTTAAGAAATTTGATCTACCACGTCAAAACACGCATGCGCTACTTCTAGCAATTCATCAACTGGAATAAGCGCTGAGGAATCGCCT
>Ga0075467_10000851_pt1 | contig 24868 bp, 22 predicted proteins | sample DEB08_DNA_9_FD_75067 | JGI IMG/M metagenome (GOLD analysis project Ga0075467, IMG submission 75067) | Aqueous microbial communities from the Delaware River and Bay under freshwater to marine salinity gradient to study organic matter... | ecosystem: Environmental > Aquatic > Marine > Coastal ... | reverse complement strand
CGAGTACCACGGGTTCAAACACCTCTACATTAACAGATACAGGGTCTACTACAAGTACATCGACGACCGGTACAGGTACAACTACTACAGATCCCGATTCAACTACAAATACATCGACTACGACCGAAGTGGAAGAGCCTGTTGCAACCGAAACTACAACAACGACTACCGATACAGAGACAACTACTACAGTCTCTAATACAAACACGAGTACCACGGGTTCAAACACCTCTACATTAACAGATACAGGGTCTACTACAAGTACATCGACGACCGGTACAGGTACAACTACTACAGATCCCGATTCAACTACAAATACATCGACTACAACTGTAGATAACGATGTGGTTGTTACTGCCCCTCAATCCTATCAAGGTACAATACAAACAACATCAAGCTATAAACTTACCGGTAGCTACGAATATGGTTTAAATGATGCTGGGCAATTGGTATTGGATATCGCCGGAGACTACGAAGCCTCAACTGCGCTTCCTGGTCTTTATGTGTACCTTTCGAACAATCCTAATTCAACTTCAGGATCCTATGAAATTGCAGAGGTGACCGTTTTCAATGGAGCTCACAGCTATACTTTACCTTCTTCAATCGACATTAGTGATTATAAATACATCCTATACTGGTGTAAGCCTTTTAATGTAAAAGTCGGTGATTCAACCATATTTTAATTTTACCAACACATGCAAAAACGATTCTTATTATTGGGCTCTCTTTTTTTTCTTGGAATAACTTTTGGAACTGCGCAATGGACTCAGAAAAAAGGAACTGGATACTATAAACTTGGAGCTTGGTTTTTAGAAGCAGATCAACACTATACCGATGAAGGGCTTCTAGACCCTAATGCAACTCGCGGGATTTTTGTGACCAGTTTATACGGACGGCACGGAATTACAGACAAAATCACGTTAGTGGGTTATATTCCCTTTACCAGCGTATATCAAAACGAACAAACCTTTACTTCGGGCAATCCAGGTCAACCAGGAGAAGTCGTAAATAGTATAGGTGATATTGACCTTGCGGTAGAGGTTCAAATTCTCAAACGTCCAAAATGGGTACTGGCTACTTCATTAACCTTAGGAATTCCGTCAGGGAATAACAGCGGTGGAAGTGATGGAAGTTATCAAACTGGAGATGGAGAATTCAATCAAATCTTGAAAGTCTTGGCAGGAACTTCGTTTAAAATTGCAAAGCATTCTTTTTACGCCAAAGGATCTGTAGGCGTCAATAATAGGAGTAATGGTTTTTCCGATGAAATCCGTCTGGGGCTTGAAACAGGATCTCAAGTGTTTAAAAATAAATTCTTGCTTTTGGTGCGCCTGAATACGATTCAATCGTTTTACAACGGTTCTTTATCTGCCGAAAATAGCAACGGAAGTATTTTTGCAAATAATGTTGAAGTCACAAATCTAGGTGGAGAAATCAACTATTTTTTAACAAAAAAATGGAGTGCTTCCTTTGGGTATAGTATTCCGTTGAGTGGAAAAAACATTTATAAAGCACCTGCACTTGCTGGTGGTATTGCCTATAAACTATAGTCCGTACTTTCGTTCAGGCGCAAAAGCTGTTATATCCATAGCTGTTTTTTTACCTGAAATAATTTCGGAAACTAATTTCCCTGTTCCCGGGCCTAAGCTCCAACCCATCATGGCATGACCTGTTGCCATAACCAAATTAGAACAAGAAGAATGTCTTCCAATAAACGGTAATCCGTCTGGTGATAAAGGTCGCAAGCCACAATGAGCTTGTTCTTGATCTTCTTTCGCGATCGCTATTCCTTGATAATACTGACTTGATGCTTGCGCTATGGCCTGTACTCGATTCATGCGAATGGTATTATTGATTCCCGCTATCTCCATAGTTCCCGAAAAACGAGTAAATCCCTGCATGGGGGTTACCGCTACTTTTGATTCCATCAGGATAGCAGGCATCGTGATTCCTGTTGGTGCTGCTACATTAATGCGGTATCCTTTTCCTGCCTGAATAGAGAGTGCAATTTTTAAAGGTTTTAGGAGCTTTTCTGTCCAGGCTCCAGCGGCAAAAACAACCTCATCTGCTTCAAAATCGCCTTGATCTGTTTGTACTTTTTTTATTTGATTATTGACAATTTCAAATCCATTTACAGTGGTTTTCGTGTGAATGGAAACACCATTCGCAAGAATATTATCGCGTAACTGATGCATAAAAACCCCTGGAGTTGTGTGTGCGTCGCAACGATAATGATACGCCCCGGCGACATTCATTGTAACGCCTGGTTGCAGCTGATTGACTTCATCTTGCCCGATCAAAGAAACATCCAATCCCAAGTCTTGGGCGGCCTTCATTACAGAAAATTCTTCCTTTTCTGCCTTTGTAGTTTTAAAAGCCATCAATACGCCTCTATCTTCCAAATGAAAATCAAAATCCATAGATTGGTGCATTTCGTGATACAAGTTCTTACTCAAAGTATTGATGTCTTTTATCACGGATAACGAACGTTGCACATGGGCTTTAGAACAGGAACGCATAAATTTCCAACCCCAGGAAATTAAATCGGCATCCAATCGTGGTTTGATGTAAAAAGGACTAGATGAATTGAACATCCACTTCAATCCTTTAGAAATCATTCCCGGAGCAGCTAGAGGGATGATATGACTTGGAGTCAAATATCCAGCATTGACGAAAGAAGCTCCTTCAGAAAGAGTACCCTTATCTAATACAGTGACTTCGTGCCCTTCGGCTCTTAAATAAAATGCGGTAGACAGGCCTATAATTCCTCCACCAATAACGACTACTTTCTTTTTCATATCAAATCAAATAACTTGAAATCCTGCTGCATAGGGGTCTTCAGAATCAATTAGTATTGTGTTGTATCCTGTTATACGCGCGCTACCTTCGATGCTTGGTACAATTGCTGAAAATAAACCAGCAGTTGTTTCTTGCTCTACAGTACCCTTAAAGGTAGAGCCAATAATGCTTTCGTGAATAAAGTTCGAACCAACCTTTAATTTATCTTGTGCGAACCACTGTGCCATTCGTGCCGAAGTACCAGTTCCGCATGGTGAACGATCGATTGCCTTGTCTCCATAAAAAACAGCGTTACGTGCTGTGGATGTTTCGTCAAGCGTTTTTCCTGCCCATAAAACATGACTACATCCTTGGATATTAGAATCCTCGGGATGAATAAATTCTTGCAACTCATTAACCAAGATTCGTAACGATTTGCTGAAGTCAATTAATTTCCCAGCGGTATAATGTTCAATTCCTTTGAAGTTTGCTTGAGGATCTACAATAGCATAAAAATTACCTCCATAAGCAACGTCAACTTTAAGCTTCCCTAACTCTGGATGCTCAACTTCAAGACCTGAAGCGTAGAGAAAAGAAGCAATGTTTGTGAATTTAACAGCGGTGACTTTTTCGGCCTCTTGCGTATAGGAAGCAATGATTAATCCGGCAGGCGTTTCAACTCGAAGGGTTCCTTTTTCTTTGGGCAAAACTAATTTTTCCTCAATCAAAATGGTAATTGTTCCAATGAGACCATGCCCACACATGGGCAAGCATCCACTAGTTTCTATGAATAAAACAGCAACATCGTTCAATGCATTATGCGGAGGAAAGAAAAAACTTCCACTCATCATATCGTGCCCTCTGGGTTCGAACATCAATCCCTTTCGGATCCAATCAAATTCTTTAAGAAAATGAAGTCGCTTTTCCATCATGGTATTCCCCTCTAATTTTGGCGTCGGTGACGTTACAACACGAACAGGATTACCAGCTGTATTGCCATCAATACAAATGAATTTTGTAATGCTACTCATTCAATTCTTGCTTAATATAGGCTGCTATTTCTTCTTCCATTAGTGGAAGGGTTAGCGTTCCTTTTTGTAAAATAATATTGTGAAATTCTCGTATGTCAAATTGATCTCCGAGAGCATTTTCTGTTTTTTGTCTGAGTTCCGTAATTTTCAACTCTCCAACTTTATAAGCCAAAGCCTGACCTGGCCATGAAATATAGCGGTCTACTTCTGTATTAATCTCGTGAAAAGAAAGTGCTGTATTTGCAGTCATAAATTCTACCGCCTGTTCTTTACTCCATCCAAAAGCATGAATTCCTGTATCAACAACCAAACGACACGCCCTCCACATGGAATAGGTAAGTTGACCAAAGCGCTCGTAGGGAGTGGTATATATGCCCATTTCTCCAGCTAGTGCTTCTGTATATAAGCCCCATCCTTCTCCATAGGCAGACAAATAAAGGGATCTTCTAAAGCTTGGAATTTCGGTTGATAGCTCTGAATTTAATGCCATTTGTAGATGATGTCCGGGAACAGCTTCGTGGGCTGTAAGTGCTGGAAGAACATATAAAGGGCGGCTCGGTAAGTTATAGGTGTTGACCCAATAATACCCTGGATTTGTGCTGTTGGGACGCGTAGGGATATACCGCCCTCCTGTATATTTAGGTGCAATTGCATCGGGTACAGCTGCTACTCCATAGGGTGTTCGGGGTAAGGTTTTAAAAAATTTGGGTAATTGCTCATCCAAGCGTTTTGCAATATCACGAGCGCGCATCAAAAGTTCGTCTCCCGATTGCGCATAAAATTGTTTATCCGATCTTAAGAAAGCGAAAAAGTCTTCGAAACTTCCTTGAAACTCGACTTCTTTAATAATTGCTTCCATGCCATTTTTAATCTTGGCAACCTCTTTCAAGCCCAATTGATGTACTTCTTCGGCAGTCATATCCAAAGTAGTATAATAGGCTATTCTATCTTTGTAAAAGGCTGCTCCATTTGGTGTTTGGCTAACCCCAATTGCTTTTCGAGTTTGAGGATAATACTCCGTTTCAAAAAAGGATTTAATTTTTTGAAAAGAAGGGATCACATCTTTTTGAATAGTAGCATGCGCAACACTCAGTAGTGAGTCTTTTTCTTCAGGAGAGAATTGATCTGGTAGGTTTTTAAAAGGTGAGAAATAGAAATTATTCTCAACGATTTCAGTAATGTGTTTGTCATAACTACTTTCATAACCCTCAAAAATAATTAAGGGTTGAGACACACCAGATTCAAGTCCTCTTTTTAATAAAATGAGGTTTTGATCTACAAACATTGGAATAGCCTGTAGCATTTTGAGGTAGGCAATACTTTGTTTTTTTGAAGTCAAAGGGCGAACACGATAGACCAAACTATTATGAAAGCCTGAATCGGATAATAAGGGATTCAGATGGGTTTTAAATTCAAAACTAGCTCGGTGATCTTCTACCAAAAACTTTAAAAGTTTCAATGAAATTCGATCTTCAGAAGTAAGATTAGCTTCCGCTATGCCCTCCATTTTTTCTAGTAAGGTTCCATAAAAATCATAATCGGCTTGATAACGCTCTTCGGTATGGTCGCCTAAAGGAAAAGCTTCTGTGTCATAAGAGTCATACGCTTCGTACTGATCAATGCATTCTTGAAGCGATAGTTGATCTTCAGTAATTGAAGAACAGCCAATACTAAGAACTAAACAAAAGAAGATATAAGTAAGTCTTTTCATACTATTGATTTTGTAAGTTGCTTATTCAATGTACGGAAAATTTGTAACGAATTTTCATCTTTCAAAGCTTCGGGTAATAAATCTTGTGGGCAATCTTGAAAGCAAACTGGTCTTAGCCAGCGTTCAATTGACGAAGTTCCAACCGAGGTGAAACGACTGTCAGTAGAGGCCGGAAAGGGTCCACCATGATTCATAGAGGGCGAAACTGCAACTCCTGTGGGTACACCTTTGAATAGCAAACGACCAACTTTTTGTTGAACGGTTGCAAGCAGTTGTTTGTTTTCTTTTAGTTCATTAGGCTCTCCTAGGATTGTTGCGGTTAATTGCCCAGGAAGAACTTCGGCAATTGTGTTTAATTCTTCCGTTGTTGCGCATTGAATAACCAAACTAAAAGGTCCGAAAACCTCTTCTAAAATATTTGGATTTTTCAAAACCTCTTCAGCAGAAATAACCCCCAAAGCCGGACAATTTGCATCTAGGCTTCCTTTGTGAATAGTAACTCCTTGGTTTTTGATGTTTTGAAGTTGATTTTCATAATTTCTACTAATATTGGAATGCACCATTGTAGCGGGTTCTCCCTTTAGAATCTCTGAAGCCAGTTGGTCTATAAAGCTACTTGTTGCTTGCCCACTTACAACTATTAACCCTGGATTGGTGCAGAATTGTCCTGTACCCATTTGAATAGAATTTGCAAGATCGACCGGTAATGATTCGTCCGATGCTAAACGATTCGGTAATATAAATATCGGGTTTACACTTCCCATTTCTGCAAAAACAGGAATCGGTTCTTTTCTTTTTTGAGCAATATCATAAAGTGCTTTTCCAGCCTTGTAGCTGCCAGTAAAGCCAACCCCTTTAACCTTTGAATGCTCTACTAAACGCTGACCAACTCCAATTGATTCGCCATGCAGGTGTGCAAAAATTCCAGCTGGCAGATCACTTTTTTGTATTGCGCTTTGTATGGCATGCGCAACCAATTCACTTGTGCCTGCATGATAGGGATGTCCTTTAAGAATTACTGGACATCCGGCGGCTAAAGCAGAGATGGTATCCCCACCTGCAGTTGAAAAAGCTAAGGGAAAATTACTGGCGCCAAAAACTACAACTGGCCCTATTGGGAAGTGCATTTTACGTAAATCGGGAGCACCTTCAATGCCTACATCCAAAATTGCTTTCACATAAGAACCTTCGTTTAATAAATCCGCAAAGCTTTGAATCTGTCCTAAAGTTCGAGTGAATTCTCCCTGAGCTCGCCCATCGGGATAGCCCGATTCCAATTGATATTGTTCAAGGATAGCCACTTTGTTCTGCTCTAGCTCTTTTTTAATTTGAATTAATAAAGCTGCGCGTGTAGCCGAGCTTGTTGCTGCATAATCTGCAAATACTTGCGCTGCAACCTCACAACTATAGTCGATATCTTCTAAGGTTGCATTGTCGTATTGCTGTGGCAGTTGCTTACTAGTCTGTGCATTGTACGTAAAAAAAGAAGCTTTGTTTTTGGATTGAACTTCTTTCCCATTGATTACACTTTTTCCTTGAATCATAAGTATGTTTTATAGTTTCCTAAATCTGGTCGGGTAGCTAAAGAATCATCGATTATTTTCTGAACTCGAATGCGTTCTGCTCCTTTCAATATAAGTCGAGGCTTTCGAACATGACCCGTTCCAATGCCTGTAGCAATTTCACATTGCTTGATGTTTTGAACCAACTGTGGTGAAATATCTAATTCTAAAAGTGGTAAGAACCAGCGGTAGATTATTAGCGCTTCATCGATTTTCCCTGCTTTGGTATAGGCAAATATAGCAACAGTTTCTCTTGGAAACGCATCTACCAATCCGGCTACCCATCCGTCTGCTCCCATGACCAAACTTTCCATGGCCAGGGTGTCTACGCCGCATAAAATCTGATACCGTGAACCAAAACGATTAATCATTCGGGTAACATTAGAGATGTCGCGTGTAGATTCTTTTACCGCCTGAATGTTTTTATACTGTTGTAATTCGTCGAACATGTCTAAGGTGACTTCGATTTTATAATCTACCGGATTATTGTAGATCATGATTGGAAGTTTAGTAGACTTAGCTATAGCTGCAAAATACTGAACCGTTTCTTCGTCTGTTGCCTTGTAGCGCATTGGCGGAAGTAACATGAGTCCATCAGCACCATTTGCTTCAGCTGCTTGAGCTGCTGCAATAGCATCGCCCGTAGATTGTTCGGCTATATTAATGATTACCGGAATTCTTCCCGAAATAACGTCCTGAGCTTTTTTAAGTAACAATACTTTTTCGGAAGCAGTTAGTGTACTTGCTTCGCCTAAAGTTCCTCCTAAGACAATTCCGTGAACACCTGCTTCTATTTGTGCAACCAAATTCAATTCAAAAGCCTCTAGATTCAACTGCTCTTGCGCATCAAATTGTGTAGTTAACGCGGGCATGACGCCCTGCCAATTAAAATTCATCATGTTTGTTGTGTTTTATAATTCAAATATAAACATTCATGTTAAGTGAATTTTATCTAATTTTGATACTATATTACCTTAAAAAAGGTATTTTACGTGATATAAATTACAAAATTACGCGAATAAAACGTCTACACCCATGACCAATGTTTTACCTTTTAAAATCCCCAAACAAAAGAATGAAGCGTTGCTGTATCAAGAAGATCATGCGTTTAATTTTTATGACAAACTCCATCAGCATCAAGAAATTCAGATCAGTTTAATTCTAAAAGGGAAAGGAACAATTGTCTTAGGGGATTCTATTTCGCAATTTAAGCCCAATGATATTTTTGTTATTGGGAGTAATATAGCCCATGTTTTCAAAAGCGATACGGAAGAAAATGAAGCGCATACCATGCTGTCCCTTTTCTTTAATATGGATTCCTTTGGCGAAGATTTTTTTAAGCTCAATGAGCTCGATACCCTTAGCTCTTTCTTTGAAAAAAGCAACTTTGGAATTCGGATTTCTTCTGAGAAAGAAGAAGCAAAAAAGCACTTTTTGAAATTAAAGTATGCCACAAAGCTTGAAAAACTCATTCTCTTTTTTAAAATTCTCAATATCATTAGTCATGCGCAATATGAAGTATTGGCTTCTTTTATTTATAAAAAAATATACGACGACAATGAGGGAGAAAGGATGAGTGCTATTTTTGCTTATTCAATGAAAAATTTTGCACAAGAAATTGATTTGAATCAAATTGCTGCTATTGCTTTCATGACACCTAATTCTTTTTGTCGCTATTTTAAACAACGAACGAATATTACTTATTTCCAGTTTTTAATTAAAATACGAATAGAACATGCTTGCACGATATTGTCTTCTCAAAGTGATATTGCAGTAGCTGAAGTTGCTAAAAGGTCTGGATTTAAAAATATTTCAAACTTCAATAGGCAATTTAAACGCATCAAAAAACTTAGTCCATTAGAATACAAATCGATCGACCTAGTTTAGGAGAGTACACTTTTTACTATCTTAGAATCATTATCTTAAAACAAGCTGCATCTGTTTTGCGTGTACAAAAGACAACTTATGGAATCCATTCAATTCAAAAGTACCTTAGGGGTTATCGAAATCACCGGTGATGATGCGGGTATTCAAACCATCAGAATTCAAGAAGAACACCAGATAAGAGAACAGCCAATTCCCGAGGTTCTTGAAGCAAGTGTAGAACAACTTAAAGAATATATTGAGGGAAGTCGAACCACCTTTACTTTTCTCATGAACCCAAAGGGAACTGAATTTCAAAAGCAGGTTTGGAATATTCTACTGACAATTCCATTCGGAAAAACGCTTCCATATACAGAAGTAGCTCAAATTTATGGCAACACCAAAGCTGTTCGAGCTGTTGCCGCAGCTATAGGAAAAAACCCTATCTTGGTTGCTGTACCCTGTCATCGGGTTATTGGAAGCAACGGAAGTCTAGTCGGCTTTGCTGCAGGACTAGAAAAGAAAAAGTGGCTCTTAGAAAATGAAGGGTTTCCTTTTCAAGCAGAAATTCCTTTTTAAAACATAAACTAAATTTAAAATAACTAATCTTCAGGTTCATGAAAAAAGTATTGAAAATTGTATTCAGTGTACTGGTTCTTTTATTTGCTCTTCTTTATATAAGTCCTTATGATTATGTCATTCCTGGTCTTCTTAAAATATATGGAACCGGTCATAAAACCGCTTTTCTAGAAGATTACGAAGTGTTCGACAACCGAATTGTTGAAGCTGCTGAACTACCACAAGAATGGCCTCTTCATGAAAACTATAATACGATTGAACCTACAGAACGCCTATTAAAGGCCCATGAAGAATATAAAAGCGTTGCTTATTTAATCATTAAAAACGACAGTATTTTTCACGAAGAATATTATGACGGCTACTCGGATACCTCCAAAAGTAATTCGTTTTCAATGGCGAAAAGCATGGTTACGGGTATGTTAGGAAAGGCTATTGAAGAAGGGAAAATCGAAAGTATTGATCAAAAAGTTGGTGACTTTTTTGAAGAGTTTAATGAAGGGTATGCAGCCGAACTCACCGTAGGTGATTTAGCCAGTATGGCATCGGGTCTCGATTGGGTAGAAGAGTATTATAACCCTTTGAACATAACCACACGCTCGTACTTTACAAATGATTTACAAGGCCTTTTGCGTAACAGAGAAATCACAGGAAAGCCAGGCCAAGAATATCTTTATTTAAGTGGTAATACCCAACTTTTGGGAATGCTTATAAGCCAAGCAGTAGGGGCAAATTTGAGCGACTACTTTTCTGAAAGCTTTTGGAAACCAATGGGGGCAAAAGAAGATGCCCTTTGGCAGGTTGACAGTAAGGCCAACGGAATGGAAAAAACATTCTGCTGTTTTGCAACAAACGCTAAAGATTTTGCGCGTTTCGGGAAACTCTATAAAGATCACGGAAAATGGAACGGAGAACAATTAATTGATTCTAGCTATGTTGCTTTGAGCACGCGTCCTCGCTTTGAAAAAAGTCCTGAGTATGGTTACGGATGGTGGTTATCTGAAATCGATGGAAAACCACTCTTCGCTATGCGAGGACATTTAGGACAATATGTAATTGTAATCCCAGAAGACAATCTTATTGTTGTTCGTTTGGGACATCTTACCCAAAAAACAAATGGAGAAGCTTTTCCAAAAGTATTCCATTTGTATGTTGAAGAAGCCTATAAAATGCTAGAGAATGCTGGACAAAATTGATTTAACAAAAATCCTGTTTCTTGATATTGAAACGGTTCCTGAAGAGGAATATTTTGATGAGCTTTCGCCCTATCGAAAAGAGCTATGGGCTCAGAAATCGGCTTACCAAAGAGGTGATGAGGAAAGTCCTGAAGCATTTTATGGTAGGGCTGGAATTTGGGCTGAGTTTGGGAAAATTGTGTGTATATCCGTTGGATATTTTGTGGCTCAAGCAGAAGAACGGAATTTTAGAATTAAAACTTTTTTTGGAGAAGAAAAGCAGCTTCTCCTCGAATTCAAAGAATTACTCGACAACCATTTTAACTTAAGAACACACGTACTCTGTGCCCATAATGGAAAAGAATTTGACTTCCCTTATATCGCCAGACGCATGATTATTCACAGTGTAGACTTACCCAAAAGCCTTAATTTGTTTGGAAAAAAGCCTTGGGAAGTTCCGCATATCGATACCATGCATTTATGGCGTTTCGGAGATTTCAAGCATTACACCTCTCTGAAATTATTGGCAGAAGTATTGGGAATCCCTTCTCCAAAAGATGACATCGACGGAAGTGAAGTTGCCCATGTATTTTATGTAGAAAAAAATATAGATCGTATTGTAACCTATTGCGAAAAAGATGTGGTCACCATAGCCCAGGTTGTTTTGCGCTTTAAAAATGAACCTTTGCTTGAATCTGAAGAAATTATATGGCTACGATAAAAAAAGACTCCGTAATCGAAGTATCTGATTTTTCACTTTCTATTGACAATAAATCGATTTTAAAAAACATCAACTTTACCATTGCACCAAATGAAATAGTAGCCATGGTTGGTGAATCGGGGAGTGGGAAATCGTTAACTGCTTTATCTCTTTTAGGGTTATTGCCAAAAAATAAAACACAGATCGATTCTGGAACAATTCAATTTGAAGAGACTCCTCTTTTAGGTTTAACAGAAAAAGAATGGCAACAACTTCGAGGAAACAAAATCAGCATGGTTTTTCAAGAGCCTCAATCATCCTTAAACCCAACCATGCAATGTGGTGTTCAGGTCGATGAAATTATACAACAACATTTTAAAAATCGTTTTTCAACTAAAGAACGAAAGATCAAAGTTATTGAAGCTTTTGGTCGTGTAAAACTTCCTAATCCAGAACGAGTTTATAGCGCATATCCACATGAAATTAGCGGGGGCCAAAAGCAGCGGGTTATGATTGCAATGGCGTTAATGAATGAACCCAAATTACTCATTGCAGATGAACCTACAACAGCTCTTGATGTGCAGGTTCAAAAAGAAATAATCGACCTTTTAAAAGAATTGCAAAAGCAAACACAAATGAGTGTGTTGTTCATTTCGCACGACCTCTCTTTAGTTTCTCAACTTGCCGATAAGATCGTAGTGCTTTATCAAGGTAAGGTGGTTGAAACTGGAACGCCAATTGAGATTTTCAAAAACCCAAAAGAACGCTACACACGTGCATTAATTCAGGCACGGCCAACTCCAAATAAGCGCTTAAAAAAATTGCCTACTATTGAAGATTACAGTGAGGATTTGGTTGTAAGCGAATATGTAGATCCTCAAGACCGAAGCCTGCGTTTGGATAAACTGTATACTCAAGAGCCCATACTCTCGGTTCGCAATTTATATAAAACATACACTTCTTCCAATGGATTGTTTGGAAAGAAAGAACAGTTTACAGCAGTACAGGATTTATCTTTTGATCTCTATCCAGGAGAAACTCTTGGATTGGTGGGCGCTTCAGGCTGTGGGAAATCGACTCTAGGAAGGGCATTGGTATATTTAGACAAGCCTACTTCTGGTGAAATTCACTACAAAGGGCAATCGCTAAAGGACTTGAATCCAGCTCAAATTAGAACGCTACGTACAGATGTTCAATTTATTTTTCAAGATCCTTATGCAGCATTACATCCTCAAAAAAAGATTGGAAATGCTATCTTGGAGCCGCTGGTAGCCCACAAAATTTTACCGCAATCGGAACAAAAAAACCGTGTATTGTCGTTACTAGAACAAGTTGGTTTAGACCCAGCCTTCTTCGATCGATATCCGCATGAATTATCTGGAGGGCAACGGCAGCGCGTTGTTATTGCCCGAGCCTTAGCCGTAGAACCCAAAGTACTGATTTGTGACGAATCAGTTGCTGCCTTGGACATCTCGGTTCAAGCACAAGTATTGAATTTGCTGAATGAATTACAAGAAAAATTAAAGCTTTCTTATCTATTCATATCTCATGATCTTTCTGTTGTCCAATACATTTCGGATAAAATAATGGTTATGCACGAAGGAGAATTGGTCGAGTATAAAGAAGCCGATGAACTCTATCGAAATCCCGAACAACTCCCAACCCAAAAACTGATAGAAGCAATTCCATCTGTGACTTTTTAACCTCCTTAAGGCTTAAGGCGCAGGATTAGGAATCTGATTGTGAACCGCTTCGATTTCTTTCAAAAGTTCCTTTGAAAGCGTAAGGTCAATACTGTCTATGTTTTCTTGAAGTTGCTCTACACTAGTTGCACCAACAATATTGGAGGTTAAAAAAGGCTGACTGTTTACAAAGGCTAGTGCCATTTGTGTAAGACTTATACCGTGGTTTTGCGCTATTTGATAATACTGTTCTGTCGCTTCGATGGATTGGTCGCTGTTGTAACGTGCCATATTAGGAAACAAAGTCAAACGTGCTTTGTCTAAATTGTGCCCACCTCGGTACTTTCCTGTAAGCCGTCCAAAACCTAAAGGAGAATACGCTAATAAGCCTACGTTTTCACGCATACAAATTTCCGAATTTCCAACTTCAAAAACCCGGGTAAGTAAAGAATATGGATTTTGAATGGTGATCATTTTTGGCAAGCCTTTTTTTGAAGCTTCCAAGTAACGCATCATTCCCCATGGTGTTTCATTCGACAATCCTACCTGTCTTATTTTTCCTGCTTTCACAAGTTCGTCTAAAGTCTCTAGTACCTCTTCAAAATTCTCTTCCCATGGATCTTTTGGGTTGTGAAAATACCCACGTTGTCCAAAAAAGTTGGTCATCCGTTCGGGCCAATGCAATTGGTACAAATCAAGATAATCAGTTTGCAAACGCTTCAATGAATTATCTAAAGCCTCAATAATATTGGCTTTATTAAAACATAAATTTTCACGTATATGTGCTGTATACGATCCTGGCCCTGCAGCTTTGGATGCCAAAACTATTTTAGATCTGTTTCCGGTTTTCTTAAACCAGTTTCCCATGATACGTTCCGTCTCTCCTTGTGTTTTTGCATTTGCAGGGACAGGGTATAACTCAGCAGTGTCGAAAAAATTAACTCCTTTGTCTAGAGCTAAATCCATTTGTTCGAAGCCTTCTGCTTCTGTATTTTGGTTTCCAAAAGTCATGGTGCCTAGGCAAATTTTACTGACCTCAATGTCGGTTCCAGGTAGTGTAGTGTATTTCATAAATTTAGTCTAGGTCTTGAAGTAGTTTTCCGATTTCGTCCAATTTTGGAGCTAAAATTACTTCTATACGTCTGTTTTTTGATCGATTATCAGCTGAAGAATTTGGAACAAGAGGACTGTATTCTCCCTTTCCAGCAGCAGTAATGTTTTCTGGCATCACGCCTTTATTTTGAAGTAAAAGACTCACAATTGCAGTTGCTCTTTTTACTGAAAGATCCCAGTTTCCTGACAGCTTCGAATCTCCAATATAAGGGTCATCATCGGTATGCCCTTCAATAAGAACCGAAATGTCTTTGTTCTGTTCGAGTACCATAGCCAATTGTTTGATTGCTTGTTTTCCTTCGGAACCAACCGCCCAACTTCCAGACTTAAATAACAATTTGTTTTCCATAGAAACATACACCTTTCCGTTGCGTTGTTCTACCGTTAATCCTTTTCCATCGAAACTTAATAGGGCTTTACTCAAGGAACTTTTTAATTTAGAAAGAAGCGCCTCTTTGTTTGCGATCACACGTTCCAATTCGTTTACTCGAGCAATTTTGGAGGCAAGCTCCGTTTGAAGAGAATCGAGATCTGATCGCTCAGCAGATAATTCGGATTCTTTCAGTTGAATTTCATCCAACAAGCTCCTGTTTTGCTCAATGCTTTCTTGCAGTGCATCGTTACTGTTTTGTTCTAAAGCTTTATAAGAATCTTCGAGTGTTTCGTAACTCTTTTTTGAACGATCAAGCTCCATTTCGATTTGTTCAAATTGTGTCATCAAATCGCCATAATGATATCGAAGAGAATCGTAGCGAATCAAAAGTTCGCTATTTTCTTTTTCCAAAACAGAATGATCCACTTTTAATTGAGCGTAGTTTCCTTCAATTTCATTGAACATTTTGGAAGAAACGCAACTCACAAGGGAAACAGCTGTAAGGGTAAGGAGTATTATTTTTTTCATCTTGTAATGTTATTCTTTTTTAAAATCTAATTCAACCACAACAGGGCAATGATCCGAATGATGGGCTTCGGACAAAATATATGCTCGGGTTATTTTTTCTTGAATTGGGCTACTAACCATGGCATAATCTAAACGCCAGCCTTTGTTGTTTGCACGAGAATTTGCACGGTAACTCCACCAGCTGTATTGATGCGGCTCTTGATTCGTTTCTCGAAACGAATCGACAAATCCTTGATTGACTAAGCGATCCATCCAAGCACGTTCTTCTGGTAAAAATCCAGAAACATTTTTGTTACGAACTGGATCATGAATATCAATTGCCTTGTGGCAAATGTTATAATCACCGCAAACGATAAGGTTTGGTATTTCTTTTTGTAGCGTTTCAAGGTAAGCGCTAAACTGATCCATGAATTGAAACTTATATTCCAATCGGTCGGTATTGGTTCCGGAAGGTAAATACATACTGATTACAGAACAGTGGTCAAAGTCTGCACGAATCACGCGGCCTTCAAAGTCCATTTGTTCAATCCCAGTTCCATATTCAATATGATTAGGCTTTTGTTTGCACAAAAGAGCAACACCGCTATATCCTTTCTTTTGAGCAGAAAACCAATAGTGGTGGTATCCCGACTTCTCAATGGCTTCGATGTCCACTTGCTCTTTTTGTGCTTTTGTCTCTTGAAGGCATAGCACATCAGGCTGTGTGGCATCTAACCAGCCAATAAAATCTTTTTTAAAAGCAGCACGTATGCCGTTGACGTTGTAAGAAATGATTTTCATCCTAGCTAAAGTAAGCATTCTCTAGGTTTTACAAAACGTGTTTAGCAAAAGAATTAAGACAAAAGGCAAACGCTTTTAAATATTCTGTAACCAGTTTTTAATATCCAGTTTTTCATTTAAAATTCCACCAACAGCATCCAAGGCAATGCGTTCTTGCTTCATACTGTCGCGATAGCGAATGGTTACCGTTTGGTCTTCTAAAGTTTGATGGTCAATGGTTATGCAATAAGGAGTTCCAAGTGCATCTTGACGACGGTAGCGTCTTCCAACTGCATCTTTTTCGTCATAGGCAACTGCATGATTCCACTTCAAATCGTCCATCAATTTTTTGGCTACTTCTGGAAGGCCATCTTTCTTCACCAAAGGTAAAATAGCAACCTTTGTCGGCGCTAAAACTTCAGGTAATTTAAGTACCGTTCTGGTACTGCCATCTTCAAGAGTTTCTTCTCGTAAAGCCCATGAAAAAACAGCCAAGAACATACGGTCAAGACCGATCGAAGTTTCCACTACATAAGGCACATAGTTTTCGTTACGTTCTGGGTCAAAATACTGTAGTTTTTTTCCGGAAAATTCTTCGTGGCTTTTCAAGTCAAAATCTGTTCTTGAATGTATTCCTTCTAATTCTTTAAAACCAAAAGGGAATTTAAATTCAATATCCGCAGCAGCATCGGCATAATGCGCTAGTTTTTCGTGATCATGAAAACGGTAGTTCTCTGCTCCCATCCCTAAAGAAAGGTGCCAGTTGAGTCGGGTTTGTTTCCATTGATCATACCATTCTTTCTGTGTTCCAGGTGGAATAAAAAATTGCATTTCCATCTGTTCAAACTCCCGCATTCGGAAGATGAATTGACGTGCAACAATTTCGTTTCTAAAAGCCTTTCCTGTTTGTGCAATTCCAAAAGGGATTTTCATACGTCCAGTTTTTTGGACATTCAAAAAGTTTACAAAAATTCCCTGAGCAGTTTCTGGGCGTAAATATAAATCCATTGCAGATTCTGCCGAAGCACCCAACTTGGTGCCAAACATCAGATTGAATTGCTTGACATCGGTCCAATTTCTGGAGCCCGATTCTGGGCACGCAATTTCTAATTCTTCGATTAGATTTTTAACGTCTTCTAGGTCTTCTTTCTCCAAAGATTGTCCCAAACGCTTTAGGATGGTGTTTATTTTTTCTTGATACCCAACAACACGTGGGTTGGTCGATTTGAATTCTTCTGGATTAAAAGCCTCTCCAAAACGCTTGGCAGCTTTTGCAATTTCCTTATCCATTTTGCCTTCAATTTTGGCGCAGTAATCTTCTACCAAAACATCGGCACGATATCTTTTTTTAGAATCTTTATTATCAATCAAAGGATCATTAAATGCGTCCACGTGCCCAGAAGCTTTCCATGTAGTTGGATGCATCAGAATAGAAGCATCGATTCCAACGATATTATGATGCAGTTGCACCATAGATTTCCACCAATAATCGCGGATATTTTTTTTGAGGGCTACTCCGTTTTGAGCATAGTCGTATACAGCACTTAGGCCATCGTATATTTCACTAGAAGGGAATATAAATCCGTATTCTTTTGCGTGTGAAATGATCTTTTTGAAATCTGTCATGTGGCAAAAATAATCCTTTTTCGTATTTTACGAAGACCAAATCTTATTTTACATGAAAAACTTCGCAAAAGAATTTGCTAACGACCTTGTAAATTTGTTTTTCCCGCTTCAATGTTTGGGTTGCAATAGCCCTTTAATCCCTAATGAAAAAAACATTTGTGTACATTGTCAACTGCAACTTCCGTTTACCTATTTTCATTTAGATGAAAATAATCCAATGGCTCAAAAACTGAATGCATTATTGAAAATTGAAGCCACTACTTCCCTCTGCTATTTTGAGAAAAACAGTGTTTTTGAACAACTGATTTATCAATTGAAATATGGCGGACAGGAGCAATTGGGAACTTATTTTGGATCTCTAATGGGAGAATTGTTACTGGCACTAAAAGAGTTTAAAAATATCGAAGCGGTAATTCCAGTTCCGTTACACCCGAAGCGTAGACGAAAAAGAGGATACAATCAAGTAACACTTTTCGGGAAAACTATTGCCCAACACCTTGACGTTCCCTTTATAGAAGGGTTTCTTTTACGAACTGAGAACACCAAGCAATTGGCAAAAACAACCGATGATCGAAATGCAGTTTTGAAAAATGCTTTTGAGCTAGGTACAAAAAACAGCAATCCAAAACACTGGCTTTTGGTAGACGATATAATCACTACCGGTGCTACACTAGATGCATGTGGTAGTCTGCTATTGAAAAACCCTGAAAATCAATTGAGCATTGCTACTATCGGCTATAGGATTTAAGGGATTTATCCGTTAATTTGCACTTAAAATAAGATTCATGCGAAAACATTTCGTTTACATCCTTGGTATTCTTCTGATTCTATCGGTCTCTCATTGCGCCAAAAGGGGCACCCCAACAGGCGGAGCTAAAGACAGTATACCACCCGTTTTGATCAGAGCAACTCCTCCGCTAAATACCACCTTATTTGATGATGAAAAAATTACATTACTTTTTGATGAGTACATCAAACTTAAAGACATCACAACTCAGCTGATCACATCCCCCCCATTGGAACCGAGTCAGTATAAAGTATCTCCTGAATCAACGGTAAGCAAAAAGGTTGAGATCCGACTTCTAGACTCCCTAAAACCGAATGTGACCTACACCTTTAATTTTGGATCTGCTATTGAAGATTTTAATGAAAATAACCCCCTAACCTTTTTTAGTTATACTTTTTCTACTGGATCTATAATCGACTCTCTTTACCTAGAAGGGATTGTAAAAGACGCTTTTGAAAATGAAACAGAACCTTTCATATCGGTACACTTATATCCCATTGATTCGACCTATACCGATTCCACTATTTTCAAAAGAAAACCATTTTATATAGCAAACACATTGGATAGTGTGTATTTCAAATTACAAAACATCAAGGAAGGGTCTTATGAAATGATTGCCATTCAAGATGCTGGAAAAAATTATCTTTTTGATCAGAACATTGATAAAATCGGCTTTTTTGACGAACCTGTTCAACTCCCAAGAGACTCGCTCAAATTTCCTGTTCTGTTTAAAGAAATACCAAATTTCGATTGGGCAAGACCACAATACATAAACGACCATCATATTGTTTTTGGATATTATGGAAACCCCGAAGAAAAAGAAATTGAACTTATTAGTGAGGTTCCCGAAGATTTTAAATACCTCATCACCAAACACACGGAACAAGATAGTTTAGATTTTTGGTTCGCAGGGATTAAAGAAATCGATTCCCTGGTTTTTAATTTGACTGGAAAAGATTCTATAGAACAAAGAATCGTTAAGCCGGCTCGACCAAAAATTGATTCATTGGAATTTAGTTTTTCACATCGAGGGAGTATTGATTTTCTAGATACTTTGGCATTAAAAGCGACCTTACCACTAGTAGCGATTGACAAAGATTTTATTGAAATCAGAGATGTCGACTCCTTAGTTGTACCCTTTACTTCTACGATCAATTCAAACCAAAATAAAATTATTTTTGACTTTGAAAAAACACCTAATGATCGCTATACCATTCGCCTTTTACCCAATGCTGCAACTGATTTTTGGGGGAGCACCAACGATACTTTAAATATAACTCTAGCCACTAAAAAGCTAGAAGATTACGGGATTATTATTCTTACGGTGGAAACGGAAGGAACATATAATTACTTTCTACAACTTTTAGATGCAAGAGGAGATGTCGTTAGAAAAGCATTGAAAAGTGAAAACAATCGCTATACATTTGATTATCTACTTCCAGGGACCTATAGTATTCGTATGATAAAAGATCGCAACAACAATCAACAGTGGGATACCGGAAATTACTTGAAAAAAATTCAACCTGAAGAAGTCATTTATATGGAAGGTGAAATTGATTTACGTGCCAATTGGGATCAAAATGAAACTTTTACTGTAAAAGAAACGAATCGCGATCGTTAAGAAAGTTCAATTGCGTTCGTATCGCTTCTTGATCGTTTTTATTTAAAGTCACTTGAGTCAAACCCTGTTTGTTCTCTGCAGTTCCCAAACAAGCTCCTAAAGGGTCATAAGCAGCGCTATGACCCGGATATATATTGTCGTTAGCATCTGACCCAATTCGGTTTACACCAAGTGTAAAACTCATATTCTCGATTGCACGCGCCTGCAAGAGTGTATCCCATGCATGGATTCTTGGAGCCGGCCAATTGGCCACAAAAACCAGCAAATCATACGCTGAGGTATTCCTCGACCAAACTGGAAAACGGAGATCGTAACATATTCTAAGGCACACCTTCCATCCTTTAAAATCTATAATCCCTTCTGTTGCACCAGCTTGATAAGCAACATGTTCTCCTGCCGGTGTATACCGGTGCCTTTTATCATAATGATGGGTGCTGCCATCTACATTGACCCATACGAATCGGTTATAAAACTTCCCTTCTTCTTCGATTGCAATACTACCTGCTACTGCCACTTGGAGTTTTTCGGACCACTGCTTCATCCATTGAATGGTGACGCCAGACATGGGCTCGGCAACCCGTTCAGGGCTCATAGTAAAGCCTGTAGAAAACATTTCTGGAAGAAAAACCACATCGGTACTTGAAGCTAGCTGTTCGAAGTACGTTTCGATCTGTTTTCTATTGGATTGGGGTTGTTCCCAAAGCAAATCAGTTTGAATCAAGGCAACATTCAATTCTGTTTTCATGTGGACAATTTTAAATAAAAATACATAAAATTAAAACGCTTTTTAAGATCTATTAATCTGAACTGATTTTTTTTCTTCTATCTTTAAACCTACAGACTAAACTCATTACACTATGGAAAAAAAATATATAGTTGCATTTGATCAAGGAACTACCAGTACTCGAGCTATTATTTTTGATAAAAAAGGAAGCATCATAGCCATCTCTCAAAAAGAACTTCAACAATATTATCCGCAATCGGGTTGGGTAGAACACGATGCGAGTGCCATCTTCAATGATCAACTCGAAGCCTTTGATAACGTAATGTCAGAAACCGGAATTGATGCTTCGGAAATTGCTTCTATCGGAATTACTAACCAACGAGAAACAACCGTTGTATGGGATAAAAATACAGGCGAACCAATACACAAGGCCATTGTATGGCTCGACAAAAGAACCACTCCAATTTGTGATCAGCTCAAAGCGGATGGTTTAGAAACTTACGTAAAAGAAAATACCGGCTTGGTAATCGATTCCTATTTTTCGGGAACCAAACTCAAATGGATTTTAGATGAAATTCCCGGGGCACGCAAGCGCGCCGAGGCAGGAGAATTGCTTTTTGGAACCATCGATTCTTGGTTGATTTTTAAATTAACTCAAGGAAAAAAACACGTAACGGATCATACCAATGCTTCACGAACGATGATTTACAACATCAAAACATTGTCATGGGATGAGAAAATGTTGCAAGCGATGGGGATTCCATCATCCATGTTGCCGCATGTACAAGAATCTTCTTCCGACTTTGGCTCCTTAGATTATAAAGGAATTCATATTCCAATTTATGGAGTTGCGGGAGATCAACAAGCAGCCTTATTTGGACAAGGTGGTCATCAGCCTGGAATGGCAAAAAACACATACGGAACGGGTTGTTTTCTTTTACTCAATACAGGAAAAGAACACTTGGTTTCTAAAAACGGACTGCTTACAACCTTAGCATGTAGTGTTGAAAACGAAAAACCCAATTACGCACTCGAGGGGAGTATATTTATTGGTGGAGCGTCGATTCAATGGCTACGAGATCAATTGAATTTAATTGACCATGCTGCCGAAACCGAAGCAATTTGTACTTCTATTCCACCTCTGGAAGATTTATACGTAGTTCCTGCATTTGCAGGTTTGGGTGCTCCTTATTGGGATGCAAAAGCAAAGGGTTCTATTCATGGAATAACCTTAGATATCGGCAAAAAAGAACTTACAAAAGCCACGGTTGAGGCAATGGCATATCAAACTAAAGATGTGATCGATGCCATGCTCGAAGATAGCGGTTCTTCAATTGTGTCTCTTAAAGTTGACGGAGGAGCTTCCGCAAATAATTATCTGATGCAATTTCAATCCGACATTTTGAATGTAGAGGTTGACCGTCCCAAAATGCTAGAAGTAACCGCGCTAGGCGCAGCGTTTTTAGCTGGAATTAAAGCTGGAGTATGGACCCTCGATTCAATTGAAGAAGTACGAGAACGAGAAACCCTTTTTAGACCGACCATGGAACAAGAAATAAGAGACAAAAAATACAGTGGGTGGCAAAGTGCTGTGGAACGGACGAAATCAAACTAATTCAATTGTATTGAATCAAAATCTTAGGTCATGAAAACATATTACTTTTTACTTATAACAGCTGTCCTTCCTTTTTGTGTACTAGGACAAGACTACTATTACCCTGAAAAAAACGGTGCTTGGGAAATGCAAACTCCAGAAGCATTCGAAATCAATCCAAAACATTTGGAAGATGCTGTTTCTTTTGCAAAGGAGAATGAATATAGCGGTGGTCGTGATTTACGCGTAGCTATTGTTAAAGGTTTTGCACAAGAACCCTACCATCAAATTTTAGGCCCTACCAAAAAACACGGTGGCCCAGCTGGGATGATTCTAAAAAACGGTTACGTTATTGCCCAGTGGGGCGACACCAAACGCGTTGACATGACTTTTAGCGTCACCAAAAGTTATTTATCAACCTTAGCAGGTCTGGCAGTTGATCGCGGCTTAATTGCTTCTACTGACGACTTTTTAACCGACTATATTTGGGATTCTACTTTTGACGGTGAGCACAATCAAAAAATTCGATGGGATCATCTTTTGACACAAACTTCCGATTGGTCGGGGAGTATTTGGGGGCTTCACGATTGGGCCGATCGTCCATCTAAAAAAGGTGCAATTGATGACTGGAAAAATCGAGTACTCAATGAGCCTGGAACTTATTTTAAATACAATGATGTGCGTGTAAACGTACTCTCCTATTCCCTCTTGAATGTTTGGAGAAAACCTTTGCCTCAAGTTTTGAAAACGGAAATTATGGATCCAATCGGAGCCTCTACTACTTGGCGTTGGTTTGGCTACAGAAACTCTTGGACACCGATTGATGGCGTTCAGGTAGAATCAGTTTCTGGTGGTGGGCATTCAGGAGGTGGTTTATTCATTAGCACCGAAGATCATGCGCGTTTCGGATTACTCTTTTTATCGAAAGGCTCTTGGAATGGAAAACAACTACTAAGTGAAAAATGGATTGAACAAGCGACTACAGCTTCTGCAGTAAATCCAAATTACGGTTATCTCTGGTGGCTGAATAAGAAAGGTGCTCGCTCTTGGGAAGGTGCTGCCGAAAACATATACTATGCCGCAGGTTTTGGCGGAAATTTCATCATCATTATTCCTGATCAAAATGTAGTTGTTGTTACACGCTGGCTCGAGCCTTCGCAGGTAGCTATTTTTATGGAAAAAGTACTGAAGGCTATTGAATAGTACTGAAGATTATTTTAGCTGATTCCGCATACTGCTTTTGCTGAGCGCTTTACATTAAGCATATTTATAAAAATTTTGTATATTCGAATAGAATAGCCCCCAAGTCTGTTCTACTACCGTTAACCTAAACTGGATTATACTTACTAGACTTTATTGGGGTTATTATTTAAATCACGCCTGTTGTGTACATACAAATCATGTAGTCTACGCAACAAGCTCAGGGTTTATTTTAAAGCCAGAATATGCTGAAAAAGGGCTGTAAACAGGAGTAAGCTTAAATCTTAATGTTATTTAACATGAAACACAAAATCTTATTTTTAGCCCTTACCATTACATTTTTAATGAGTAGTTGTGCGACAATTCTAACAGGAACGAGAGACACAATCCGATTCGATTCCAACCCAAAAGGAGCAATAGTTTATTTTGATGGATTGGAAGTTTGTAAAACTCCTTGTTCAACTTCAGTAAAAAGAAGTATCTCTGAAAAATTTGCCGAAATTAAACTCGATGGGTATGAAACTAGAGTAATAACGCTTGACAGGAAATTCAATGCGGTTAGTATCATAAATCTTACGGGTATACTCGGTTGGGGTATAGATGCTGCTACTGGAGCATTAATGAAATACGATCGAAAAAGTTATGACATTAAATTAGATAAAGAAAAAAGAACTTCTTTAAACAACCCTACTAAAATTGAGATCAATACTAAGAAAAAAACAGTAGATGTTTATTTAACTGAACGTTAGTAATCCGTAAGTCCTTCATTACAGGAAGGTTTATTCAAAAAAATGAAATGAAAATGAAAATTATTAAAATTATAGTATTCTGCATTGCAATTTCGTCTTTGACAAATTGCGCTTCTAGCTACAAAATGATTCAACCAAAATCGATTAACTATGTGTCTTCCAATGAAAATTCAAATGTTGAATTGCAATACAAATATGAATTACTTTATAAGAAATACACTAAAAAAGAGCTTAAGAAAGGAATTAAACTTGTTGCAATAAAAATAATCAACAACTCTAATAAAGATTTAATTTTTGGAAAGGATATCGTATTGACTTACGAAAATGATTCAGAAATTTATTTAGTTGAAAATAAACAGGTCTACAAATTATTAAAACAATCTCCTCTTTCCTATTTATGGTATTTACTTTTAACTCCAACTAATTTATTCACAACAGAGACTAATTCAAGTGGGATTGAAGAAACAACTAGCTCTACTCCTATTGGTTTATTATTAGGCCCTGGATTGGCCGTAGGAAATATGGTAGCAGCTGACGCTGCAAACAAGAAGTTTAAAACCGAATTATTGGACTACAATATCAAAGGAACAGTAATAACAAAAGGTGAAACACAGTATGGATTGATTGGAATTCAAACAAATTCTTACGATTCGATAAAATTAAAAGTTAATTAAAACAAGGTAGGTAGTGTTAATATGCTTTTTAGAATGTTAGTG
>Ga0075467_10000849_pt1 | contig 24885 bp, 30 predicted proteins | sample DEB08_DNA_9_FD_75067 | JGI IMG/M metagenome (GOLD analysis project Ga0075467, IMG submission 75067) | Aqueous microbial communities from the Delaware River and Bay under freshwater to marine salinity gradient to study organic matter... | ecosystem: Environmental > Aquatic > Marine > Coastal ... | reverse complement strand
GAATCCAATTGCGGGCCGCAACGATGGATTCCTATTTGGTCTTGCTCCGAGTGGGGTTTACACTGCCACGAACCGTTACCGGTCGCGCGGTGCGCTCTTACCGCACCTTTTCACCCTTACCATCGAACTGGCGAACCAGGACTTTGGCGGTCTATTCTCTGCTGCACTTTCCGTAGGCTCACGCCTCCCAGGCGTTACCTGGCACTCTGCCCTATGGAGCCCGGACTTTCCTCTACCATCACTGCCATAAGCAGGACAATAGCGATTGCCTGGTCAACTCTCTGTCGCCAGTATACAGCCATTGCGATCAAATAGGCGCTAACTTATCTTGCTTTCGCATTTGAACCGCCAGGTCATACAAGGCTTTCTTAGTCTCACCCGTAATCTGACTGGCAATCTCGGCGGCACGTCGAGGCGGCATTTCCGGCAGCAACAGCCCCATAATTCGTCTCGCTTCATATTGCTCAGAAGATAACCGGGCACTGCCGATGCCCGCAACCAGCAAGACAAACTCACCGCGCTCTGGGATATGCTTCGACCCGATGTGAGCGATCGCTTCGGACACAGGCCCATTCCAGACCTGTTCAAATCGTTTCGTCAACTCTCTAGCTAGCGTCACTCGTCGGTCTTCGCCCAGCACTTCGGCGATGTCCAACAACGCTTCCCGAATTCGATGTGGGGCTTCATAAAACACCAAAGTCTGAGATTCTTGACTCAATTGCTGCAAATAGCTCTGCCGCGCCACACGCTTAGCTGGCAGGAAACCCTCAAAGCTAAACCGGTCAGTGGCCATGCCCGAGACAGAAAGAGCCGCTATCACGGCGCTGGCACCCGGAATCGGGACGACCTGAATACCGCTCGCTAGGGCCGCTTGCACCAGGCGATAGCCAGGGTCCGAAATCAATGGCGTGCCCGCATCCGACACTAACGCGACGGTTTGACCCTCAGCCATCAGCGTCAACAGGCCCTGCGTAGAAGCCGCTTCATTATGATCGCGGTAGCTGACTAACCGACTGGTAATTCCAAAATGATCCAGCAGAGAGCGGCTATGGCGCGTATCCTCGGCAGCAACCACATCCGCATCCTTCAGTACCTGAATGGCACGCAGGGTTATGTCATCGAGATTACCGATGGGCGTTGCAACAATATACAGGCAGCTCACAACAGCGATTCCTTCATGCCAGTTATGGCAGCAATATTAACAGTGGTTCGGCAGACACAATCTTACGGCGAGCCCGCCACAAATCGGGTAGGATGGCACTTATAGACCGTGACATCCAGCGAATCTACCCAGAGATCCATAGCGAAGCCATGACCAGCCACATGACAAACTCCTTGTTTTCAGGCTCTTTACCAAGAACCCTCTTTTATCTATCCTTATTGGCCTGCCTGGTATCTTGCGGTTCGCAGCCGACCAGAGAGAAAATCGCCAAGTCGCCCCAGACTATCTCCAAAACTGCCAGTCAAGCTCAGAACATCCAGCAACTGCTACTCGCCGCTGATCGCAGTACAGTGACTCGCGCTGACGAGCTGAGAATTATAGCCGCAGAGCTGGCGTTAACTAACGAGGATGGCGTGCAGGCCCAAAAAATTCTCGATCTCGTCTCGGCAGCGCCACCCGCGGCGCTACTGCAACGCTTTATCCTTGCCCAGGCACGGGCGGCTCTAAGCCTTAAAATACCCCGATTGGCGCTCGAATGGCTCGCTGACAAACGACTTACCGACACGCCGATGAGCCCAACGGACGAATTGATTCAAGGTCAGCTTAGAGCCCAGGCGTATCTGCTCGCACGAAGCTACCTGGCTAGCGCGAGTGAACGGATGTCTTTTGACCCTTTACTAACGGACGAAGAAAGATACGCTAATCACGATAGTATCTTCGACGCACTATTATCGATACCCACGAGAAGTCTCACCACGCAAGCGCAAGCCGCCATCAGCAGCGACTTACGCGGCTGGTTGTCCCTGGCGGCCATGACTCAGCTATACCAATCTGATCCTGTCTTGCAGCTCCAGGCGCTCAATGACTGGCTGAAGGTCTGGAGCCATCATCCAGCGGCTATTCGCCTACCGATGAACTTACAGTTGCTGTCTGAGGTCGTTCGAAATCAGCCCAAGGTCATCGCCCTTTTACTGCCACTGCAGGGCGAATTGGGTCCATACGGTCGCGCAATCCGCGATGGCATATTGGCATCTCACTATCAACGCCACGGTCAGGCTGAGATTATGCTTTTTGATACCAGCGATGCCGACGTAAAAACACTCTTGATCGAAGCCCAGACCGCAGGTGCAGAGCTCGTGATCGGGCCCCTGAGCCGGGAAAATGTCACCGAGCTTGCTCGGCAAACATTACCGGTACCCGTGCTGGCATTGAATAGAAGTATGGATGCCGCCGATAACCCCGCGCTCTATCAATTTGGCCTCGCCCCCGAAGATGAAATTCATCAGATCGCAGACCAGGTCTTCATCGATGGTCAACGTAACGCCCTCATGATTTACCCCCGTGACGAGTGGGGCAAAAGAAATGCCGACGTCTTCGAGAATCACTTCTCTGGCTTGGGCGGCAAAATCATTGATCGTGCGGAATACACTAACCAAAAAGACTATTCGGATTTAATCAAGACTCTGTTAGCTGTAGACAAGAGCGAGACGCGCGCCGCAGATTTACGCCGAATCATTGGTGAACGCTTCGAATTCACACCCCGTCGACGTCAAGACATCGATTTCGTGTTCCTGCTCGCGAATCCGGCGCAAGCCCGCGGCATCAACCCGACGCTCGCGTTCTACTACGCCGAAGATATTCCAGTTTATGCCACCTCAAACATTCACGACGGTAGCGACTCAAAAATTGAGGCCATCGACTTGAATGGCATTCGGTTTTGTGAGATTCCCTGGAAGCTGATGGACCCGGATGCTTTTCAGCGGCAAATACAAACAACTTGGCCAGCAGCTACCGGTCGGCTTGCCGCTTTCTATGCGCTAGGGGTCGATGCTTACCAACTCTACCCAAGACTGAAACAGCTCAAGACACTCAAAAACAGTAAGATTAACGGCGTCACCGGTGTCCTTAGCCTCAACGACGCCAGGATCATTACTCGTGAATTAATGTGGGGCCAATTCAAAAATGGCGAAATCGACGTTATACCAACAATCACCGATGTCCCATGAGTAAGACCAACATCCAGCGCGGTAATCTCGCCGAAGATCAGGCCCTCGAATTCCTTGAGGCCCAAGGGCTTATACTGGTCTTCCGCAATTTTCTCTGCAAGGCAGGCGAAATTGATCTTATCCTCAGAGATCAGACCACCGTAATATTCGTTGAAGTCAGGTATCGTGCAGACACTTCACGCGGCACGGGCGCTGACACCGTAACTCGTAGTAAAATGGCTAAAATCATCAATTCGGCTCGATATTTCCTCATGCAACATCCGGCTTACGTTAAATTGGACTGCCGATTCGACGTGATTTCAATCTCCGCGTCCCTTGACTGGATTCAGAACGCGTTTACCCTAGACGATTAATACCATAAGGACTCAAGACAATGCGCTACTGGCTCTCATCCACTTCGCCGCGCTATACCGTTATCGTGCTGGCGCTGCTCGCGGCTCTGCAAGGTTGCGCTAGCGTTACAGGGCAGACCTCTGAAGACTATGGTAACCGTACACTAGGCACTGTCTGGGACGACCAGATGATCGAATCGAGAGGCAAAGCTATTGTTCGTGCTGCCAGTTCAGAACTGCACGATGCTCACCTGGGAATTACCAGCTTTAATGGTATGGTGCTCCTCACTGGACAAGTTGCTTCCGAAGAGACCAAAAACGCCGCTACCCTCGCCATCAAGGATTTGCGCAAGGTTCGCACAGTTCATAATGAGCTCGAGATAGCTGGCCCCACAACGATGATGGCCAGAACCAACGACGCTTGGCTGACGACTAAAGTAAAAACCGTTCTGTTAACCAACCAAGAAACCGACGCTGGTCGCGTTAAGGTCGTCACTGAAAACGGTGTTGTTTATCTGATGGGATTATTATCAAGAGCGGAGTCAGAGGCCACTGTCGAAAAAGTTAGACAAGTCTTTGGCGTCCAAAAAATTGTCAAAATCTTCGAATACATCAACTAGCAGAACGCGGTTAAACCCAGGCGGGATTGAGCGCCAACATAACAACCCTTCGTACCCGACGGCATAACAAATGGCTACCCAGTATCAGATCAAGGTTTTGATTACTTGATCACTTTGAGCGCTGGCGGGCCTTTCTTAATTGCCTTGGGTGGCGTTGGCTCGGGGTCTTTGTCTTCTCGAGGAAACCACATGCCCTCGCCGTTTTCTTTCGCGACGATCCCAAGCACAGCTCGCATTGGCGCGTGGATGTAATGGGAGACGCCACCAAACCGGCCGCTAAAGGTTAAGTGGCCGTCCTCTATCATTAGATCACGTATCGCTGAAGGACTGATATTCAGAACTATCTGATCATCTTTGACATAGTTCAAGGGGACTTGTGTATCGGCAACCGTGGCGTCAAGAATAAGATAAGGGGTCAGGTCGTTATCCAGGATCCATTCATTGATAGCGCGGAGGAGGTAGGGTACAGATGAAGTCATCGTCATAGGCCTATCCCCTTCCGTCACCTGAATACAACGAGTTAGTCTCGCATATCCATTTCGGCTTCAGACAAACTCGCCTGAAATGCGTCTCGATCGAATATTCGATCCATGTATACAAGCATTGATTTCGCTTGCTTAGCAGGCAGCTCTATTCCCATAGCGGGTAATCGCCAGAGTATCGGCGCGACGCAGCAATCTACCAGGGTAAATTCATCGCTCATAAAATAAGGCTTCTCAGAAAATATCGGCGCGATAGAAACTAAACTTTCGCGCAATTCTTTTCTCGCCTTTTCAACAACACTTTCTTTCGATTTTCCGGCCAATATCAAATCTACAGCCGAACACCAGTCACGCTGAATCCGATAAATAAACAAACGACTTTGAGCACGCGCTACCGGATACACTGGCAGTAGCGGTGGGTGAGGAAATCGTTCATCCAAATATTCCATAATCACAGCGGACTCATATAGAACGAGATCGCGGTCAACCAACGTAGGCAAACTGTTGTAGGGGTTCAGGCCTGCCAAGTCTTCCGGCATGTTGTTTGGATCGACGTCAATGACATCTACGGCTACGCCCTTCTCGGCAAGCACAAGCCTGACACGCTGGCTGTAGTGATCATTTCCATCAGAATAAAATACCATCGATGAGTGTTTTGCAACTACCCCCATCTTTTCACCTCGCAGTAAGGGTTAATCTAAAGGATATGCCGGCAATCGCGATGAATGCGATTGCCGGCACAGGACTGTTACTCGCTTACTTGTGAAACGCTTTGTGGTATTCCCGACCCAGCAGCCAGGCAAACACATAGAAGAATGCCAAGAATAGTAAGACATACCAGCCGACACGGGTACGCTCTATACGTGCGGGTTCTGCCATGTAATAGAGAAAGTTCGCGAGATCATAAACAACTTGATCATACTCGGCCGGATTCAGTGAACCTGAGCCCGCCACCAGTTCAAGGGGACTATAGCCCCGCTCAACCAACTCGTTACCACACAACTCTTCGGTAATGTATTCATCGGTCAATGGATCTCGCATGTCTCCACCGTTAGCCGCAAGTCGCGGGACCTGCTTGCACACATACTGTTGCATACCCTGCAGGTCAGCCAATGCATGGGGCATACCGACATTCTCAAACACTAGATTATTTACACCCAGCGGTCGCTTACTGTCTGCATAGAAGGTTCTGAGATACGTGTAAATCCAGTCAGGTCCGCCCTTCAAGTTATTGTGCAAAGTCAGATCAGGTGGCGCGGCGCCAAACCATTTTTTGGCGTTTTTAGTGCTCATATTATTAACGATTAAATCGCCAATCTTAGTCTCTGGATCAAACACGAGATGCTCAAGCATCAGTGCATCGGGTATACCCAGATCATCAGCCGTGCGCTTATAGCGTTGGTATTGCAGGGAATGACACCCCATACAATAATTCATATAGGTTTGCATGCCGCGCTGCAACGATGGCTGGTCATGGACATCAGGTTCCATATGATCCAGCGGATAGCCCGCTTCAGACGCCTGCAAGCCCATCGCCGACAGTAACAATGTCAGGGGTATTAATATTGTTTTCAACATCACAACGTCACCCTATCTGGTACTGGTTTCGTTTTCTCAACACTGGTGTACCAGGGCATGAGCAAGAAATAAGCAAAATAAATCGCCGTACATATTTGCGCAATGATGGTTCTTATGGGCGTCGGGTGCACCGTCCCCAAGTAACCAAGAATAAAGAAACATATAACAAATGCCGCCAGGAACAACTTGCTCGGCAAGCCTTTATAGCGCATCGACTTTACTGGAGATTTGTCCAGCCAAGGTACAACAAACAAAATCGCAATCGCACCAGCCATCACCACTAGGCCCCAAAATTTAGCAGTCATGCCAAACAAGGGGAAAGTTGCTGCCCGCAACATCGAGTAATACGGGGTGTAATACCAGACAGGCGCAATCAAATTCGGCGTTTTCAATGGATCAGCAGGCTCGAAGTTAGGATGCTCCAGCAGATAACCCCCACCGTCTGGGAAAAAGAACATCACCGCTGAGAAAATAATTAAAAACATAACAATACCGGGCACATCGTGGCCGATCGTGTAATAAGGATGGAACGGAATGCCGTCGAGAGGCTTGCCGTCCTCATCCAGATGCTTTTTGATATCCACGCCGTCTGGATTGTTCGAGCCTACTTCGTGTAACGCAAGAATGTGGAGGACAACTAAGACCAACAGGACAATGGGTACCGCCACGACATGCAGCGCGAAGAACCGGTTCAGTGTGATGCCTGACATGTTGAAATCGCCGCGCACCCACACTGCCAGACTATCGCCCACCACAGGGATAGCACCGGCCAGAGATACGATCACCTGCGCACCCCAGTAGGACATGTTTCCCCAAGGTAACAAGTATCCAAAAAAGCCTTCAGCCATCAGTGCCAAATATATCAGCATACCGAAGACCCAGATCAGTTCTCTCGGTTTCTGGTAAGAACCATACATCAACCCACGAAACATATGCAGATAGACCACTACGAAAAATGCTGATGCGCCCGTAGAATGCATATAGCGTAACAACCAGCCATATTCCACATCTCGCATGATGTATTCGATCGACTTGAAGGCACCTTCCCCTGTTGGCGTATAGCTCATTGTTAACCAGATACCGGTTAACAATTGATTCACCAGAACCACAAAGGCCAATACACCAAAGATGTACCAGATATTGAAATTTTTAGGCGCATAGTACTTTGACATATGCTTTTCATAGGTTTCGGTAACCGGTAACCGGTCATCGACCCAACGCATGATGTTTTTCAACTGCTGTTCCAATTTTGCCATTACGCTACTCCCTTGTCTTCGCCAATCACAAGGACTGAGTCATCTTCATAGTAATAAGGCGGAACCTCAAGGTTCGTAGGAGCCGGCACGCCACTGTAGACCCGCCCAGACATATCAAACTTAGAGCCATGGCATGGACAATAAAACCCGCCCACCCATTCAGGATCAAATTCTTGAGGCGTTACTTCAGGTTTGAATTTAGGCGAGCAGCCTAGATGAGTACAGATACCTATCAGCACCAACAAATCTGGGCGGATCGACCGAGTTTCGTTGCGAGCATATTCCGGCTGCTGATTTTCTAAGGAATCGGGATCTGCCAACCGAGAGGTTTTACTGCTCAAGCTAGCCAGCATCTCGTCCGTACGCTTGACAATGAATACGGGTTTGTCACGCCAAGCTGGAATTGGTCCGAGGATATCCCCCGGCTCCATCCGACTGATGTCGACCTTAACTGGTGCGCCTGCAGCCAACGCCTTGGCGCTGGGATTCCAGGATCCGATAAACGGAATGGCAACACCTACAACACCCGCTGAGCCTATCACTGACGTCGCGCCGATTAAAAAATTACGACGCGGTGCGTTAATCCCCTCATCACTCAAGATGATTTCTCCCCCCAATACCACAGCAAAAAACAGCCAGTGGCTGCCGATGGTTTATCATTAAAGTCCGCCAATGTTAGCACATTCGAAGCTTAAAATGCGCCTCAGCGGAAGATCCTTTACTGGTGTTATCACGACGCCAGAAACGCAATGGCCACAAGATTTTTCCCATGGCCACTGGCTGAAGCAATAGACTATCGCTTGGAGAACTGAGGCTTCTTTCGGGCCTTACGTAAACCAACTTTCTTACGCTCAACGACGCGAGCATCGCGAGTCACGAAGCCCGCTTTGCGTAAAGATGGACGCAGTGTTTCGTCGTACTCCATCAACGCTCGAGTAATACCATGACGAATCGCGCCCGCTTGGCCAGAACCACCACCACCGCGGACAGTCACGTAAAAATCGAACTTGTCTTTCATTTCAACGAGTTCGAGGGGCTGACGAACGATCATCCGCGCCGTTTCACGACCAAAATAAAGGTCGAGCGGCTTGTCGTTGACGACGATATTGCCCTGCCCAACCGTCATGAAGACCCTGGCCTTGGACGACTTTCTTCTTCCTGTTCCGTAATACTGCGTCATAGATAAGCCTTAACTATAGTTCAAGTACTTGCGGCTGTTGCGCCGTATGTGGGTGCTCGCTACCAGCGTAAACCTTAAGTTTGGTCAACATGGAGTAACTGAGCTTGTTTTTCGGCATCATACCCTTGACCGCTTTCTGGATAATTCGCTCCGGCGCCTTGTCAATCAACTTGTCAAAAGTAATCGACTTGATACCGCCGGGAAAACCCGTGTGGTGATAATACACCTTGTCAGTGGTTTTGTTGCCAGTCACCCGCACTTTTTCGGCGTTAACAACGACAATATAGTCACCGGTATCGACGTGAGGGGTAAATTCGGCTTTATGCTTGCCGCGCAGACGGTTGGCAATCTCTGTCGCCATCCGGCCCAGGGTCTTATCAGTGGCGTCGACGACGTACCAACTGTGCTTCGCTGTTTCTTTTTTCGCTGATATTGTTTTCATGGATAAACCGTTATGTTGGAAAAACACACCTGGCTCAACCAGGATTTCGGGAGGGCGCATGTTACCCAACCCAGCAACTCCGTGCAACACAAATCCACGGGAAAAACCTTGTCAAAAGCGGCAATGCTGTATACCGAGCTAATTTAAGGCTCATCAGGGGTGGTGCTCGCGGGCCAGATACTCCTCCGACTGCATTTCCTGCAAGCGGCTCTCGGTACGCTGGAACTCGAAGCCTAACCGTTCACCCTGGTAAAGCTCAAGCACTGACACTGCCGCAGACAAGATTAATTTCACATTATGGTCATAAAACTCATCGATCAGGCTAATAAATCTGCGCGCGGCATCTTCATGGCGCACAGTGAACTGCGGCACATTACTCACGAGCACAGTTTGGTATAACATCGCCAACTCGATGTAGTCATTTTGACTTCTCGGACCCTCGCACAAAGCGCTAAACTCAAACCAGACCACACCGTCACCGCAGTAACGGGTCGGTATGTGCCGCCCCTCAATCTCAAGCAACATATTCGGCTCGCCCATATCAGGCGACAGCGCCCTAAAACTCCGCGCTAACCCCTCATCCGCCTGGGCATCCAACGGCGCATGATAGATTTCTGCGTCTTGCAGTACTCGCAAGCGATAATCGACGCCGCCATCAACATTCAATATTGTCGTACGCGCTTCAAGCAAGGCTATGGCTGGCAGAAACTTGCTCCGCTGCAGACCCTCGCGATAAAGATTCTTCGGCGCCACATTCGATGTCGCGACCAGGACGACACCATGATCTAACAGCGCCTCCAGCAACCCGGCCAAGATCATCGCGTCGGTGATGTCCGAGACAAAAAATTCATCAAAACACAGCACTCGGCACTGCTGCGCAAAATCCCGGGCGATTTTGCGCAGCGGGTTCGCCTCACCTTGGAGCAAATGCAACTGCTGGTGAACATGACGCATAAATCGATGGAAGTGCATTCGTTGCTTGCCCGCAAAAGGCAACGACTCATAAAACAGATCCATCAAATAGGTCTTGCCCCGACCAACCCCCCCCCAGAAGTACAGACCCTTAATCGAATCCTGCTGCTGGCGCCGCACAGGCAGGTTCAACAGACGTTTAAGCCAGCCAGCTTCGGATCTGTCTGGCGCTGAATTTGACGCCACAAGAACATCGTACAGTCGTTGCAGGTGCTCAACAGCCTCTAGCTGCGCGCTGTCCGACTGAATTTCGCCACTGGCAACGACGTCCCGATAGGTTTTGGCAGGCCCCTGGCGCAGCATATCCACCCGAAACTACCCTCGAACCCGAAACTCAGCCGACCGCGCATGCGCCTCTAGACCCTCCTCGGCAGCAAGAATCGCCGCGTCACGGCTCAAACTCACGGCCCCTGCGGCGGAGCATCGAATCACAGAACTACGCACCTGGAAGTCGTAGACGCCCAATGCTGATGCAAACCGGGCAGTACCACTGGTAGGCAACACATGACTCGGCCCAGCACTATAATCACCAACGACCTCGGCACTGTGGTTACCGATAAAAATAGCGCCTGCGTGCTGAATTCTGGGCAGAAAGTCGTCGGCATCCCGCAAGGCAAGTTCAAGATGCTCTGGCGCGATTTTATTGACGATAGCGGCAATTTCATCGTCATCCTGAGCCAGGATCAAGGCGCCACGATCACCAATCGAACGCCGGATAATCTCTTCGCGGACCATACCCGGCAGCCTCACTTCAATCAATTCGATGACTCGCTGGAGCAAGGCCTCATCCTTGGAAATCAATACCGCCTGCGCCAGTTCATCGTGCTCAGCCTGAGCAAACATATCCATCACCAGCCATTCAGGATCAACGCCGTTATCGGCGACAATGACTACCTCGGAGGGGCCAGCAATCATATCAATACCCACATCGCCAAAAACCAACTCCTTCGCGGTCGCGACATAGATATTCCCTGGCCCGACAATTTTGTCGACCTTGGGGATAGACTCAGTACCATAGGCCAACGCGGCAATCGCTTGCGCACCACCGACGGTAAACAAACGATCAACACCGCACAGAAAGGCCGCCGCGAGCAATAACTCACTGACTTGACCATCGGGCGTCGGAACAACCAGAATAACCTCACGGACACCCGCTACTTTCGCCGGAATGACCGTCATAATCACCGAAGACGGGTAAGCTGCCTTACCACCCGGAACATATACACCTACGCGCGCCATCGCTCGAACGATCTGCCCAAGCTGATTGCCCTGGCTGTCTGTATAGCCCCAGTCTTGGTGCCCACCGCCCGCCCGCTTCTGCTCTTCGTGATAAAATCGGACACGATCAATCGAAGCTTCTAGCGCTGTTCTAACCGGAGCATCGATAGCGCCCAACGCTGCCGCCATTCGTTCTCGGCTGACCTCAAGCTCCGCCGCCGAGGTGACTGCCAGACGATCCAGTTTGATGGTCAAAGCCAGCACGGCCGCATCACCCTCGCGCCGAACATCATCGACGATTTCTCGAACAATCGGGTAAACATTCTGATGGTTTTCCGACTGGATCTCGAGCAACGCATCCAATGCGTCAGAAAACCCAGGGTCAAGGGTATTGAGTTGTTTAATCAGTTTCATAGGATATGTCTGCTGCGCCCAGCGGCCCGAAGACTCGCCAGGGTTTGTTAATTAGCCAACGACGCCGCGCAATTGTTCAATTAACTGATGAATAATGGAATATTTCATTTTCATCGCCGTCTTGTTAACGATCAATCGCGTGCTCACATCAGTAATATGCTCCATCGCCACCAGACCATTCGCCTTTAGCGTATTGCCCGTTTCAACGATGTCGACGATTCGATGCGCAAGACCCGTCACAGGCGCCAATTCCATCGCGCCATAAAGTTTGATGATATCGACCTGAACGCCCTGTTCGGCATAATATTGCTTTGCCGTTTTGACAAATTTGGTCGCGATCCTCAATCGACCCGGAAGAGGCGGTTCGTCCTTCAACCCGGCCACCATGATACGGCAGCGACCCAATTTGAGATCAAGGGGTTGATAATATCCCTGCTCACCATGCTCCAACAGGACATCTCTACCAGCCATTCCTAAATCAGCAATGCCGTGTTCCACGTAAGTGGCAACATCAGAGCCCCGCAACAATAACAGCTCAACATTAGGGTTCTTCGTCGTGAACACCAACTTACGCGAAGTCAGCAGATCATCGTGAGGCTCTATACCGATCTGAGCGAGCAGCGCCAACTGCTGCCCAACAATACGGTCGCCTTTGGTCACTGCAATAGTAATTCGATCCTGCATGAGCCGCCCTATCGAGACTGAATTCTTTCGATGTCAGCACCCAACGTGCGAAGCTTTTCTTCGACTTGCTCATAGCCGCGATCGATATGATAAATACGATCAATCACCGTATCGCCTTCTGCGATCAAGCCGGCGATCACCAGACTGACAGAGGCACGCAAGTCGTTCGCCATGACCGGTGCAGCTTTCAGAGATTCAACGCCGGTGACGATGGCGATAGTGTTATTGCCCTCCAATCGAATATTCGCGCCCATACGATTCATTTCATGGACGTGCATGAAACGATTTTCAAAGATCGTTTCCTTGACGGTCGCAACACCTTCGGCAATACAATTCATGGCCAGTATCTGCGCCTGCAAATCTGTTGGAAATGCGGGATAAGGTGCCGTCACCAGGCTCACAGCCTTCGGCCGCCGCCCCTTCATGTCGAGCAGCACCCAGTCCGGACCTACTTCAATATCCGCTCCCGCCTCGCGCAACTTGCTTAGCACTGCATCCAGGTGCGATGGGACAACATCTCGCATCTTGACCTTACCGCCGGTGGCCGCTGCAGCGATCAGATAAGTCGCCGCCTCAACGCGATCGGCAATCACCCGATGGTGGCAGCCATGCAGGGCTTTAACACCTTGAATCGTAATGGTGTCTGTACCCTGGCCCGTGACTTTCGCACCCATTGCATTCAAGAAATCCGCTAAATCGATAATTTCTGGCTCTCGGGCACAGTTTTCCAGCACCGTCGTACCTTCAGCCAAGGTCGCCGCCATGAGGATATGCTCGGTACCGCCAACGGTGCTGAAGTCGAACCTAAAATTCGCCCCCTTAAGCCGACCATCCACAGAGGCTTTGACGTAACCTTCTTCCATCTCAATAGTTGCACCCAGCGCCTGCAACCCCCGCAAGTGCTGATCTACCGGCCTTGGACCGATGGCACAGCCACCAGGCAGCGATACTTCCGCACGCCCGTAATGGGCCAACATAGGACCCAACACCAAAAATGATGCCCGCATTTGTCGTACAAGATCATAAGGCGCAGTAAATCGCTTTATCGTATTGGCATGAATCTCGATGTTCATTTTCTCATCGACCACGACTTCAACACCGAGGGACACCAGCAGCTCAATCATGGTCGTAATATCACGCAGATGCGGGACATTACTGATGGTTACCGGCTCGTCCGCCAGCAACGACGACGCGAGCATCAGTACCGCTGAATTTTTGGCGCCCGAGGCTCGCAACTCACCCTCAAGGCGAGCACCGCCGCGTATTAATAACTTATCCATTCAATCACCTATGCTACGTTATTTCGTTCTGCCGGCGTCAGACAACGCATCGTGACAGCATGAATCTCTCCGGAACTGATTTTTTGATCGAGCAACTTATAGACCAGCTGCTGACGCTTCACCCGGCTCAGGCCAGAAAATTGCTCAGTCACCAGCACCAGACTGATTTTATTGCCTTCCGCCTGCAGCTCAATCTCGCTGTCGCGTAAACCAGCAATCAACAGCGTGCGAATTTCCTTTTCATTCATGTGATTTCATCTCATTGACTTGCGCGGCGATAATAGCACGAAGGTCTCGAAAACACTCCAGCGGTCGGCCCCACGCCTGAGCCTCGTTAACCAGCGCCCTACTCAAGAATCGGCAAAAGCCAGAATTTCCTCGACATCGCAGGCTGCTGCGATTTCTAACAGCCGGCTTGAAGCATTGATAAATCGCACAACCCAGTGCCGCTGAACACAATGGCGCTGCCAAGCGATCAACAATGCGACGGCCGCCGACCCTTGAACCCGAGCGCCCGTCAAATCCACAAGCACCGGGCTTTGCAACTTGTTGATCAGGGCTATGCCCTCGTCTTTGAGACGAGCAACTGTATCAACATTCAAATCACCTTCGACCATCAAATGTTGATTGTCGCCGATACGCAGCAAACTCAGCTCAGACATCTACGGACCAATTATTGATGACTTTATCAATATCGTTGCCGAACTTATCCATATAGGCCGCAAATTGTGAGCGAAACTGCAGTCCGATATTGATCCCTTCGATTGTCACGTTTCGCAACTTCCAATCGCTGCCGAGCAGGACCAGATTGTAATTAACCGCGTAAATCGCTCCTTCTTGTCCGTAAATTTTCAAGTCAACAGAGGCACGGTCGGGCTCACTTTCCGCCGCGGTACTGTCCACAAACTCCACTCGCTGATTATCAAACTCCACCAGTGCCTTGGCATAGGTGCGCACCAGTCCACGGCGAAAAACCGTTTCGAATCGAGTCTTTTGCGCATCGGTAGCGCGCCGATAGTATTTCGCCATGACCCCTTTGGAGAAACCACTGAAGTCAACAAAAGGCCCCAGCGTGACATCAACTTCAGCAAAGAATTGATCTGGATCACCGACATATAACGGCTGAATTTGGACGAGTCTCGTCAGCAACTGATCCGTCGCTTCCTGAACCGCTTGCTGCGCAGGCTTGATGCTGGCCAGAGCACTAACGCCCAAAAACAAACAACAACACAGCAAACCTAGCTTAGTTAAATTTTTCATGTCGATAACCTTTAAAACTGTTTCATTAAAAACTTGCCAATCATGTCCTCAAGGACAATCGATGATTGCGTATCGGTAATATAGGCGCCCTCTTTCAGATAGCTTTCATCAGCACCGATGGTTAATCCAATAAACTTCCCGCCCAGCAGCCCCTCAGTCAATATCGCCGCTGTTGAGTCGATACTGAGCTCGGCCACATCTGAATCAATTTCCATACGAACAAGAGCCGTGAAACTTTTTTGATCAAGGCTGATTTCGGCCACTTGCCCCACGATAACGCCTGCGATACTCACTTTGGCACGCACCACCAGACCGCTAACATTTTCAAATTTCGCAAAAACGTTATAGGTATTTGCCTCCGCACCCACATTGAAACCGCTGACTCGAATCGCCAACACAGCTAAAGAAATCAGACCGGCGAGCATGAAGGCGCCAACCACTATTTCTATTGTTCTCATCTGCATGACACTAACCCTTGAAAGATTTGTTTAAAAATTGAACATGACCAGCGTCAAGAAAAAATCCAACACTAATACCGCGACGGATGAATGCACGACAGTCCGCGTGGTTGCCCTGGAGATACCCTCTGAGGAAGGCTCTGCCTCATAGCCCTGGTAAACTGCAATCCAAGTGACAACCAAACCAAATACGACAGATTTTATAATCCCTTTGAGGACATGACTGTGAAAGTCCACACCATCCTGCATGGTTGACCAAAAAGCCCCCTCGTAAACACCCAGCCAATCCACACCAATCAGTGACGAGCCCCAAATACCGACGACACTGAACATCAAGGCTAAAATCGGCATGGAAATAAATCCGGCCCAAAGCCGCGGCGCGACGATCCGTTGCAATGGATCAACACCGATCATTTCCATACTACTGAGCTGCTCCGTGGCTTTCATTAGTCCAATTTCTGCCGTCACTGCTGAGCCCGCTCGCCCCGCAAATAACAACCCAGAGACCACCGGGCCAATCTCCATCACCAACACCAACGCAACACCCAGTCCTAGCGCACTTTCCGAGCCATAGTTGACGAGTTGGTTATAGCCTTGCAATGCCAGCACCGCGCCGATGGAGAAGCCAGACAATACTGTAATGACAACGGAAAGCACGCCTAACTGATAGATCTGGCGAAACACTAGGTGCGCATTGGCAAGACGCGGACGGCGCCAAATTGCCTGCCACCAGATACTGCCGGCCCGGCCCAGCGCAGTGAGCAGGTCGATGCCATATTGCCCAAGATGACGGATATTCGCGAGCATGGCTTACCTGAATACTGAGTGATTGGGGATGTCGCGATTCAGCAGCTGATCACGAAAGTCTGTGGCCGGGTAATGGAACGGTACCGGGCCATCCGGCAGTCCTTTGATAAATTGCTGAATGCGCGGTGAATCTTCCTTGAAGAGCTCCTGCGGCGCGCCAGCCCCAATCACCTTGCCGTCTGAAATGACATAAATAAGATCCGCGATGCTCGCCGTTTCATGAATATCATGAGACACGATGATACTGGTCATACCAAAAACATGGTTCAGGGTTTTGATCAACTGAACAACCACACCTAGAGCAATGGGGTCCAGACCTGCAAAGGGTTCATCGTACATGATCAACCGCGGATCAAGGGCGATCGCTCGCGCTAATGCCACCCGACGATTCATGCCACCGGACAACTCGCCAGGAAATAACTCACTTGCACCCCGCAGGCCGACAGACTGAAGTTTAATCAGCACCAGATCCCGAATCATATCATCGGGCAGATCGGTATGAACTCGCAACGGAAAGGCCACGTTATCAAACACCGACAAGTCGGTGAACAGCGCACCACTTTGGAACAACATGCCCATCGACTTGCGCACATCAAACAATTCTTTGCGAGACAATTGCGGAATCCGCCGCCCATCAACCTCGACGATGCCGCGCTCCGGCCGCAACTGCCCACCGATAAGACGCAGCAGCGTAGTCTTTCCCGTGCCGCTCGGCCCCATAATGCCGACGATCTTACCTCTCGGTACTTGCAGCGAAATCCCGTCAAAAATTCTGCGGCGGCCACGACTAAAGACCACATCACTGATAGTGATGTGGTCTTCGGTGGCGTTATTGACATCATTATTCATTCTTGGGGAATCATCTGGATCAATTCTGGCGGCATCAGCCCCGGAACCGTTCTCCTTGGGGTGGCGAACATATTAACAAAATTTGGCTGGCGACATAACTCTTAGCATGTCGACTTTTGATTTTTCGCATGACACAGGCAAAAGGATTGCCTTGATACTGACTCAAGCAACATCTACAGTCCACAAAGCGTTGTATCGCTGACTCGAACCCGAGAGATATTCCCTTTTCAATTACCAGCGCACACTACAGACTAACACCTTAATACACTCAAAATGATACCGAGAATGCTTCTTACAACGATTGAAACCCGTAAGAATCAGCCTTAATGATCAATCAACCTAAGCTATTCATTATGTATACAACTCGAAATATCCTCTTATTCATACTCGCGGGCCTGTTCGCAGTAGCAACCAATTGGCTTCTCGACCAAGAAGATTCGGCAGACAACGAGGCCACCATTGGGCGAAATGACCCAGACCTTTACATGCTGAATGCTAAAATCACTCAGTTCGCGACCAGCGGAGGCCGCCAGCATGAAATTATAGCCAGCCGCCTGACCCACTTTCCGCTGACCGACATGACTGCGCTCATTTCACCAGAAGTTAAATTATTCGCGCGCAACACCACGAACCCTTGGAAAATCACAGCAGATAATGGCCGCCTGTTGCCTGAATCTCAGCTTCGAGATGAAACCGTCGAACTTTGGGATAATGTGTCTGCAGAAAAATCAGCCAGTCCGGGGGAATTCATTAAGATCAAAACAGCCAGCTTGACCATTTACCCCGGTCAGGACTTCGCCGAAACCGACCAAATGGTCACTATCGACGGCGTCGGCGGCCGAACCAGCGCAGCCGGCATGCAGGCTTACCTTAACGAGGGGCGTTTCCTGTTCGTATCCGACAAGACCCATAAGGTCATCACAACGTTGCTACCCGCCGCCAAAGTGCGCTGAGGATTAAATCATCAGCGTCATTCGCATCGACACACTCAGCAACGATTCGATATCGGTCACCGATAAATTGATTTTCAACGTTCATAATCTATAGAGACTGCGCGTCCCCGACTGGGTTAGAATGATTGGCGTGAAAAACCTAACCTTACTTTTACTGACCCTTTGCAGCAGCCAAGCGCTGGCGTTGAATACTGACAGCGAGCAGCCGATCCAAATCAGCGCGGATGCGGGTACCGTCAACGAAGTGGCGGGCATTTCTACCTATTCGGGCAACGTCGCTATCGACCAGGGCAGTATGCATATCGCAGCCGATGAGGTCGAAGTTGTCATTATCGACAAGCGAGTGGTGAAAATTATCGCTCGCGCGCTGCCCAATTCGGAAAAATTGGCGCGCTACGAGCACTTACCTGATAATGCCGAAAAACCCGTCGTCGCTGAAGCCAAGTTGATCACCTACTTGGCCTCAGAAGAACGCTTGAACCTAAGCGGTCAAGCTCGACTTGAACAAATACAGGGCAGCTTCTCCGGTGACTTACTGCTCTACGATGTCAACCGCGGTATTGTTGATATAAAAAGTGGTGACCATGAAGGTGATCGAATTAAGATGACCATTAGTCCACAGCGCCAATAAGCCTGCCCATGCATGTTCTTCAAGCCAATAATCTTGCCAAAAGCTACCGCGGTAAACCAGCGGTCGTAGATGTCTCTCTTTCGGTTCAAAGCGGTCAGGTCGTCGGTTTACTAGGCCCCAATGGTGCCGGTAAAACCACCTGCTTCTATATGATCGTCGGCTCCGTCAGTGGCGACGCTGGGAAAATCCAGTTTGATGACATCGACATCACCGCCATGCCCATGCACGAACGCGCCAGAACAGGCCTTGGCTATCTGCCACAAGAAGCCTCTGTCTTTCGAAAGCTCACAGTCGCAGATAATATCTTGGCGATTCTGGAAACTCGCAAAGACCTAGACTACAGCCAACGCGCTGAGCGCCTTGAGTCATTGCTTGCAGAGTTCCATATAAGCCATATTCGCGACAGCCTCGGCATGTCCCTGTCTGGCGGCGAACGGCGGCGGGTCGAGATCGCTCGAGCGCTGACCACAGAACCAGCTTTTATATTACTCGACGAGCCGTTCGCAGGGGTCGACCCCATATCAGTCAAAGATATTAAAAGCATCATCCAGCAATTGTCAGCCCGGGGCATCGGCGTACTCATCACCGATCACAACGTCAGAGAGACCCTGGATATTTGCGAAAAAGCCTATATTGTCAATCAAGGCCGGATTATCGCTGAAGGACCAACCCAAACAATTTTAGAGGACGAACAGGTGAGACAGGTTTACCTTGGCAATGATTTCCGCATGTAGGGCCCCAAAAGCCCTTTCAGGATAATATTTGACTCACATAATCAACGAATTAACAAGTTTCACTTCACTCGAGAGCATGAGTATTATCAACCTATGGCAATGAAACCATCACTCACTCTCCGGCTTGGCCAACAACTGCGCATGACGCCGCAGTTACAGCAAGCGATCAAATTATTACAGCTCTCCACCCTGGACCTACAGCAGGAAATTCAGGAGGCGCTCGACTCAAACCTAATGCTCGAGGAGTTGAGTAGCGACGAGGATCAGACCGACGAGAAAGCCGCCGAGCAGACACTAGAAGACTACGACACCAGCGATGCCGGACAGAGCGAAGACAGCCGCTTAGCAAGCGCCGAAGATGACGGCAATGAGAACGACTCGGAAGCCGACAGCATCGAACTCTACGACCCAGAGCTCGACGGAGACTACCAACAGGATACAAGCGAGCAACTGACCTCAGAAACCATCTCTGAAGAACTCCCGATTGACAGCGTCTGGGAGGATGTCTGGGATGAAACACCGCCAATGAACAGCCAGTCTGGCGCTGGCGGCGACAGCGACGATGATTATATTGACACCCGCAACGTCGTCTCCACCTCTCTTCAGTCTCATCTTGAAGAACAGCTAAACCTGCGCCGACTTTCTGAGTCTGACGAACTGATTGCCATGACCATCGTCGATGGTCTAGACAGCAAGGGGATTCTGACAGTCAGCTTAGAGGATATATTGCTCAGCATCCCCGCAGAATACGAATGTGAAATGGACGAGGTACTCGCTGTTCTGCATTTAATTCAACACCTGGATCCAGTGGGTGTCGCCGCAAGAGATCTGCGCGAGTGCTTGATCATTCAACTCAAGGCACTGCCTGAACAGACTCCGTGGCGAACTGAAGCCATCACCGTCGTCAGCGATCACATCAGCTCCTTGGCTAATCGCGACTATGCGCTTTTGATCAGAAAAACCAAGCTCAAAGAGGATGAATTACGTCAGGTCATTGCCCTTATCCAAACACTGAACCCTAGACCCGGCGCCGATATTGCGCCTAGCAGCACCGAGTACATAGAGCCTGATGTTCTGGTCAGCAAGAAAAAGGGCCGCTGGACGGTTGAATTGAATCCTAAATCTGCACCCCGGATTCGAGTCAACCAAGAGTATGCCTCCATGATAAAGCGTGCTGACAATAGTAGCGACAACACCTACCTCAAGAACAACTTGCAGGAGGCTAGATGGTTCATTAAAAGCCTGCAGCAGCGCAACGACACCCTGTTAAAGGTATCAACCAAGATCGTCGAATACCAACGGGGTTTTCTTGAGTATGGCGAGCAAGCCATGAAACCCTTGGTATTGCATGAAATTGCCAGCGCTGTTGACCTGCATGAGTCGACGATTTCTCGGGTGACAACCCAAAAATACATGCTGACACCCGCCGGGGTCTTCGAACTCAAATATTTTTTCTCCAGCCATGTTAATACCCAGGCGGGGGGCGAGGTTTCCTCGACGGCTATTCGCTCTCTGATCAAGCAGTTGGTCGCTGCCGAAAATCCAAAAAAACCCCTGAGCGACAGCAAAATAGTGGGTTTGCTCGCAGAGCAGGACATCATGGTTGCGCGCCGAACAATAGCTAAATACCGAGAATCTTTGATGATCAGACCATCAAACGAGCGTAAACAACTGGTCTGAGCGAACCATCATAGAGAACTGGGGTCGTAATATTGAAGGGAAGTAGGTTCGGCCGAAAGACAGCCGAAAGGTATCACTTAGCTGAGCTGGGTGATTATTGTCAGATCTAAGGAGTAGCCATATGCAAATCACGGTCAGCGGGCACCACGTCGACATCACCGACTCACTGCGTAATTACGTTGTCACAAGGCTAGACAGACTAGAACGCCACTTCGATAAGATTACCCACATTAATGTCATTCTTACGGTCGAGAAGCTTCGACAGAAAGCTGAGTCGACAGTCCATATTTCTGGCGGCGAAATCTATGCTGAGGCTGAATCAGATGACATGTATGCTGCGATCGATCAGCTGACCGACAAACTTGACCGACAGCTCATCAAACAAAAAGAGAAATCTAACGACAAAAAACTGAAGATCCGCTAGCCGGCAAAGGGCCGAACTTGGTCATTCGCGGGTCAATTTGCCTTTAACGCCCAACTTCGCTCGACGTCTTTTTGAATGACTTGGTATAATTAACACCGCGAAGGCAGCAACAAGCCGCCCAAAGTCACGCCATCGGCCTTATATTTGCCGATGACTTATTGTTACCAGCAACGAACTCAGCGGCAGAGTAGAATTGAACATTGAATCCATTTTAAGCTTGAGTCGAACTCACGCCAATATCCAGGCGAACAGTAAAAAGCGCGCCATCGAGGAAGCCGCAAGGCTAATCGCTGCCAGCATGGCGGGTCTCGACGCCGAAGAAATATACAACAACCTGATCGCTCGCGAAAAACTCGGCACTACCGCCATCGGGCATGGCATCGCGATTCCTCATTGTCGGCTCAGTAGTTGCCAAGAAATCGTCGGCAGCCTCATCTCTCTTCAAGAACCTGTTGATTTCGGCGCGTTCGATGATCAAGGCGTGAACCTAATGTTCGTTATGCTCGTTCCTTCGAAGGAGGTGGATGAACACCTGCAAGCCCTGGCCATGTTAGCCGAGCGCTTTGAAACAAAGGCCTATCGCGACCTATTGAGCGCAGCCGACAGTCATCAGGCTTTATACGACCGTTCAATCTTGCCGTTGAGTCGCCCCACAGACAAACCCTAATAGTCACCCGCCATTCTCACTAAGGAATTCTCTACAACCCATGATTTCCCTTATCATCATCAGCGGTCGGTCTGGTTCAGGTAAAAGCACGGCGCTACACGTGCTCGAAGACATGGACTACTATTGTATCGACAATCTACCCGTGAGCCTGCTGGAACCACTGATCCTGCGCCTCAGCAAAGAACAGACGGCACAGAAGGTCGCCGTCAGCATTGACGCCCGGAATATCGCCGCCGATCTGGCGCTGTTTCCCGAAATCATGGACAAAATCGACAGCCACATTGTCAAAATCAAAATTGTCTATCTAGATTCAAATGGCCCGACACTCGTCAAGCGCTTCAGCGAAACTCGGCGTAAACACCCACTGTCAGACAAGGGCACAGCGCTTCGAGAGGCGCTGGAACTTGAGTCAAGCCTGCTGGGGCCAATCGCCTTGATGGCAGACCTGACGATCGAAACCTCAAGCCTGACGATTCATGAACTTCGTGATCTGGTGCGAACTCGCGTTACTGGCGAGCGCCACGAGTTCGCTTTATTGTTCTTGTCCTTCGCTTACAAAAATGGCGTGCCCGTGGATGCTGACTTGGTATTCGATGTTCGTTGCCTGCCAAACCCTCACTGGAAGGCTAATCTTCGGTCATTGACAGGCTTGGACCTGCCTGTGCAAGCGTTTTTAGCGTCACATGACGAAGTCAACGCAATGCTTGAGGATATCGGTGAGTTTTTAACCAAGTGGTTACCACAGTTTGAAGCCAATAATCGCAGTTATATGACCGTTGCTATCGGTTGCACCGGTGGCCAGCACCGATCAGTCTTTATCAGCGAGCGGCTAAAGCAGAATTTTGAATCTAAATGGACAAATGTGCAGATACGTCACCGGGAATTAAGTAAGATCACGTCATCCCGCAGCTGACAGAGAAACATTTGTGTGATTGAGCAACAAACCACTATTCAGAACAAACTCGGCCTGCATGCCAGAGCAGCCTCAAAATTCGTAGGGGTCGCACAGCGGTTTTCTGCCGACATTACGGTCACCAATGGCGATCAAACTGCGAATGGCAAGAGTATTATGTCGATGATGATCCTTCAGGCATCAAAGGGCACTGTTATTAACATTCGCACCGATGGTGAAGACGAAGTACCGGCACTCGCGCAAATAATCGCCTTGATTACTAATCTTTTCGACGAAGCAGAGTAACTGCAGGCAATTTATGCCAGACTCCAAAGAAGTCAGAATCCTATCCCCCAGAGAAGCTCTGAGCGATTTATTCGAATCTGGCACCTACAATCAAATAAAAAATCTGCTGGACTCCCTGCGTCCGGCGGATATTGCGGCCCTGTTAGAATCGTCACCGCCCAAAGAGCGGACGATTATCTGGAACCTGATTCCAGATGACGAACAAAGTGAGATCCTTCAGCAAGTCGACCCCGACGTCATTCCTGATTTGCTGGCTGACAAATCTGCAGAAGAGCTCCTGCCACTCCTTGAGCAAATCGTTTCCGACGATGATCTAACCGACATTCTCCAACATCTACCTGATGCAATCACCTATCAGGTGCTGCAATCAATGGACTCGCAGGACCGAGCTCGGGTTGAGAACCTCCTCTCCTATCCAGAGGATACAGCTGGCGGCCTCATGGACACGGACACCATCAGTGTCCGTCCTCGAGTCACACTGGACGTTGTACTGCGGTATCTGCGCCGGCATACCGAATTACCACAGATGACCGATAATCTCGTCGTCGTTAATAGCAATGATGAGTACATAGGCCTGTTACCCATCAGTACGCTGTTAGTTTCTGACCCGTCAATGACCGTCAGAGAAATGATGGTGACCGAAATTGAGCCCATCCAAGCCAGCGCTCACCGTTCAGAAGTTGCCGCCCTCTTTCAGCGCTATGACCTAGTGTCCGCGCCCGTTGTGGGGCCGACCGGCAAACTGCTGGGTCGAATCACCATTGACGACGTGGTAGATGTTATCGTCGATGAAGCGGATCACTCTCTACTGGGTATGGCCGGCTTGACTGAAGACGAAGATACGTTCGCACCAATCATGAGGACAGCAAGAAGCCGCGCTGTCTGGTTGGGCGCTAATCTGATGACCGCTTTTCTCGCCTCCGCCGTGATTAACATCTTTGAAGAAACCATTGCCAAAGTAGTGGCACTGGCGGTGTTGATGCCGATCGTCGCCAGTATGGGTGGGGTCGCCGGTAGTCAAACGCTGACACTGGTCATCCGCAGCATGGCACAGGGCCAGCTGGTAGAGAGCAACAAACGCTGGTTAATGAATCGAGAACTCGCTGTCGGCGCCATCAACGGTGCTCTGTGGGCCGTTATCGTCGCCGCCGCCGCCTCCGCCGTCTTCGGCGACTATATGCTAGGCTTAATTATCGCCACGGCACTTATTATCAATATTGTCGTCGCAGCGCTTGCGGGGGCCTTGCTGCCCGGTATACTAAAAAATCTAGGTATTGATCCCGCTATTGCCGGCAGTGTTGTTCTGACAACCATCACTGACGTGGTAGGGTTTATGTCCTTCCTTGGCCTAGCCACGCTATTTTATCGGTGACAGCTCCACAGCGATAATTTTCTCGGTAATCACCACCAATTAGCAAATTCAAGACGCTCACACGAGCCGCGGCAGTTATAATCACATTGAACACATCAGGAAAAACCTTACCCGTCATGAATGAAGAAGAAGATTTTGTAGAATATGACGATGACTCGCCGAGCAAGTCACAGCGTAAACGCGATATGCATGCACTCCGAGATATGGGAGAAAGACTTCTCGAGCT
>Ga0075467_10000845_pt1 | contig 24969 bp, 21 predicted proteins | sample DEB08_DNA_9_FD_75067 | JGI IMG/M metagenome (GOLD analysis project Ga0075467, IMG submission 75067) | Aqueous microbial communities from the Delaware River and Bay under freshwater to marine salinity gradient to study organic matter... | ecosystem: Environmental > Aquatic > Marine > Coastal ... | reverse complement strand
TTCGATAACATGAAGAATGGACATTTTGGCATTATATTTTATAGTTATTTCACTTGTCTTATCTAAAATTATTTCGTTTTCATATGAAATATCTATTGCGCAAAGTATGTTTTTATACATCTCGTTATATCCTGTATTCTTCACGTTAAAGATTACGTTACTACTACTGACGGTTTTATCTAATATAGTCATACGAGATATCATGTCAGGATTGATCCGATACTCGGTATCCAGTCAGAGTCTGGAACCACTAGATTCCGAATAGGCAAAAACCGATTTCCGGAATGACGAGATATTACTCATCATGTGGTTGTTTCGACGCCGTCAGCATGACTTATCGTCAGTTTTTACGAAATTAATAGGGCAACAGGTATTTATCTATAATTAATGAAATTCCAGCAAGGTTTACCTCTAAATCCTGTTGTAGTCTTAGTGAAATATGTACTCTTTTTATACAGCTTCCAGCAAATAACCACTGTTCCGGCTCATCCTGTTGAATATCACTTATTGGATCTAGAATGCCTTCTGCCACCAAATCAATAAGATAATTTGTTTCTACACAACAAACCCTAGATAACTCGGCCAATGTTATCGAGGTCTCTTCAATTATTGTGCCTACCAGTATTTTTTGCGTCATAACTTCCCTTACACGTGTAAATGTTGTCGCGGATTAAAATCCAAATATTTTTCCATTTCTCGGTAAAGGGATTTGGCTTTTTCGCTATTCGCGGCAGGCAATGCTATCTGTAACACAACATACAAATCCCCAATTGATTTCCCAGGAATACCTTGCCCTTTTAAGCGTAATTGGCCTCCACTTTTTGATTCAGCAGGGATATTTAATTTAATCTCGCCTTTAGGACTCGGTACATTTATTTTAGCACCGAGTGCTGCCTCCCACGGAGTCAATGGCAAGTCATAATAAAGATCGCCGCCCTTAACGCGATAGAATGCATGTGGTATAAATTCTATTTCCAAATAGAGGTCTCCTGGCGGCTCACCTGCTATCCCCGATTCGGCCTGACCCGACAAACGAATATGTTGGCCAGCCCTAATGCCTTTGGGAATTTTAATATTCAAGGCTCGCTCAGTTTTTTGTAGTCGTCCGGCAGGATTTAATTTGGGCACACGCAAGTGAATAGTTTTGCTTGCACCCTTAAGTGAATCTTCTAAATCAATCATTATCTTAGCATGGTGATCATTTCTGCGGCTGGAGCGAAAATCATTTGATGAACGCTGACCTGAAGCCTTATTACGGAACGTTTGACCAAATAATGATTCGAAAAATTCACTGTGTGCGCCTGCATTACCAGAGTTAAAGTCACCATCATCAAATCCCCTAGCAGTAAATTCAAACCCCGCATCCCAATCTGGCGGAGGATTAAATTGCTGTCCCGATTGCCAATTAGCACCTAGCTGATCATAGGCAGCTCTTTTTTCAGGGTCTTTTAAAACATCATAGGCTTCACCTACTTCTTTAAAGCGAGCTTCTGTATCTACAGCCTTGTTGATGTCTGGGTGGTATTGACGCGCCAATTTTCGGTAGGCGCGCTTAATATGTAACTGATCAGCGTCGCGCTCAACACCGAGGACTTGATAGTAATCTTTAAATTCCATAGTTGCTGTCTGATAGTTGACCAATAATAAAGTCATTACCGATTGAGTGTGAAAATACAAGATTGATTAATATAATCAATCTATTTTTTTATCTATTGACCTGCATCAAATCTAACAAACATGACTGCGTTAACATTTGAACTTCTGTAGGCCTTAATTAAGGTGATTATCATGAGTGCTATTTGTGTATTAGTTGCTGACAACTATCATGCAAGAATTTTTGAAGCGGTAGGTCATACGGGTTCCTTGCGAGAGCGGAAAACTATTTTATGCCCTGAAGCAAGGCTACGTGCTCGAGAACTTGGTCTCGACACCTCAAGCAGTACATTTAATTCGATTGGTGATAATACTAGCCAAAGTAAGCACCGAACTAAAGATAAAATGGATATTAAACAACAGCAATCTATTCGGTTTGCTAGCGATATTGTTAAGCAATTACAGCAGTCGCGAAAGACTAATCCTTTCTCTAGTTTGATTTTGACTGCACCACCTAACTTTTTAGGTACGCTTAGAAAAAAACTAGACGGTAATTTACGCGATTGTATTAGTTATGAATTGGATAAGAAGCTAACACATCTTAGTGCAGACGATATTAGACATCATTTACCTAAAATATTACCTAATTCTGTGACACGTTAACATTACTTGAAGCTAAGTAATTTTGGTTAAGACTGCTGATTATTACTATCTATCTCAAGATCGACAATGAGCGGTAAGTGATCCGATGCAACACTCGTTAGGCTAGTCATTGCCACTTTGAATTTTTTCACCTGAATACTCTCATCAATAAAAATATGATCAATGCGCACCATCGGATAGCGACTAGAAAACGTATTTTGGGATTTATTGTTTTTGACTTGTCTAGAGTTCACGTTTTTAATCTGTACATCGTTTAACACCGTGCTTAAACGTCGGTAAGTACTTTGCCATGGAGCGGCATTGAAATCACCGCAGAGAATCATCGATTCATGACAATCAGGATGCGTCAACCATTCTCTGCTCAGCAAAGCGTCAACCTGTATACTGCGCTCACTCGGGGTTAAGCCCAAATGGGTATTCATCACATTAATTATCTTTCCTTGAAATTCAATTTTTACCCACAAAACACCACGTGGCTCTAGACGTGGCTTAGCATTTATTGGCAGCGGAAAATGATCCGTTTTGATTAGAGACATCGGCAAGTGCGTTAGAATAGCATCGCCATAACATTCCTCTTCCAAGTGAATCACCGGATGAAAATGGTGATCCATTTCTAATATCTGAGCGATAAAGTGTGCTTGATCCACGCCTTCGGTTCTTGCGCGAATTACATCCAGTTCCTGTAATGCCACAATATCCGGTTGATATTGTGCGATAACTCTGGCGATACGTTGTGGTGATAGCTTGCCATCCATGCCGATACAACTATGAACATTATAGGTCATCACGCGTAAGGTTTTATTATCTGATTTAAGCCGTTTTATTTTAGATTTTTTGGGTAAAGACTGACGGTCAAGCATGTGCAAAGCTGCTTTGCGTAGATCCAATGGTCGTAAGTATTTCTTATTTGTAGCAGGTAAATGAGTATCATCAGGCAACAGCGCAAATGCTTGCGTTTCTTCATATCCTGGCCCAGCATGAGCACCGTTTTCCACACAAAAACTATAAGGCGGTTGCTTTGGTCTCCAACCACTAATAACAAAATCTCCTGCATCGGGGTGCCGTGTTAAGGCGATTAAATCTGCCGTTACCTCATCCAAAAAAGGATGCCGTTCACCCAAAATCTTGTCTCGATCGGCAGGCAAATAAAATTCTCCTTCTCTTGTCCATGCTCGTACCTGTTTATTGTTATCGTCAATATCATTAACTGCCATTACGATTGGAATAGAAGCTTGTTGCACCAACACTTTTGCAATAGAGTGCACTAAAACTGATGATAGTGGGTAGGGAGAATAGACAAACCCCAGTGGCCCCATTGCAACGGTTAGCGCTTTATTGGTAGCAGTAGCATGATCAGTCATGCTCGTAGATCCACGACGCAACCATTTTTGCATTTTTTGACTAGCCAGTAATTGAGCGCGCTGTGATTGCTCACCAGATAACACTTTTCCTTCTTTGTCGGTCGATAGGTTTATTGAGGATATATTTTCCATTTTGGAAAATATATCCTCAATAGTCGTCTCAACCGTTGAGCCAAACTGCTGCGGATAAGGCAAGGTATGCTCCTGACCATGGTCAGCATAAATCCAAATATCATAATCTCGATAAATTGAACGCTTTGCAGTTCGCCAAATTTTGGCAACAGCAGCATCTATACCTTTTAAGCTCCAATGGGCAAAAGCCGATGAGGGGCCACGACGATGCGCCTGTTCGTCATAACCTAAAAAATTAGCATGAATAATCGGCAAACCTCGAGTGGCATCCAGTTTAACGCCAATGGTCACCCAATCTCGCAATAGCACACAAATAGCCACTCGTGTGGACACAAAGGTCATTTCTTTTAATAAGTCATGACCTCGAATAATGCCACGAAAAAAATCAACCAAGGCCAATACAAACTCAATTATCATGAGCATTAGTGTTCGCAATAAACTCACACTGTTCAGTAAAAAAAATAATATCGTTACTACAGGATTCATACGACGATATAAACTGCCCCAGCCCATAGCTGCCGCACAAAAATGGGGTTCTTTGGCACCACCAGAAAAAATATTGGCATAGGCACTACCACCTTGCAATAAAGGCTCGTTCTCTTCCGCTAGTTTTTTTTCAATTGTTTCAGCTGCCTCTGGCTCTATCATTGTAACGACGGAATTATCTGCATGCTGTCTAAAGCTAAAGGCAGGTACACAAACCTTAACGCCATAAAACAATTCCCCCTGCACGGCGGGTGTACTCGAAGGCATACCTGAATATAAGGGATGTAATCGGTAATGCTCTTTTTCAAGTAGGCGTTTTAACAAAGGCATATTACCCGCTTTAAGCGCACGCAATAACTGGTTGTGTGACAATCCATCAATTTGAAGAATAATTAATCCTTTTTTATGTGATTTCATAGCTGACTTTGGCGCTCGAAGTAAACGTAACAGCCACTCGTTGCGACTAAAATAACGTCTAATTTTTCGAAAAAAAAGTTCTAAACGATAAACCATTTACTCATCATCCTGTTTTGAATGATTATTTTTACTACTATTCTTAACACCCTCTTTATCGCCTTCTTTATTACTAGTATTGTTAATTTCTAAATCATCTCTACCAAAAACTGCGGTACCGGCTGAGCCTGCATAACTTTTTATCAAATTCCATTCGGCTTTAATCAGTGGTAACAATCCTGACCATAAATCTTCGTGGCCTTTACGATGTTTATTATCGCTATCAATTAATTTCTGATAAATAGCTAGCGCTTTGGTCGCCGAATGCTCTAATGAAAATTCCTCCGCGGTAATAAGCGCCGCTTTTTGGTACTGTCTTTGTTGTTTTTCAGGAAGAAGATAAAATTCCTTTAACGCACCGGCAAACAGTGCAGTGCTAACCGCGTTAAGCAGACGACCATTAGTTTGATCACGAACCACTTCTCTTACGCCGGGAGCATCTAAGGCAATAACAGGAATGCCAGCAGCCATGGCTTCGGTTATTACCATGCCTTGCGTTTCACTTTGAGAGGCAAAAGAAAATACATTCATCGCTTGATAGGCACTGGCCAGTATAGGCTCTTCTAATATACCGACCATCACCAAGCGCTCACCTACACCCGCCCGCTCAAAAATAGTGCGTACATCACTTTCAATAGGGCCTTTGCCCACCATTAAGCAATAGGCATCCTTTTGTGTTTGTAAAAAAAGACTAATGGCCTCCGCCAAATACGCTAGATTTTTTTCAGCCGCCAGACGACCTAAGTGACCAACGACAAAAGTATTTACAGGAATACCAAACATTAGCCGAAAGCCCGCTCCACTGCCCTGCCGATATTTTTGCAATTCCACTCCCGTTGGAATCACACTAATCGGTTTTGTCACTTGACGTTGTTGCAGAACACTGGCGATGCTTTCACTAGGCGCAAAAACATGTTCACACAAATTGGCATAATGGCTCGCTAATGCCACTACAAATTTTTTTAGAGCGGCCGAGTCACCGGGCACATAATGCGTATATTGTTCATACATGGTGTGATGAGTAAAGACATGGGGCAGATGATATAAGTTGGCTATTCTTAATGCCGTAGAGCCTATCAAGAATGGATGATGAGAATGAATAATATCGGGTTTAAAGGCTTTAATGGTTTTTGACAAAAACCACGACAGTGGTAAAACCACAGAAAAATCACTACCGTTAAAATGTTGTATGGCAGAAATACGTACGACATCATGTTCGTCGACGGGCATGCCCTCAAATGCTGGCGCAACTATAATCACTTTATGGCCCATTTTTCGGTACTGCTGACTAAATGCAGCAATAGATCGCGCAACGCCACCCACATGTGGCAAATAAGTATTGGTCATCATTAAAATATTCATAATGCATCCAATATTGGGGTGATAACGGCTTGGGATTGATGAGCGGCAACAATCAACGGGCTAAAACCTGGAAGATGGATTTCAATCATCGGCGCTTGATCATGCCATTGAGCCTGCCAGTCAATAAGAATTCTTTTTTCTGAGAATTCTGACTGCTCATACAAAGTTGGATGGGAATTGTCATAGTGATATATGTCTTTATATTGCACACTAATTGAAATGGGTCCAAATTGCGTAGGTGCGACACCAAAAAATAAGCGTTCCCCTGTTTGCCACCATGCTTGAGGAATACCTGATGCCAGAATCAGTCGCCCCGACTCTTCGCGCACAAAACAATTTCGTACCATCAACAACCATTCGGCAGCGGCCCAGACATGTTGGCCATCGCCCATACAGCCTCCACCAGTATGAGGGTGAATGGCTTCTGGCCATTGACCCGTTGGCGATGCCAGATCTGCAACCCGCGACATCAAATCAAAGTAACGACTGTCACCTGCTCGCAACAAAACTTGTGCAATGTGTAGCGTTAAATATGGATTAATTCCCGAGTGGATCATATCCTGAAAAAAACCATTATTAACCATGCAGTTGTCCAATAAAAATTCTGCTGTATTCAATAGTCTCGGATCGTCTGCAGCATAGAGTTGTAAGGGATAGCCCGCCGTTAGCGAACCGATCGCACCCGCATCCAAACGTCGGTAAGGTGATGCGGGCAATACCGCCATACCCAAACGACTCTGTACCGTTACCAAACTTTTCTCTATTGCGTTTTCAAATAATTCTGCTTCGACCAGTAAGTCTTGCGCATGAGTATCGCCACCCTGTTTTTTGGATAGTGGTTTGCCTAGCTGACTAATTGAGCGCAAACCCGCAAGCGCCCAAAAGTCATCCCAGTAATAATAATCATTTGGGCCTAAATGTTCAGCGCTAAACCCCGAGGGTAATAAACCCGCGTGGGGTGATAGTGGATTATCTGACAAGCGCTTTTTTTTAAGCCACTTAATGCCCTTATTGATTGGCGACTGCCAGGCAGGGTTGAAGCGGCGAGTAAACTGGTAGAATTGAGAAAAAGCCCACAAGGCTTGGCCATTAGAATCCCATTCGCCTTGCTGAGAATGAAAATAGCCTGACCTATCTTGCTGTTTGGGAAAATAATCTAATGCCTGCTCAGCCCGTTTGCTTAAACCCGCACAGAGTAAAGCATAAATTATAAAAGTCGCATCACGATACCAGAATCGCTTATAGGTATAAGGGCCAGGATAAATTTTATCAACGGAGTGTAATAGTAGAGTACGCAGGGAAGCATCATAAAGAAATTTCATTTTTGAATCAGGTATCTGTAGCTTACAAGCTGTACTTAAATGCTGTTTCCACAAGCACTCAGTATTATCTGATATTTTTTTCTTGCTATTTTCATGCTTATCTTTTATTGGATTTAATAATGGAATTTTAAGTTGTAAAACATTAGGCTGCTTTGGCTTTACGCTAAATAAGGCCGCCGCCGTCAGCATGCCGATATCACAATGATGGTGATATGTAAAAGTGGTGTCTGGTGTTTCGGCTTGCCACTTATTTTTTAAATAACAATACACATCCCCTTGCCTGTAATCTGACAATAGCTGCCACTCTATCGGACGATCAAAAATAACAGCTTTATCATTATTGACTATCCATTGAGTGTGGTCTTTAGATAATACAAGGTCATGTATAAAATTAATGCCTTCGGGATTATAGGGGCGCAATACTATGGAAAGATAATGGTCCTCACTTGTATTGACTTCAATATCTAAATAGCAAGTCGGTTGGTTATTTTCATAGCGAACGGATGCCGTGGTCTTTAATATGGATCCTTCAAAATAACTTTCGTTACTAATATCGAGACCCGATTGAAAACACAATGTTTGGATAAAGCCCTCTGTTCGTGAGGGTAACAGCACTGCTCCATCTTGTTTAATTAGCCATACATCTAGTGACCATTCATCTAAAAAAGGGGTCAATAAACCTCGCGGGTCAACAATAGGCAGATCCGCATAATCAGGCAAACCAATCGCAGTCCAGTTGCGCTGAGTTAAGTTGATATGAGTAATAGAAAACGCGCGAGGAATAAACGACTTATTCGTCGGATCAAACTGCTGTTCGACCCAATAAGGCCAGACCCAATCTAAGTTATGCTGAATCACCCGACTATTAATCAAACCCCGTGCATGTAATACCGCGCCAGCACGCAACAGTTCGATAGGTTCATTAACTTCCGAGGGTTGAGTAAAACGTTGCAATTGAGATAGTAAAATAACGGGGTCAAGAAAGCCGTGGGCGCGCGCCATTTTTTTAATAAAAAATTTCCACGGTAGCCAGCGTAACCACCTTAGGTTAAGACCCATAATATTCCTCTCGTCTATCATTAATCATAATGACACTAGATATCGTACGGACATCTAGAGGATCCCTTAATCATCAATAGAGATGCCCTAACTATATTTTTCCAATGCTTTCTGTGCCAAATGGAAAATAAAAATCAATAAAGATATGGCAATTAAAAATCCAAAACCATAAAGCCATACAGTCATTGATGAGTCGGCGATAGTGTCCAGACTCATTAAACGACTAAGATCACCCGCCAATGAACCCAAATAAACATTAAAAGCGGTAATGGGAATAATGCCAAATAAAGTGCCAAACAAAAAATGTTTATATTGATAATCGGCAGCGCCAAAAAAATAGTTGGAAAATTTAAAAGGGAAGAAAGGAATTAATCGACTTAACAAAATAATTTTCCATCCCTCTGCGACCAGCTCCTGATTAAACAATCTAAAGCGTTTGTGATCACGCAAATACATTTTAAACGACGAATTAAAGAAATAGCGGGAAATAGTAAAAGCTAAGGTAGCGCCTAAAGTAGTCGCCGTGACAACAATGACGACACCATAAAAAAAACCAAAAATAAACCCTGCTGCTAAAGTAAAGACGAGACCAGGCAATAAGAATACGACAATTAAGCAGTCAATAATTATAAATAGTAACCATGCCCAATGACCCTGCTCACTTAACCAGGCCAGCAATAGATTAATATAGGATTGCAGGCCAAAATAAAAAAACACAATAAAAGCAACAGCAACAATGAAAGTACTACTCACTATAAACCCTATAAATGGTACGCTTTTACTTATCGACATAAGTCCGATTCCGCCAGCTTTACACCTTCATATCCTGCAACAGATAATTTCTATAATTATTGATATAAGTCAAAAATATTTTATTTGAGAGGCGCTATTATCCTAAAAACCACAGTTAGTCACGAAAAAAATATTGAAGTTCCCTATAATTATCAATAACTTATGTATATTTTTGTGATCCAACTGCGGTTTCCAAGATCATTACATAAGACTGCTGTGAGACAGAAATACAGCACTTTTTTAATAATATTAATAAGCAGGTTTAATAGTGAATATTTTGTTTTCTAGTAGCGAAGTGTGTCCCCTGATTAAAACGGGAGGCCTCGCCGATGTTACTTACAATTTACCGCGAGCATTGAAAAACTTACACCATTCCGTACGTGTTATTATTCCAGCCTACCAAAGCGTACTGAATAAAATCGACCATAAATATAAACTCTTAAAGACGGTTCAGCTCGAACAACACACGATCCGTATTCTGGAGACACAGATTGCGCCATCAGGCCTAAAGGTATGGCTGGTAGATTGCGCCCCCTACTTTGATCGCCCTGGCAACCCTTATATTAATGAGCAAGGGCAAGACTGGACGGATAATGCTCTACGTTTTGGTTTTTTCTGCAAAGTCGTCGCGATGATTGCAGCTAATCAAATAAAGCTAAAATGGCGAGCCGAGATTGTGCATTGTAATGACTGGCAAACAGGCTTGGTGCCTGTTTATTTAGAAAATTACTACTTAAAAAACACAACTAAAATGAAAAAGCCTAAAACCATTTTTACCATTCATAATCTTGCCTACCAAGGCTTATTCCCCTACAAAAGCTTTCAGAAATTAGGCTTACCCGATCACTTATGGTCTTATAAAAAACTGGAGTACTACGGACAACTATCTTTCATAAAAGGCGGGTTAGTCTTTGCCGACAAGATTAATACCGTTAGCCCTACTTATGTTAAAGAAATTTTAACACCCGAATTTGCGTGTGGTTTGGAGGGTCTTTTACGTTACCGACAACATGATTTAATAGGTATTATTAACGGTATTGATGATAATGAATGGAATCCTGCTAAGGATACTCACCTATCAAAGTCTTATTCAATCAAAACGCTCTCAGAAAAAATTAAAAACAAAGGTGCTTTACAGCAAAAATTTCAGCTTCCTCAACTAGTGGGAAAACAAAAAATTCCACTTTTATTGGGCATGGTTAGTCGCTTAAGTGAGCAAAAAGGCTTGGATTTATTGCTTGACAGTATCACTGAAATAATTAAATTGCCGATACAGTTGGTGATATTAGGCAGTGGCGAAGCACGCTATGAAACGGCTTTGGCTCAAGCAGCTAAAAAATATCCCGATAAAATACATGTCTCACTAGGCTACGACGAAGTACTGGCGCATCAAATCATTGCTGGTGCTGATTGCTTTTTAATGCCTTCGCTATATGAACCTTGCGGTTTAACTCAATTATATAGTTTACGTTACGGCACCTTACCACTGGTGCGAGCGGTGGGTGGACTGGCGGATACCGTAACCGATGTTATCGACGAAACTATCGCGAATAAAACCGCAAACGGATTTATCTTTAACGATGCGACAGCCTCGGCATTGCACAGCGCGATTGAGCGTGCGCTTTTCATTTTTCAAAATAAAACCTTATGGAAGGCTCTGCAACGTAGCGGCATGCAACAAGATTTTTCTTGGAAAACCCGTGCTAAACAATATTTACAACTTTACCAACAGTAGTAAATATTGTTTTTAGAGATTTTCTTGTGAAAAATTTATTATGAAAACTCAGCTATGAAAGCCATTTTCTATAAAAAATATGGTTTTCCAAACGTACTTCGACTTGTCGAGACGGAAAAACTCACGCCTAGAGATAATGAGGTGCTGGTAAAAATTTTTGCAACGACCGTTCATCGAACCGATTGTGCCACTATTCAAGGGATCCACTTTTTTATGATAATTGTCACCGGCCTGTTGACACCGAAAAAATCAACGCTTGGAACTGAATTGGCTGGAAAAATTTACGTTATAGGAAAAAATAACTACTCCTTTAAAGTAGGCGACAAAGTATTTGGGTTTGATGATGCGGGGACAGCAGCCCATGTGCAGTACACGGCGATAACAGAAAACAAGCTCATGATAATGCCGCTGAGCATTACTTATGAAGAAGCAGTCGCCAGTATTGAAGGTTCTCGTTATGCCTACAACTTTTTTAATAAAGTTGATTTAAAAAAAGGCCATAAATTTCTCGTTAACGGTGCCACAGGGGCTATTGGCTCGACGGCAGTGCATCTTTTAAACTACTTTGGGGCCAATGTGACAGGCGTTTGCGCCACGAAAAATATTGATTTAGTAAAATCGATGGGAGCCAACAGAGTCATTGATTACACAACATCTAACCTTACAAGTGACATTTACAAACAACACTATATGTTTGATATGGCTGGAGAAATTTTATTTTTAAATGTAAATCATTACTTACTAGAAGCAGACGGTTTTTATATTTCATCTGACTTGGGCTATCTATGGCAAAACCTACTTCTGCCAATAATCACGCCTCTACTTAAACCATTTAAAAAAAATACTATTTCCAATGCCGGTCGATAGTAGAGGCAGTATTATTTTAATCAAACGTCTTATAGAAAAAAATAAATTTAAATTGGTAATTGACGGGAAATACCCGCTGGAAAAAATTGTTGATGCCAATCGCTATGTTGAAAAAGACCAGAAAATCGGAAATATTGTGATTACCGTGATTCATGACAGCTAAGCATTGCTTGAGAGAATATATGAAAGCTATTGTATTTACACATTATGGTTCACCGGGTTTACTTGAATATAAAGAGGTAGAAAAACCTGCCCCCCAAAATAATGAAGTTTTGGTTAAGGTTTGTGCAGCATCCATCAATTCATGGGACTGGGAAATTTTACAAGGAAAGCCATTTATCAATCGCTTAATGTTTGGACTGTTAAAACCCAAAAAAATAAACATACTTGGCTGCGATATCACTGGGCAAGTTGCAGCACTAGGTAAAAATGTAAAACACTTACAAATAGGTGACGACGTTTTTGGAGACTTGTCAGCTTGCGGTTGGGGTGGCTTTGCCGAATATGTTTGTGCCCCTGAAGCTGCATTATCGCTAAAACCTGCCAGCATCACATTTGAAGAAGCCGCAGCCGTGCCTCAAGCTGGGCTGTTAGCCTTGCAAGGGCTTCACTATAAAGAGCAGCTTCAAGCGGGGCAAAAAGTTCTCATTAATGGTGCGGGTGGCGGTGTGGGTTCGTTTGCAGTGCAAATTGCCAAGTTATTTGGAGCGGAGGTCACGGCAGTAGACAGTACTGAGAAATTAACACTTATGCGACTGCTGGGTGCAGACCAGGTCATTGATTATACCCAAGAAGATTTCACCCGCAACGGGCAGCGCTATGATTTTATTCTTGATATCAACGCACGTCATTCCATTGTTGATTGTCATCGCGCATTACATTCTAAGGGAAGCTATATCATGGTTGGCGGTTCTTCAAAACTCATTAGTCAGCTTTTATTACTCGGGCCAATACTGTCATTAATCAGCAATAAAAAAATGGGACTCCTATTACATAAAGCCAACAAAGGTATGACAATGATGAACGCCTTGCTTGAAAGCACAAAAGTGGTACCGATTATAGATAGGCGCTATCACTTAAGTGACACGGCTGAAGCCATGCGCTATTTTGGCAAAGGTAAATCCAAAGGCAAGGTGGTCATAAAGATTGCATCATAAAGTCCCCATCAAGCACTAGAATAGTGCTGGCACCTAAGCCTTACTGCGTAGGAAGGCTTTGTATGTAGGACAATAAATCAGCCTGCTCCTCTACACTTAGTTTTGTTCTCATGGGTGGCATAAAATGGGTGCCCATACTTCGTCTATCTGTGTGGCGGCCAGCCATATGATCGATAAATGCGCCTGGGTGTCCATTGCGAATTTTATGTAGCGCCTCCCAAGGATTAGCCACCGCTACCGTGCCCATGTATTTTGCGGTGTCGTGAGAGAAGTTTAACGTTTTCCCGTCTAGCCCATGACAATCTGCACACATATTATTGTATGTCTTTTTGCCCTTATTTTGATCACCAATAGCAGTCTTAGTTTCATCATTAATCATTGTCTGCATATCGACTTGCCCCTCCACTACAAACATTGCAATATCTTTTAGTGCTGTAGGTGGCAAGACAGCGTCGTAGCGGTGTGTATTATTTTTCAAAATACCTATTACCGACTCCACAGGTTGGACTTGCGCAGCACTTATCCCAGTGATACCAGTGAAGTGTAAGCCCGATTGATAGGCTCCTTGAGTACCCATGTAATCCCAGCCATGACATTCTTTGCAGCGCCAGGAGTCAGCAGGTTTTGCTTTCCCTATTTCTGGATAACTTTCATGCCTCTTTTTTGGAATATCTAATGCGTATTCAACCCAGAATTTATCGTAGCCTCTACCACCTCTTGCAATCGGATCGGAATCAGAAAAGTAGCGACCATTGCCATACATAAAACCAACGCCCAGACTTGGTATCCCTTGAGCCACATTGAAAGAAATAACGGCGGCGAGCCCAACAACGGCAATGATGACAGTAGCCTTCATAAAATTCTCCAAGTTCACGGCATAAATGAATTTGTTGTTTTTGCTTATGTGGCAATTATTACTTAAGCGCAGTATCATTTAATCAGCAGTGATATTTTTTATACCTTAATGTTCGAATCCCTAAGTATACGTTGGTAGAAAATACGATTTTCTTAACTTTGATAGTCCTTGCTAATATGCTCAGCACCCAGTAGACCCAGATTATCACTAGTCACAACATAAACCGGTATTTTTTTTAATAGCGGTGACATACAACCTTTATCTAAAAAGGCATCAATAAAATAATGAGATTGCAGCCAAGGAATAATATGCTGGGCAATTCCGCCCATGATATAGAGCCCACCCACAGGCAAACAATTTAAGGCAGCATTAGCGGCTTGCCCACCTAATAGCTCGACATAGTGTTCTAGCACACTCTCAGCCAACGCCTCGTGATGGTGTGCATAGTCGCTTATGGTTTCAGGTCGTTTTTGTTTTTTCATCGATTCAGAAAATTCAGCTGAGGCCGAAATAGACGAATACTCTTCAAGATAATCGTAAAGCTTTATTATTCCTTTGCTAGAAAGTAAAGACTCAACCCTAACGGGCATATAATCATTGGGGGTTGATTGCGCTAGCACGCCGTAAAAGCTATGACTGAATGCATTGAAAGGCGCAAAGTTCGCATGCCCTGCTTCGGCCGCCAATGCCGTGGCTTTTTTATTTTCCTCAATGAGCAAGCTTTGCCCGTAACCCGTGCCTATACCTAACAATAGTTTAGGAGACTGCTTCGCGACTTTTCCACTGCTTTCTTCATTATGGATCGGAATAATATCCTTAGACTCTAAATATGCTAGTCCGTATGCGGCGGCCTGTAAATCATTAATCAAGAAAACCTTTTCAAGCGCAAATTGCTCACGAAGCTGATTAGCACTACAGAGCCATGATAAATTAGTCACCTTAACGCTTTGATTTTTCTTTTCATTAGTAACCGGGCCTGCAATCGCCAAGCTAAAAGCCCTTGGCTTTAGATAATTATCTAAATGGCCGACATCGAGCAGGAAGGTTTGTAGTAAAGAAATAAGACTGGGATAAGTCTGAGAAGAATAAACTTTGTAAGCAATACGATTACCCTGCGCTCTTATTTCCAAGCGCGCATATGTACCACCGATATCACCCAATAGTATTGACATTGCAATATTATTTAAAAAGAGGAGCAAAAGAATCAGTATTCCTTCACTCCTAAAGTTGATTTAGGCTACGACTTCACTTCAATTTTTCGCGCTTTAGAACTTTCGCGTTTCGCCACCGTAATTTCCAGTACACCATGCTTTCCTTTCGCAGTAACATGATCACCATCGGCAATTTCAGGCAAGCTAAAGCGACGGTGAAAAGAACCGTAGGAGCGCTCTACGCGTCGGTAGCCATTCTCTTCATCTTTTTTCTCTGTCTTGCGCTCGCCTTTAATGGATAGCATGCCATTTTCCATACTTACCTCAATATCCTTGGGTTCGACACCAGGAATATCTGCGGTAATGGTAAATTGCTTATCATTCTCTTTAATATCAACCGACGGCAACCACTGACTGGTAGCAATATGGCTATTCTCATCGAATAGATTTGGCATCCAATCATCCACTCTAAAAAGTTGGTTCATATCATTTTGTAGTCGGTTAATTACATTCTTTGGTTCGTAGCGTACTAGACTCATACTGAAGTCTCCTATAAGAGGGTTATTAATACAGATTGTTAAAACTATGTGCAGTATAAAAAAGCACCCCGACGGGTTATTGATATAAGTCAAAATATTCATTTTTTAATGCGTAAAATCAACTCATTCTCACGTGGTTTGTTTATCCATAATAGTTACATTTTTTGCTAACTTAACTGCAGTGAATAGATAGGAAATATGTGACTTATATCAAATAAAATAATTTATTAACATAATATTCTGTGAAATAATGGCAACATTAAAAGATGGCAATCGATATGATGGGCGGTTTAAGTCAGCATCAGTTAACTATGCTTAAGAATAAGATTATTCAACAGCAGAGCCTTATTAATCAGCTTGAAAAAAACTGTTTGTTTTCTCATCGCATTGAAAATTATATCTATGCGGCTACGTTTATCACTACAGATAAAAAACCTATTGAAAGAAATGTTAATATTGATATAAAATCAAATAGAAGCCACTTCAATACACTGCTCGAAATAGATTCTGCCTTAAGTAAAATGGAACACCATAGTTATGGAGTCTGCATAGATTGTAAAAAAAATATTGGTTTCAAAATATTGAATCGTTATCCATGTAGTATACGTTGCCTACGGTGCCAACCAAACGATAACTCATAGATCAGAGTCATCTTAATGATGGAGACTACCACGTTACTCAGAATAATCTTAAACTCAGAATATCGCTATCTGGCAATACAAGCCCGATCAAAATATTAGCCCAGAAGGGTCGCTACTAACCGCTTCCAACATGGTTTAAAAGCTGGGTCGCTTATTGATATCAAATTCGAATCCACTACTATTCATAGTGCTAAAATTTTTCCTCTCCGAAATTTTCGTCAAAAATAATCGGGAGGTTTCATAGAAATTATTTTATAGATAATTAAGATGACTCACATAGTTCACATGTCATTTACACTATGCCATTTCACTCACCCCACTCATTTCAACTTCATCTTCTGGACAGTTATCCGCAATACTGTACAGCTGGCGTTGATTTAAAATAAGAATGTTTTTTCGCATCACATCCAGCGTCCCTTCGTTTTGAAACTGTGTTAATAAACGGCTAACCGTTTCAATCGCTAAACCTAGATAATTAGCGATGTCGTGCCGCGTCATACTTAGATTAATATCATAGGTAGAATAGCCTTTTTTTTGTAACTGAAAAGACATAGCAATGAGAAAAGAAGCTAGCTTTCTTTTTGAATTCATGCGTCCCAAAAGCAACATCAGTTCTTGTTCACGTCTAATTTCACGACTGATACTTCTAAATAATTGCAATTGTAATTCGGGGATTTTTTTAGCTGTAGATTCAAATAAAGAAAAGGGGATTTCACAAAAACTACTGGTCTCTAACGTTTCAACGGAATACGCATGCTCGCCATTTTCGAAGCCATCTATACCAATAAGGTCCCCAGAGAAATAAAATCCGGTTACTTGTTGCTCGCCATCTTTACTATCTATCGTTGTTTTAACCGAACCTGAATGCACAATATAAAGCGAATGAAAATGGTCTCCAGCCTGAAACAGGCGCTCGCCTCTCAGCAGGGGTTTACGACGTTTAACTAGGTTGTTAAAGTCTAGCAAATCATTTTCTTTTAAATTTCGCACAAGGCAATGCGGTGCGGAATGACAATGGTTACAATTATTTTTTAATGCATCTATGCTGATGACATGGTTAGTATTTAGCATTTTTTATCCCCTAAAGTACAGCAACAATTATATTATGCGGCAACTTTAACGATGGTTTGCAGCAAACTTTTTAAACTGGTACTACCTTCTACCCACATCAATCCTACATGGCTGTCATTTCGATGGATAACAATAGCTTTTGTATAATGAAAATCGGATATTAGGTGATTTTCGTAAAACTGGAGCTGAACAAAATCTCCTTTTGACAATCGCCTATGAGTATCTATGATACTTATGCCACCGGCACTAATATTGTGGGCAGGAAAGTTGCCTAAGGAAGTTTGTTGACTATGAATAGTCACGGGCTGTGAAATTGCTAAACGATGGCCTCTTCGGTGTTCCATCACATCCTCCAAATAGATAAGGTTAAGTAAGTACAATGTGATCAGGCATATATTTAAAAGTAGATTCTCTATCGGCTATGAAGAACCTACCCTTAACAAAGCTAAAAATATCAAATAGAGCCATGCGCGAACCAGAAGATCTATTAAATAGTTTTAGCATGACGCAGGATATTCGTATTTATACCTAGGTATAAATACCTATAGTGAACTATTAGTTATCATTTATTCTCAGACAGAGGGCCCTTAATGAGCTGCTTCTAAGCTTAATATTGATAGCTAACATCTTTATAAATGAAAGGGCTGGGGGCTTTTACAAGCAGCAAATACTTCAGCCCGACAGACTGCTGCGACCTATAAATCATCTCTTGTATAACCTTACAATATAGGTGTATCTACCTATTACATGTTAAAATTATTGGGCTTATTATAAATGATCTCATTTAGTCATAATTCTGATGGATACTTCCCGTTGTGCAATGAAAAAAAACCCTAATCTATCTAATGGATGATAATGTCCCTGTTCACTCAAGCATGTCCCTACTGCTATCTATGTCGAATATACAACTGACTTTATTTCATTCCTTCGATAAACTTATTCAGGCCATCATGCACTGTGCGCCCGCTTGTCTTCTGATTGAATATAATCTGCAACCAAAAAATGGGTTGGTTGTTTATGAAGCCCTTAAACGACAGGTGGCTGTTCCACCAACAATTTTCTTCTCAACCTATAGTGATATCACCACAGCGGTCAGGGTCATGCGCGCAGGTGCCCACGATTTCATCGAAAAACCCTTTACTGAGTCCAGACTACTTACTTCGATTCAACAGGTGCTTGATACAAGTCAATCAAGTAAAACATAAATATTCCGCCGCAAACCAGCAGTGTAAAATCATCTATACAGCTCCGATGTGGACTCTTTCTTTGCGCACGCTGTAAGCTGATCTCGAACATAAGCTCTAATCGCTTCTTTATTTACACCACTACAAAATATCACCACGCTTGATCATAATTTCGGTTTCCATGTGAAGTGATACACAAGCTATCTATATGGTGTATATTTATCTATAGCTACATAAGTTCGTGCTGCTGTTACAAATATTTTTATTAAGCTGAGTTTTTATCATGAGCTGAATTAAGGTAATATTAATCGGCTATGGCTATATAGTGACCCCAAATATGTAAACATACGAATTACGTATATTGAAGGTTAACGCTAGGCAAGGCATGAATTAAGCCAACAGTTGCTATGCAAGCTAAATTCGGGCAATAGAACAATCTTGATTGAGTTTAATAAAAGTTTAAACTTATGTAATAAATGTATACACTTATTCTATGCGAAAAAATATTGAATCAATTGAACAATTATTTTTTAATTATGCCAAGCAATTTAGCGCTATTTTAGTGGTGCTTGATAATAATGGTTACATCCAACACATTAACTCCAACCTTCTTGGAGTATTTAAAGACCCGCTAGATCAACTCATCGGTGTGAACTGGTTCACACAATGTGTGCCTGAGCATGCTTACGATAAGGCAATAACAATATTTAATACATTTAAAAAAAGCACTACAAATAAAGTCGACCATTATATTTGTCCTATTCTTGGTATAAATAAACAAGAACAAGTGATTTCTTGGCATTCAATCCCCCAACTCGATGACAACCAACCGCTAGAGGGTATTTGGATGGCGGGTTTTGAAATTGAACCAGGCGATCAAATAGCTTATAAAAAAGAACATTCATTAAAACAAAAAATCATTACCGCTCAAACCATATTAGATCACGTTATAGAAGGTATTATTACTATAGACACGCAAGGCTCTATTACGTCATTTAACAATGCGGCAAAAATACTCTTTGGCTATACGGTAGATGAAGTTATTGGTAACGACATTTCTGTACTAATGCCCTCCGCTTATCAAAGCGAGTACCATTTTGAAACTGAACATAAAAAAAATATTGGCCTTGATTATGAAACCATCGGCTTGCACAAAAATGGTAGTCAGTTCCCTATAGAATTATCAATTACTGAGATCAATGTAGATGATGAAAAAAGTTTTGTGGGTATTGTTCGCGACATCAGTGAACGTAAAAAGGCACAAGAAAAATTAGAGTTACGCGAACAAGAATTACAACAAATTCGCGATCGCATGGCACATATGGACCGTTTAAATGTACTTGGGGAAATGGCCACGGGGATCGCTCACGAACTCAATCAACCCTTAACCGCTATTGCCACCTACGCACAGGCAAGTAGTCGTTTACTTGATGCCTCCATTAAAAACACGGATGATCTCACACACGCGTTAAATCAAATAAACGAACAGGCACAAAAAGCAGGCGAAGTGATTCGGCGATTACGAGCTATGGTCACTATACAAGTAGGGGCTAGACAATGCGTTAGCTTAAGCGAATTGATTTTAGAAGCCATCGAGCTAGCTAAAACGGATAGTCGCTCTCAAGACATAACCATGAAGACATTTTTTCCTGATGAAAAATTAACAGTCGAAATAGACTCCGTACAAATACAACAAGTTATCCTTAATTTAATCCGTAATGCACTTGATGCGATAGAGGAGAGTCCGAGCGAAAAAAACAATCATATCAGTATTAAAATCGAACGTGATGACCGGGTCGCTCGCATTACTATAATCGATAATGGTCTAGGTTTGCAGGGTATTGATAAGCGCGAAGTCTTTCACCCTTTTTCATCCACAAAAAACCATGGCATGGGAATGGGCTTAGCTATTTGCCGTTCTATTATCAAAGCACATGAAGGAAAATTAGAACTTAATTCTGAAAATAAAACTGGCACCGAGTTTTATTTTACCTTACCGCTAACACTAAATTCATGAGGATAAAAATGGAAGAATCGGCGCCTACCGTTTTTATTGTCGATGATGAAAAAGCTATTATCGACTCATTAACGCTTTTAATGAAATCTATAGGTTTACCCATCAAAACGTTTAGTCATGCACAGAAATTTCTTGATACTTATGACACTGAGGAACCTGGGTGCTTATTGCTTGATATCCGTATGCCACATATGTCAGGGCTTGAATTGCAGGATTATCTTAACCGACAAAAATGTGAGCTGCCTATTATTTTTATGTCAGGTCATGGTGATATCCCTATGGCTGTCGATGCCATTAAAAAAGGTGCGCTAGACTTCATACAAAAACCATTTCAAGCAGATGAATTACTTAAAAAAATAGAGGCTGCCTTTCTAGTCGACAAGTCTCGACGAAGTAAGAAAAATAATACGCCAGAACTCATTGATAAGTTTGAATTATTAACTAACAGAGAACGAGAAATAATGGAAAAAATGATTAATGGCGACGCTAACAAAGTTATCGCGATTGATTTGGGTATCAGTCAGAGAACCGTCGAAATACATCGCGCCCACATTATGCAAAAAACACAGGCTAAATCTCTCGCGCAATTAATTAAGATGGCAATGGCATTTTAGAGGATGGTTTATTTTCATCTTATTTTGTAGATATTATCTAAAGGGTTCCTCTATTAATTGAAACTCACTAAAAGCCCCTCCGGGTGTAGATCTTACACTCATCCGCGTTATTATTCTTCTTGCTAAGAACTAAGGACATTAGCCACGAAAATACCTAGCAGAATGAATGTAATAACTCGCGCTGAGGTAATTTTTAATTAATAGAGGCGCCCTAAAACTAAGGTGACTAATAATTTATAGCGAGGACAAAAAATAATCTCCTTAGATAAAACAAGAACGACACTATAAGTTAACAATACAGCGCCAAAAATATTGACAGTAGAGCTGCTTTACACGGATAAAATCCCTCTTTGCCTTTAACATTGAGCGCATGAATCCGTCAAGAGAAGATGCCACTATCGCAGAAAAAGTGTATATCTATTATTTAGGTACAACTAACAAATCACTTTCAGCCCAATGAATCACCCTTTCGGCAGTATTGCCAATGAGTCTTCCAGCAATGCCTTGCCTGCCCGTAGAGCCCATCACAACACAATCAGCTTTTATTTTTTTCGCACAATCTGTGATTACCTTCCAAGGCGTACCCTGCTCAATGAATACATTATCGCTCTTGATATCATATTGCTCAAATAGCGTTAATGCGTTCTTTTCTATTCTTTGTTGAGCTAATTCTGCCCTTTTTGTTAAACCAATCAGATCCAACTCTTTTAACAAGGAGGGGATATTAATACAAGAACAGACGTAGAGATTTGAATTGGTTTGTACCGATAACTGAAAAGCAGCTTCCAGTAATTTTTTATTTGAATTTTTCTTAGACTTTTTTTCGGATGAAAGATCTAAAGCGACTAGGATAACTTCGTCTAAATGTTTATTGTCCGCTGATACAGAATAAACCGGCACTTTTAATTTTCTAAACAATTGCCAATCTGTCGGGGTGTGCAAACTGGTTTCACTACGATTACCAGACTTAATAATTAAGTCATAATGTATCAACTGACATTGCTTTTCCGTCCAATGATCAATATATTTTTCCCAGACAGTTTCATAAGTTATCTCTATGTTACTTTGGTGATGACCTAAGTAATGCTCCAAAGCCTGCTGTTCCCTTTCAATAATCATTTCTTTTATCTTAATTTTTTCTTCCTCATCATCAACAAACTGTAGAGATTCATAGCAAAACAAGACAATATGAATTTTGGCGACAGTAAATCTAGCAAAACTAATAGCCTTATTGAAAGCTAGCTGTTCTTTATCCATTGGATCCGCAATCACTAGTATATTTTTCATTATCAATAACCTTGAGAAAACTTACATAAGAATGTTAGTAGTACAGATATAACAAGGTAAATTTTAATAACTTTTTTACTAACCTACTTGACAAAGATCAAATAAAATAAAAATGAGTACAATTATTTACTGTGCGAAATATGGCGGCTGCAGCGCAATAAGCCTAGGCCCGCTGCACTGACGATGCTGTCAATATCATACTGGTAAAGCCCATAAAATCATTGCTTCACCTGTCGGGAGAACCTAACCCGATAATGCACACACCTCCATATAACGTATTTGGAGAATTAAAATCCCTAGAAGAAAAAATTACAATCCTTACAATGACGATCGTAAAGCAACAGCGGTTGCCTTAACTGACATCTTAGGAGTCTTTAGCAAGCATGTTGCTGAAGCGCTCGATATTCATGTTGCCATGCTTTAGCGTTGGCGTATGGAAATGCGGCGCGGAGAAATTATGGCGAAGAAAAAATTCATTCAAGTCGACCCCCAAATGGCGACTGAGTTTAAGCGTCTTCGTAAACTTGAGCGAGAACATAGTATTCTTAAGCAGAAGCACGAACTCCTAAAAAAGTCATCCGACACGCTTTGCAACAAAAAAAGAAATCTTCGAAAAACACGATGGGAACTATGGAAGCCCCAAAATAACGCGTGAACTAGCCAAACAGAATTTCCTGGTGAACAAATATCTCGAATGCGATTCCGTAATTCGTCAAAGTAAACTCTAGGCTCAGCCTGTTTTAAGCGCTCTGAAGTGGTAAATTTTTCTCGCGAAACACCTAATTTGTAGGTGCCAATTCTGGAAAGTACCACGCTTCGGCATGCTCGGGAATCTCCCAGCGTAGGGGGGATTTACTACTGGTTTCGCTGAGTAAACCATCTGCTTTCAATTGACTCAATAATCGCCTTGCCGAACGGTCAGGCATAGCGCATAACTCTAGCGCCTCGCTGCGCGCTATTTCGCCGTGAATAAACGCGGTATATAAAATCAATGCCGCCACCGGTTTAAGGGGTTCTGGATAGCCGTTAATACGGGAATCGTTACGGGCTTGTACATAAGCATTTACCCGCTTACGCAGTGATGGCAGTGGAAGTAAGCCGCCGATATACGCCACCTGATCAATCGCGATGTCCAGCATATAATCGCAAAAATGGATTAAGCCTTTTTCGGTTAAGGCGCCACGGCCATCGCAATCCCCTTGGCGTTGCTTATCGGCGCTGGCTAATAATTGCTTATATCGCGCTGCCGTTTTCGCCAGTCCTCGGCTTAAACACCAAGCACCATAACTATCAAGACCGATAGCCCGTAATGCGGCATCAGTCATTAAGCGGCCAATGCGACCATTGCCATCTAAAAACGGGTGTAACCATAAAAAACGATGATGAGCCGCCATAATAGCGATTAACTTGCGGTCGCCTTGATAGCGTGCAGGATTATAGGTTTCGCAAAAACTTTCTATTAACGCGGGGATATTTTCGCTCACAGGTGGAATATGTTCGCCCACTTCGACTAATCGGTCACGCCACTGGCCAGGCACGACCTTATCGCTGACATCTCCTGTTTTATCTTTTATTAACCACAGACTTTCTGGAATACGTTGATAGAATTGTTCGTGTATGGCCAGTAAAAACGCGGAGCTAAACAGCGTTTCCAAACTAGGGTTTTGTTGTTGCAACCACGCCTGAACTTCCATATGGGCGATAGACTCTTGTTGTAAATCGCGTTTAGCGGCATCAGCATTATAATCGCCACGCTGTGCTGCCCTAATATCGTGGGGGGGCGTAGGGTTGCCTTCGATTAAGTTCGAGTAATAAGAGTTAATGACCCTCATGTGCTGCTCAAGTGTTATCAGTGTTAATGGCGATAACTGTCCTGCGAGCTTGGCAGAAGCCTTGCTGAGTGCGATGGCTTTATCGGGCAAACTAGTCTGCTCTAGCGCTTTATCGCTAGGGATAAAAGGCGCTAACCCCATAATGGAATTGGCCTTAATGCTGCCTCAACAGTAGAAAATAGATTTTTTGGCCGATTACTTGGCCGGTTTTTTTATTATAAGTGATTGATAGTAAATCAATAAGTATAAACTATCTAGCGCTTAACGTGATTCCTTGGCCGGATGGATGGCCGGTTTTATCTTCTTGGTATTTCCTGCAATGCCACTTGGCGGATGAAGCAGGAGTCATGCAGGGGCTAGATGATGCCCGTCTGGGCGGGGCAAAAGGAAGAACACCTTTGGCTAATACTGTTGAAACTACGAACGAAGGCCAGCCTACACACATTAAACTCAGCGTGCCGAAAAGACTTAAGTGCTTTAGAAATTTCATCATAGCGTCCGCAACAACTAACTAAAGGTAGCACTGTCATTTCAGCTGACCTAGCTTGTTCAGTATTTTTGCAGATGATGGTTGTGAGCACGACAGGATCTTGTAAGGTGGGTGATGCACTTCTGTAGAAGAGCCGGAATCATATTGGGTAAATCCCGTGATTGGGAATTTGAAGACATAGCTTATGTCTGTCTCAGGACCCCGCGAGGCTGTAAACAATTTTGTGTATCTGTCAGTTTAGATAT
>Ga0075467_10000844_pt1 | contig 24974 bp, 24 predicted proteins | sample DEB08_DNA_9_FD_75067 | JGI IMG/M metagenome (GOLD analysis project Ga0075467, IMG submission 75067) | Aqueous microbial communities from the Delaware River and Bay under freshwater to marine salinity gradient to study organic matter... | ecosystem: Environmental > Aquatic > Marine > Coastal ... | reverse complement strand
TTTCCGGGCGGCATTGGTGATTTTCTGGGTTCGCGATCCTCAAAGCCCACAAAGCCGACCCGCACAGTCACCTTTGCAGATGTTGCCGGCCAAGACACGGCCAAGCGCGAAGTGTCCGAACTGGTTGAATTTCTGCGCGACCCTGACCGTTTTCAACGGGTTGGTGCCACGGTCCCCCACGGTGTTCTGTTGATGGGTCCACCCGGCACAGGCAAGACTCTGCTCGCACGGGCCTTGGCAGGCGAAGCCGATGTTCCGTTCTTTTCGACGTCCGGGTCAGAGTTCATCGAGGTTTTTGTCGGCGTCGGTGCAGGTCGTGTCCGCAAAATGTTTGAAGAAGCCCGCAAGCAAGCACCCGCAATTATCTTTATCGACGAACTGGATAGCATCGGGCGCACGCGTGGCACGGGTCTGGGCGGCGGGCATGATGAACGCGAACAGACGCTGAACCAGATCCTTGCCGAACTTGACGGATTTGCCGAACGCGAGGCGGTTGTGGTGCTGGCCGCAACCAACCGCCCCGATGTGCTTGACCCTGCTTTGCTGCGCCCGGGACGTTTTGACCGCCATGTCACGTTGTCATTGCCCGACAAACTGGCGCGGCGTGCAATTCTGGACGTTCATGCCGAGGACCTGCCGTTGCGCCGTGATGTTGACTTGACACAAGTTGCCGCCGGCACACCTGGGTTTTCCGGTGCCGACCTCAAGAACCTGCTGAATGAGGCCGCGATTTCTGCTGCCCGTCGCGCCGCCATTGATATCACCCCAGCCGATCTGGACGAAGCGCGTGACAAGGTGATGATGGGCACCTTGCGTACGCTGGCGATTCAGCCCGAGGAAAAGCATCGCCTTGCGGTGCATGAAGCCGGACACACCGCCGCCGCCTATTACAGTCCCGACGCGGACCCGCTTTACAAGGTGACAATCATTCCGCGCGGCCATGCACTTGGCGGGACGCATATGCTGCCTGAAAATGAGCGCCACACTTTGCCAGAGGCTTATCTGCGTGTGCAACTTGCCACGCTTCTGGCGGGTCGCGCCGCTGAAAAGCTGTTGCTGGGGTCGGTCAGTTCGGGTGCAGATGACGATATCAAACGCGCAACCGCGCTGGCGCGTTCAATGGTCGCACGTTGGGGAATGGACCCGGAGATTGGGCCGGTTGACCTACGCGAAAGCGAGGATCACCCGTTCCTTGGCCAACAAATCGCCCAGCCGCGCAGCTTTGCTGACGAAACCGCCGCGCGCGTCGATCAAGCGGTAATTGACCTGCTGCACACCGCCGAAGAACAGGCAACTGCGGTGATTTCTGCGCACCTAAAAGAGGTCATGGCATTGGTGGACCGATTAGAGGCCGAAGAGGTTCTTGATCTGGATGGAATCACCAGCTGTCTTGGGGACACCCCCAAAAAACGGACCGACTGCCAATGATGTGAAACCCTCCGCGACCAGCAGAAAACTATAGGGTTGCGAGGGCAGGACAAAGTGCGGTTGCTTGCTCCAATGTGACGGCTTGGCCTGCCATGTCAAAAATACCCAGCGTATGCGCGGTTTGAACGACGACATAGGTCGGCGTTTTGCAGCAATGCAGCGCGATACCGTGCTGCCCGACGGTGCGTCCGTTGACGACATGCTGTGAAACAATAGCAATCGCATACGTCCCAAAGGCAATCGGTTCGCTCAAAACATAGGTCATTTGACCGGCCCGAACATACGCCAGCCAAAGCGCACAAACGGCCAGAAAAGACCCAGCAATGTAAAGTGGAATTTGGCCAAAGCGGTCCCCTGCAAACAAGCCCGTTCAAAATTCGGACGCAGAGTGACATGCCCGCCTGTCGTATAGATGAGCGGGCAGAGCTGGCCATAGAACTGGCCGGTCTCTGCAGGATCACCGAGGCCCACTTCGGCGTCCAGATGTAGCAGATCAATATGGATCGCACCCAATACGCGGCGCAGCAACGTCATTGCTTCGGACAGAATATCATCACGCAGGTTCCAGCGTTGCCTGCCGGTCTGACCGCGCTTCCGTTTGCTGCGTTTGCGTGCAGGTTTGTCCGGTTTTGGTAGTTTGGAGCTGTCATAGACTTTTATCGTTGGTGAAACCCCGCCAAACAGACGCAGAAGGACTGTTGCTCGTTTGGCGGGCTCATTCTGCCATAACAGCACAACGTGGATTGGTGTGATCACCAGGAAAATGACCAAAACCAACAGGGACACGCCAAGCCATAGCAGAACCTGTAGGGCCATCTCAGGCCTCTTTTTTCGATCCGTCCGCCTTCTTCTTGTCAACGGCGAGTGCTGCTGCATCTCCTATGACCTCGGCCAGACCCGACATAGCACCTTTGATGGCTTCGACGCGCGCACCTTTGGCGTCAAGAATAATTGCGCCAATCGGTTTGATCCCACCGCCGCCGCCAGTCCCGCCACCGTCGCCAGTTTTTGCGCCTTGGGTGCCGCCGGCCCCAAAGCCGAAGCCGTAGCTGACAATCGGGATCACGGTTGATCCGTCTTTTTCGATGGGGTCGCCCAGTACGTTTTTGGCGTTAAGCAGGCGGTCCAGTTCTTCAACGGTATTCTTGAGTAGTCGTTCAACGTCATTCATCTTAAACTCCTGTTTTTAAACTGATTTTGGGGTTTGTTCGGAAACGTAAAAGGTTGGAAGTCTGCCAAAGGCACATGACTAATGCGCCAACAGCACAGGCAAATCGCGTTGTGTGATCATGGTTTCTGTAGTTCCACCAAAGATACGTTCGTTCCAGCGGCTGCGCCCATAAGCACCCATCACGACCAGATCGGCGGTCGTTTCCTTGGCCCGCATCATCAACGCGTCCCCGATAGTCTGGCGGCCTTTGGCATATTCCTGCACGGTCACATTCACCCCGTGATGGCTTAACCATGTTGCCAGATCAGACCCAGGGTTCTGCCCGTCGGCATAGCGCGACGGATCAGGATCAAAGCACGCTATCGTCACCTCTTTGGCCGCTTTGAGCAAAGAAAGCGACGCACGGATAGCCCGAATTGCAGGCAGGCTGCTGTTCCAGGCGATAAACACGTTTTGAGGGGACAATGCCTTGGGGTTCGCTTCGGCGTTCAGGATAGCCGGGCCGGGACCGTCAAACAGGAGGCCATACAAGACGTTGTCAAAGGCGCTCTTGTCGCTGCGCAAGCTGTCTTGAACGATGCTGACGTCCGCAAAGATGGCGCGCAATCCGACAAGATCGTGAAAGGCGGCAGGTTCTACACAGATGGTGTTCACTTCGCCTGACAGACCCTGTGCCAGCAAATAGTCGCGTGTCAGCGCCTGCTGTTCGGTCAGTTTTTTGGACATCGTGTTGTGCATTTCAACCCAACTGTCGGGGATCGTCGGCACACCGTAGGGATGCGGCGTCAGGGAATAGGCCAAGACCGGCACTGGTCCCAGATGAAGCACGTTCAACCGCCCTTTATTGGCCAGCGCCTTTTCGGCCACTTGGGCCAGATCGGCGGTTGTGCCGTCGGGGCCTTGCAGCGCCAGAAAGGTAAAGTTTCTCATGGTGTGCCTCTTGGTTGCTAGGCCACCAATTTACACCTGCGACACCTCTGCCGATTGAGATTAGTCAATCGTGCCTCGCATATCGCGTGGCAGTTTGGGGTTACGGCAAGGCGAGAAAACCGTGACTAAAACGACTTGTTATCAAGATACTAAAGCGATCAGGGACGCATCACACGATGATACCGAACGCGTACGTCGCAAGATGGCCCGCAACATTTACACCAAAGTGGTTGAAAAACTATCGTTGTCCGAGCTGTCCATGTTTTGTGATGCGAGCGTGGACTGGGTGGCGCAGCTTGTCGAACATGGTGTTGTCGCCCCTATCAGCTACGCTGCGGCAGAGTGGGAATTCGACCGTGTCCATATTGACCGCGCCCGCAAAGCGGCCCGCCTGATGCGCGATCTGAGGCTTAACGTGGCAGGGGTCGCCCTTGTGCTGGACCTGATTGAAGAGCGCGACGCGCTGGCGCGTAAACTTGCGTTAATGGATTTTTGAACCGGAGAACCGATATGCTGACCCAAGAGAAGAGCGCCGAAACACTCTTGCGCGAGCAAGTCAATGCATCCCAGATTATTATGACAACAGAGGCGCAGAACAGCATTGAGACGATGCAGCACCTTTCGATTGTCTCTGCGCAATGTGCCTTTGGCGCGCGTATCTCTCATGACATGTTTGCGTCGGTGCAAGACGTCGTTGACGGACGATCCAAAGAGGTCGAGCAAACGATGAATGATAGTGTTGAACTGGTTTTGTTTGAATTGAAGAAACAGGCCTTTGAACAAAAGGCGGATGCTGTGGTCGCGATCTCTATTCAATACACGCCGATTGGTTATGCAGCATCAAACATGATCCTTGTCAGTGGTGTGGGAACGGCAGTGCGACTGCTTTCCTAGAGCAAGGCCGCACAGGCCGAGGGTTGCTGTAACAACCCCGATAGCCGCCACCTATTTCGAAAACATCACCGGCAGTTTTGCATTGTTCAGCAATGCACGTGTCGCCGCACCGATCACAAAATCATAGGCGCGCGAATGTCCAAATGCGCCGGTGACCAACATGTCTGCCCCCATTTCGAATGCTTCATGGCTTAAGACATCGGCAACTTTTTCGCCGTCTTTGTCGCGGTGTACGATCTCGACCTGCGGACCATGACGGGCGATGGCGATGGCCAGATCATTGGCCGCGTGGTCAGCAAGCGTGTTGCTGGGCGGCTTGCCGATGCGCAGAACGCGGATGTTTGCGGCGGCGCCTGCCACGTCGAGCAGGTCATGCATCGCGCGGGTGGCTTCGCGTGTTTCGCTCCAACCCAGAACGATGTTTTCGCCCAACTTTTCGGCGACATAATCATGCGGAACCACCAATACAGGCCGTCCGCATTCACGGATCACGCGCTCTTGGAAATTGTTGATTTGCGGGCGGTCTTCGCCGTCGTCTTCTTGTGCCATCACGACCAGATCGACATGTCGCGCCGACGCGATGATACTATCGGCCACAAAGCTGCTTTCGCTGCTGATCTTGCGCCATTCGGTGGGAAAATCTTCGGACTGGGCGAAAGCGTCAAAGGCTGTTTTGATTTCCTGGGCGTGGGCCTGCTGGCTTGCGATAAAGCCTTTGTAGCTGACCTCGGGGATGTGGACAGCGATGCCGGGATACATGACCAGCGATTCCGCGACGTATAGCCCGATCAGGTGTGCATTGTCGCGCCGCGCCAGAACCGCCGCGGTTTTCAGCAATGGGGCAGCGGATTTCGCGCCGGTCAGGCAAACTAGAATGGTGCGCAGGGTCATGTCAGGTCCTCCAATGATACCGTAGCGTCCGGCACAGTGCCGGACGCCAGGTTTCCTATTTGGCTTTGATTTCGATTTTGCGGTTATGTGCTTTCACGTCAGCCGGTTTGGGGATTGTCACCTTGAGGACCCCGTCAGCAAAGTGACCGTCGATAGCATCATCCGCAGGCGTGAAGCCCAGCCGGATTTGCCGCTGAAAGCTGCCGTAGCTGCGTTCGGTCAAATGATAGTTCTTGTCTTTTTCGGTCCGCTCGTCCGACTTTTCGCCCTTGATCACCAGCAGGTCACCATTCAGCGAGACATCCAGATCATCGGCAGAGACACCGGGAATATCAGCGGTTATTTCGACAGCATCATCAGTTTCGGCCATATCAATCGCCGGATGAAGACCATTGCCGAACCCAAGACGCGGCAGTGCATTTGCAACGGGCGGGTAGCCACGAAAGCGGTCAAAAAGTTGCTCCATCTCTTGTTGCAGTTGCTCGAAAAAGGGCTGTGGCTCGGGGGTATTAGAGGGCGCAGGGGCGAGGTTCGTTTGCATGTCCAGTCTCCGTTTCAATGCGGCGTATCGGTACGCCTGTTCCTTTGAATAGCGCGCAAAAGCAGGATGGCTTTTGATATTGCTCAATCGGGGGGGAGGTCCTGCGTTTTACAAAGAATGGGAAAATTAGAACGAGCAAAGGAAATTCATATGCGACATATTTTAGCAGTAGCCATTACCAGTTTGGCCCTTGCCGGACAGGGGCACACCCAAGACGTAAGTCGTGTGCATGGCGGCGATACTTATGCGGCAGGCGAGGCCGTGACCCAAACACTGGCCGCTACCGGCGATGTTTTTGCCGCCGGTAGCGTCATCACCACATCGGGCAGTGCAAGCGGCGATATGCATGCCGCAGGCTATGACGTAAACATCAGCGCTCAGACAGGTGGCGATCTTTATGCTGCCGGCAGTTCGGTCACCGTCAACGCCGCTGTGGGCGAAGATATCACCGCCGCCGGATTCAGTGTGCGCAGCACGGCGACAGCCCCCGTCGAAGGCAATCTGCGATTCTTTGGTCGTAGCCTGACAATCGAAGGTCCAATCTCCGGTGCGCTAACTGCTTTTGGGGGCACCGTTCATCTGAACGCACCCGTTTCGGGCGATGCATGGATTGTGGCCGAAACTGTCACCTATGGCCCGGCGGCCCGCATTGACGGCACGCTGATCTTGTCCACGGATGACGACCATACAGTGCCAGACCGCGTGATCCCTGCCGCGCGGATCACCCTGGAACCGTTGGACCGTGGCAGAATGTACCGCGAATTTGACCGCAGTTGGGACGCGGTCGATATGCCGATGTTACCTGTCTGGCTGTCGATGTTTTCAGCATTCCTGATCTCGACGATCTTTCTTTTGGTTCTGGCCGCACTCTTTCTCACGTTCGCCGAAACCCGCGTCGAAAAGATGCGCCGTCGTGTGACACGCCAGCCTTTGCAGACCTTCGTGCTGGGCGTGATAGGCCTGTCGGCGCTATTCGGAATGGTCCCGATCACGGCGCTGACGATTATTGGCATACCCTTTGTGCCGTTCGCATTGCTGGCCATAATTGTGGCTTGGACCTTGGGGTATCTATTGGCAGCCTATGCTATGGCGCGGCGTGTGGTGTCGGCGTTTGACGGGCCAGAGGACCCGTCACTGTTGATGAAGCTTGTCACTGTTGCGCTCGCAATCATCGTCGTCGGATTTCTTAACTTCATCCCGTTTGTCGGCTGGGTCGTGAACTACACGCTGGTGTTGCTGGGTGTTGGCGCGATGACAGCCGGAATTCTGTCGATCTGGATTACGGATCCTGATCCCGCGCTTGATGTTGATATGCAAAACCCCGTCAACGACGAAGGGGCTTGATGCCAAAAAAATGCCGAGGCAGCACGAACATGTGCTGTTGCCTCGGCAGTTCCAGGGGGAAACCTTTAGGTGTTGTCGTCGCCCTGCGCGATACACTGCAGCGCAACGGGCTTGAGAATGATCACGGTGTTCACGTGATCAATCGCGATGATCTGGGATTTGCGCAACTGGGTGAACGCACGACTGACGGTTTCGGTTGTTAGCCCAAGGAAATCAGCGATGTCGGCGCGTGTCATGGGCAGTGTCACCTGTTCGAACTCGCCCAGTGGTTCACCCACACGGGCCGTCAGCACCGTCAAAAACGAGGCCAGCTTTTCAATCGAGGACTTGCGTCCAAGCATCATGAAGTGATCCTGCATCCCGCTGATTTCGCGCAATGCCGCTAACAAAAGCCGTTGATGCAAGGCCGCGTCACCAGAGGCCGTTTCCAGATCCGATCGGCGATGGGTCACCAGCGTACTGGGAACCAATGCATCGCAATCGGTGTGATAGCACCCGTCGCTGGGAAAGCCGACCGTGTCGCCGGGATAGCCAAAGGCGATAACTTGCCTGCGCCCGTCCTCCATCAAGCGGGTCAAACGCAGGACACCACTTGCGACTTCGTAGATGCGGTCGGCGGTATCGCCTTCCAGAAAAAGATGCTTTCCCGGTTTGATAGTGATTGTGCGTTGTTTGACGATACTAGGCTTTGCGGGGGATTTCGATTTGGCGAACAGCGCGGGCAGGGTTGCAGTGACGTACATGGCAGCGTCCTTTCATATGGCTGAATGGAAGCTGACCCTTGGTTGTATCCGGCGCACCGCACACAAGGTAACGAAGTGTATCAAATTGTATCAGCGCATGGAATGTGTTACATTCTGTACTTAGAATATGTTTATTGCTTTATCGATTCTGGTGGGGGCCATTCCGTGAAGAACTCTGCTATTCTCGTCGTTGATGACGATCCGAAGATTAGAAAGTTGCTGCGCAGATGCTTTGAAGGTGAAGGCAGCACTGTATTCGAGGCTGGTGATAAGACGGCAGCTCTGACAGCAATCGCGACCCATCAGATTGACCTGGTCACTCTTGATTTGGACCTTGGCGGTGACGACGGTTTTGATATTGCCCGCGCGATCCGCAAGACTTCAAGGGTGCCAATTATCATGGTTACTGGCAAAGATGATGTGATTGACCGCGTTGTCGGGCTTGAACTTGGGGCTGACGACTATGTCACCAAGCCTTTTCACCTGCGCGAGGTTGTGGCGCGCATCAAAGCTGTTCTGCGCCGCAGCAACCAGAATGCGGTATTGGCGCCGGACCCAGAAGGCAGTGCCGCATTGCAGTTCGACGACATGGTCGCGATCCCGCTCGAGATGAAGCTCTTTGATCGCACAGGTGCGCCGGTTGATCTGACCAGCGGTGAATTCAGGCTGCTTGATGTGTTTTTGACCCGCCCCAAACGCGTTTTGTCGCGCGAACAACTGATGGACTTGACGGGCGGGAACAGCTATGCGCCGCTAGACCGGACGATCGACAACCAGATTGCCCGTCTGCGCAAAAAAATTGAACGCAATCCATCAAACCCGACCCTGATTTCCACAATCCGTGGCATCGGGTATTCGTTCACTTGCGACGTACATCTTGTCACAGGTCAACTTGCTGAAAACAACGCTTGAAGCGCGTCTGCCAACTCTGACTGACGGTAGGGTTTGTGAAGGATGCGGTGGTCGATATCTTCTGATTGCCGCGCCAATATATCGACGGCATAGCCCGACGTCAGCAAAATCCGTATGTTGGGATAGGTCGCTACGATGTGCCGCGCCAGCGCCAACCCGTCCAGTTCGCCCGGCATCACCAGATTCAGCTTCTTTCACCTGATATCCCAGATCGCGCAGCCGTGCCGTTGTCAGCCGCCTGATCTGGGGGTTGTCATCTACCACAAGCACAGTCTGCCCTTGCGAGGCCTTGCGTGCGACGGCGGCGCGCACTTGCTTTCTTTGGGATGGTGCCGCGTCGAACACTGGAAAGTACAGTGCGATGGTCGTTCCCTGTTCGATTTCGCTATAGATGGCGACATGGCCACCGCATTGCCGCACAAAGCCATAAACCATCGCCAATCCTAGGCCCGTGCCATGCCCGACGGGTTTGGTTGTGAAGAACGGCTCGAACGCCCGCTGACACGTATACGGCCCCATACCGCGCCCTGTGTCAGAGATAGACAACCGCACATATGACCCTTCAGCCACGTCCAGTTCTTGCGCCATATAGGTGTCGTCAATTGTGACCGCCTCAGACCTGAGGAAAATTCTACCACCGTCGGGCATCGCGTCGCGGGCGTTCAGGGCGATGTTGATCAATGCCGATTGCAGCTGCGTGGTATCGGCCAGCACGGGCGGCAGAGCCTTTTGCAGGTCTACCGTGATAACGTAATGCGGGTCAAAGGTGCGGCGGATCAGGGTCAACGCGGCTTCTGCGGCGGCGTTCACATCAATGGCTTCGCAATGTATCGCGGATTTGCGCGCAAACGCGTTAAGTCCAGCCGTCAGTTTTGCCCCCAATTCTGCCGCTTCAAGCGCATCTGACAACATGGATTTGTCTTCAGCGTCCGTCAGGCGCGCATCCAGCATTTCCAGATTGCCGATGATGACCGTCAGGATATTGCTGAAGTCATGGCTGATCCCGCCCGTCATCTGTCCGATCGCGTCGATGCGGGCCGAACGGGCAAGCGCTTCTTCTGCTGCGGTCTGTAGGGTCAGATCGTGTAGGATGGCGATGAACTGGATCTGATCGTCGTAGTCGACCCGGCCAAGGGACACATGCAGCGGAAATGTCGTGCCATTGTTCCGCTGCGCTTCGACCGCGCGACCTCGTCCAATGATCCGCGCGTGACCCGTGCCTACATAGTCGGACATAAATCCGTCATGCCTGTCGGCCAACGCCTGCGGCATCAGGATGTTGACACTCTGCCCGATCAGTGTGGCAGCATCATAACTGAAAAGCGCACCCGCAGCCCCATTGGCCTGCGTAATTATTCCGTTTTCGTCGCTGACCAACACCGCATCAGCCATCGCGCCCAATAGTCCCGCCAACAAAGCCGCATCGCGTTCCTGATCAATCATTACCCATACCTGCTTTGTCGTTCTTGCCACCAAGGTGACGCCAATTATTGAGAAAAATCAACTGTCCTTGCACAGGCGCTGCCTAGGTTCACACAGAAATCGCAGGAGAAAAACAATGAAACCGATCAAGACATGGATTGTGCTGGCCGATACAAAGACCGTGCGAATTGCCGTGAACGATGGCCCTTCAAAGGGCGTCTATGGTCACAGCACGCACGGCCTAAAGACCCCACCGATCACCTCTCTGTCAGATGAGCCGGGGATGACGAATGCTTCCGTTGGTCCCAATCGGGGCGGTATTGCTGATCCGGATCTGAAAGGGCAGGCGGCCCATGCATTTGCCACCGACATAATCCGCTACCTAGAGGCATCTTTGTCCAAGGGCGACTTTCAACGTCTGATCCTCATTGCACCTGCCGCGATGCTGGGAATGCTGCGCAAGGCGATGACGCCTGCCTTGAAGGATGCGCTACTGGGCGATATTCCCAAGGACCTGACCCATCTGCCGCTGGACGAACTGCCCAAGCATCTAAAAGAAGTCCTCGTTGTCTAGGACGTAACCTTTGTGGCTGGTTTTGACCCACATCAAAGCCGATCTGCCTTCCTACAGCTATACTGAGCCGAAATGAAAGGAAGCCGGAATGACGCAAGCCATAAGTGAATTGAAAGTTGAAGACCGCGCGAAGTTGTCACAAAAAATTAGTGGTTTTGAGCAGGGGGAATATCCCTACGCCAAACCCTTGGGACGACGGGCATACGAAGCCGAAAAGGCCGCGTTACAGGTGGAGTTGCTGAAAGTGCAGCAATGGGTGCAGGCGACCGGTCAAAAGATCGTCATGCTGTTCGAAGGCCGTGATGCGGCTGGCAAAGGCGGAACAATCAAGCGGTTCACCGAACACCTGAACCCACGCGAAGCCCGCGTTGTAGCACTGAACAAGCCCACCGATGAAGAGCGCGGTCAGTGGTATTTTCAACGTTATGTCAAACACTTACCAACTGCCGGTGAGATTGTTCTGTATGACCGGTCTTGGTATAATCGCGCTGGCGTCGAACGGGTCATGCAGTTTTGCAAGCCGAACGAATACCTCGAGTTCATGCGCCAAACGCCCGAATTCGAGCGGATGCTGACGCGCAGCGGTATCCTGTTGTTCAAATACTGGTTTTCCGTGACACAAGAAGAACAGCTCAAGCGGTTCGCCTCAAGGGAAACAGACCCGTTGAAGCAATGGAAGCTTTCACCCATTGATCGCGCAAGCCTTGATAAATGGGACGCCTATACCGAAGCGAAAGAAGCCATGTTCTTCTATACGGATACCGCTGACGCGCCTTGGACAGTGATCCGGTCAAATGACAAGAAACGCGCACGGCTGAATTGTATGCGCCATTTCCTTGCGTCGTTGGATTACCCTGACAAGGACGAAACTGTGGCGACCTCGCCCGATCCCCGGATTCTTCATACGCCGGACGACGTCGTGCATCACCCCGCCAACTAGCGCGGCGCGGTAGAAGATTTGGGGGGAACCGTGTCTCATTGCATTGGACCCTTACCCGCTGAACGATGCGGTTCCCCCTTTCAAACATGGAACAGTCCACCAACGATATAGGCAAGCCACGCCGCCACGCCGCCGATCAGCAGCGTTTCCAGCCCTGATCGCCACCAAGGCGCGAGCGACCAGCGCGATTTGATCGTGCCAATCCCGAAGAACGTCAGTCCCGCTATCGCGATGGACCATGTAAAGGCAGGTGTCAGCCCGATTAGATAGGGCAGCAAAGGCAGTAACCCCGCCATAACGAAGGCTGCAAATATCACAATCGCCCCGCGGATAGGCCGGTCGTCCACAGGAGGAAGCCCGTATTCCTCTGACATCATCATCGTGATCCACTGCTTTTTGTTGGCGCTGATCATCGTCATGGCCTCAAGCAGGACGTCGCCGCTTAGGCCTTTGCGAGCAAGAATTTGTTGCAGTTCGTCGCGTTCGCCTTGCGGGAATTCGCGGATATGGCGTTCTTCAACTGCCCACAGTCTGCGTCGGTCGTCTGAAATAGCTTTGGTGCCCGCATAATTGCCAGCCGCCATCGAAAACCCGTCTGCCAGCACATTTGCCAGCCCCAGTGCGATAACAATCGTGGCGGGAAGACCTGCACCCTGCACTCCAGCGACGATCGCGAACGTCGTGACAGTGCCGTCGATACCGCCAAAGATTGCGTCGCGCAGTTGACCGCTGTTGTTTTGCGCATCCAGACGCGCGGTGATTTCTGCACGGCCGTGTCCATGTTCAAGTGGCATTTGCCTGTCTCCGTATCAGGGTCAATTTGAAAAGCTCCGGCAGGATGATCAAAGGCAACGTGAACAGTGCGATCGTCTGCCATTCGGCCAGCCCCAGCCCTGTTGTCTGCAACAAGGTTTGCAGCGGTGGCCAATAGACCGCTGCGGCCTGCGCCCCGAGTGTTGTTGCCAATGCCAGCAATAAAAACGGGTTGCTGGTCCAGCCAATCCGGCTGCAAGGTGCGCGCAAGGAACGAAATGCGAAAACACTGAATTTCTCGAACACGACCATCGCGGTGAAGGCCGCTGTGCGGGCAAGGGTTTCGTCTGTGGGCAGCAAGCTCCAGAAAATCCAGAGGCTGGAAAGGCCGGTGTAAAGCCCAAAAACCGCGATGACCGCGACGCCTGACCAGCCGAGGATCGGCCCGTTCATTGGGCGGGGGGGTTCCTCCATCTGCCCTGCTTCGGGTTTTTCCAGCCCGAGCGCCACTGCCGTCAGACCGTCGGTGATCAGGTTCATCCACAGGATTTGCGTGGCCAGAAATATCAACGGCCCACCAATAATGATGTTGCATACGAGTGCGACGACTTCGCCCGCATTTGACGACAAAAGATAGCGCACGAATTTGCGCAGGTTGTCGAACTGCCTTCGCCCTTCGCGGATCGCTGCGATGATCGTCGCAAAATTATCGTCCAAAAGTACGAGATCGGCTGCGTCCTTGGCCACATCGGTGCCTCTGATCCCCATTGCGATCCCGATATCGGCTTGTTCCAATGCGGGTGCGTCGTTCACGCCGTCGCCTGTCATCGCCACGATCTGACCTTCGGCTTGCAGCAGGGCCACAATCCGCATTTTGTCGGCAGGTTCTGTCCGCGCGACCAGCATGTCCTGATCCAACGCATGCACTAATTCTGTGTCCGACATACTGACCATATCGTCATGTGTCAGAACGGCTTGCGGGTTCAAACCGATCGCTTCGGCAATCGCCTTGGCTGTCACAGGGCTGTCGCCTGTGATCATGATGATCCGCGTTCCCGCAGCATGGGCAAGCGCGACGGCGGCGGGTACTTCGGGGCGGGGCGGGTCGATGATACCGACGAGACCCAAAAAGGTCAGCGCGGTTTCTTGCAGTGCGCCATCAGGGCTGAATCCGGCGGCAAGCGCGATGACGCGGTGCCCATGTGCGGCCATGTCAGTATAGGCTGCCTCGATCTGTGCGCGTGCTGCATCTGACATCGGCTCCGGCCCGTCCGGTCCCATGATCGTCGTGCAAAGATCGCGCAGGCGTTCAGGCGCGCCCTTGGTCAGTACTTTAGGGCCGTCAGGCGTGTTGCGCAGTATACTCATGCGCTTGCGATCGCTGTTGAACGGCATTTCGGCGATCACGTCAGCAGGGTCAGACAGGGTGGCCCAACCTTTGTAAGCAAGACTGAGCAAGGCGCCCTCGGTGGGTGTGCCGATCATAATCCATTCGCCGTCGCGATGCTGCAAATTAGCATGGGTGCAGCCTGTGCAAACCTCAAGCAAAGCCGCCAGCACCGGATCGTTTGACGCACGCCGCTTTTCACCATTCTGCGCAATATGACCGGACGGATCATAGCCAGTGCCGTTCACATCGTAACTGCCCTGCGGGGTCCAGATCGCCGTCGCTGTCATCTTGTTTTCGGTCAATGTGCCTGTTTTGTCAGTACAGATCACTGATGCGGCGCCGAGGGTTTCAACCGCCTGTAGGCGTCGCGTCAAGGCGTTCTGACGCACCAGTGCCGCCGCGCCCAAAGCGATGGTGATCGTGACCACGGCGGGCAAGCCTTCGGGGACCATCGCCACCGCCAGCGAAATACCGGTCATGAACATTTCGGTAATGGGTCTGCCGCTTAGAATGCCCAAGCCCATGACGGCAGCGGCGATCAACAGGGCGACGAGGCCCAATTGTTTGGCCAGCTTTCCCAACTGGCGTTGCAGATGCGTTTCGCGCTGCGTGACTGATCCGGTCAGCACCGCAATCTGGCCAAAACGCGTTTGCGTGCCAATCGCAGTGACCCGCCCCATGCCACGTCCTTCGACCACGTTGGTTCCCATGTACAAGGCGGGGGCATCGCTGTCCTTGGATACCGGCATTGATTCCCCCGTCAGCGCACTTTCATCTGCTGACAGCGAAGTCTGTTCGACAACATCTGCATCTGCAGGCACGCGGTCGCCCGCAGCCACGATTATCAGATCGCCAGGGACTAAATCGCGTGCCGGAATAATCATCTGGCGCCCGTCGCGCAGCACGGTCGCTTGTGGGGACATCATGTTGCGCAAGGCCTGTAGCGCGTTTTCGGCGCGCCATTCCTGCACAAAACCCAGCGCCCCGTTCAGCACGATCACGATGGCAATCGCGATTGTATCGATCCGTTCACCCACCACAAAAGCAATGCCCGCCGCGATGATCAGGATCACCACCAACACGTTTGTAAACTGGCGTAAAAGAATACGCAGCGTCGACGGACCCGCCACATGGGGCAGTTCGTTCCAGCCGTGGGTGTCGTGCTGCCTTGCGACTTGTGTCGTCGTTAGGCCCGAAGTCAAATCATGATCCATGCGTAAAGCAATCCATTATCCAGCAGGGATTACGTTGATGGATATCAATAACAGCGCAAATTCGTCTGCTATAATAACGTTTTTCAGCACAAACACGAGGGAGCCTGTCATGGCCAAATCAACGAAGCAGACATCCAACACCAATGATCCCGCCGCCCTTGGCCAAGCCTTCCTCAAGCAGTTCGAGGATGCCGGCCTTGGGTCAATGAACTGGATGGGCACTAACTGGTTCGAGGCGACGGCTGAAATGAACAGCGAAGTGATGTCGTTTATCGCCGCGCGCATCAGCGAAGATGTCAAAACCCAGAAAGAACTACTGCAGTGTAAAACGGCCGAAGATCTTCAGAAGGCGCAGCTCGCGTTTTTGGAAAAGGCGCAGGAACAGTACAAGAATGAGACCGGCAAGCTCGTCAAAATGGGTCTGGATATGCTGCCAAACGCGGGCAAAGGCACAAAGCACACACCCGTATAATCAATACTTGGCGGCTCCTCAAACTGGGGCGCCGCCTACTATTCTTTTACATATGGTTTGCCGTCTGCTGCTGGTGCTTTCGCTCTCCCGACCAGCCCTGCCACCACAATGATCGTGGCAATATAGGGGGCCATCGCCAAAAACTCTGACGGGATCGGTGTTTGCAGCAAGGCCAGCTTTTGTTGCAGCGAATCCGCAAAGCCGAACACCAGTGCCGCAGCAAGCGCGCCCACAGGGTGCCAGCGACCGAAAATCATTGCAGCCAACCCGATAAACCCACGCCCGCCCGTCATACCTTCGTCAAAGCGCCCGACCGACCCCAGCGTGAACCACGCCCCGCCAAACCCTGCCACCATCCCCGCCAGAGTTACGTTGATGTACCGTGTCCGGTAAACGTTGATCCCCAGCGTATCCGCTGCCCTTGGGTGTTCGCCCACAGCCCGCGCGCGCAATCCGTGGCGCGTATAGAACAGGTAGTAAGTCGACACTGCAACCATAACTAACGCGCCATAAACGAACACATTCTGATTGAACAACATCGGCCCGATGACGGGAATATCGCCAAGTATGGGTATCTTGATCGACCGGAAAACGGGTGCGTTATTCAGGTGCCGGTATTCAGCAAAAACCTGACTGCTGACATAGGATGTCAGCCCCAGCACAAACAGGTTGATCACAACACCGGCGATGATCTGATCCATACGGTAGGTCACAACCAATGCCGCCAGAATGAACCCAAATAGCCCGCCAACAGCGATTGCAGCGGCCAACCCACCGATGCCACCTGCCAGTGACCCGACCAGCGCACCGGTAAACGCCCCCGCCAGCAACATCCCTTCAATCGCGATGTTCACGACGGCGACGCGTTCGGACAGAACACCCGCCAACGCACCCAAGGCAATGGGCACGGCACGTACCATCGTGGCTTGCAACATCCCTGTTAGTGAAAACGCCTTGCCAGCAGTCGCCCAGACCAGAAACGCCGCCACTGTAAAAGCCAAACCGATACCCAGCGAAAGCAGCGCCCATCGCGCCCCGCCGCGTAGGAATTGGCGCACGCCCAAGAACGCGAGGATGGTCGCGACGACGTAAATGAATGGTCCCGACGAGACGACCAATGGCGATATGGCCCAGCGGTCGGTGGGACGCGAAAGCCGGAATGTCGCATCACCAGTTGCGTCAGGGGCAAGAAGCAAAGCAATCAGAATGGCCAAGCCGATCAGAACGATCCCTGTCACCGTGCTTTGGCGGGTGTGACCTGTTGAACGTGTCGTGCTTAGCATCACGCACCGCCTTTCTTGCGGCGAAAGCCCCATGGGAAGACCGCGCGCACCAGCAAGGGTGCTGCGATAAAGACGATAATCAACGCTTGGATAATGCCGATCAGGTCGATGGAAACGCCCGCATCAACTTGCATCTGCCGTCCGCCCGCCTCGAGAGCGCCGAACAGAAGGCCCGCAAAGACGACACCCACCGGATGCGACCGACCTAGCAAAGCCACGGCGATGGCGTCAAAACCGATCCCCGCTGAAAACCCCGGCGTCGCGCGGCCTAGCACACCCAACACCTGATTGGCACCAGCAAGCCCAGCCAAGGCCCCCGCTGTCGCCATCGCCGCGACAATAATAATCCCCGCATGCATGCCCGCAAATCGCGCGGCCTTGGGGTTTTCACCGCTGGCGCGGAATTCGAACCCCAGTTTGCTGCGAAACAGCAGCCAATAAACAAGGCCGACCATGATCAGAACCAGAAAAATGCCCGCGTGAACCCGCAGGTTTGGATCCAAAGCGGTCAGCAATCGCGGCAGCTCGGCGGCAGTTGGCACCGACTTTGAAATTGGATCGGCGCGTCCTGTTTGCTGGACATAGGGCAGGCTGAGGAAATAATCCAAAAGCCGATATGAAATCAGGTTCAGCATGATGGTTGAAATGACTTCGTGCGCACCCGTCGCCGCCCTTAACCAACCGGCGATTGACGCATAAAGCGCACCCGCCAATGCCCCCGCAAACAGCGATAACGGCAAAAGGACAAAGCTGGGCAGGTGCGCAAAGCTGAACCCAGTGACAACGGCGGCTAGCCCGCCAATGACCATCTGACCTTCGGCCCCGATGTTGAACAGGCCAGCCCGAAATCCCAGCGCCAGCCCGAGCCCCGCAAGAATCAGGGGGGCAGCAGCGGTCAGCGTTTCAGACACTGCATTCAGTGACCCGACCGACCCTTCCAGCAACGCCACATAGGATCGCCCTATTGTCGGCAGATCAATGTTGGTGGCCAGCATCGTGACAGCACCCAGGATCAGCGCCATAACGACCGCGAACAGAGGGACGACAACCAGATCTTCGACCTCGGTGCGGCCCAGTGCCTTGCCTTGCAACAGGTTTTTCATGGTGGGATCGGTCATGCCACTGCTCCTGCCATTGCAAGGCCGATCTGCGCTTTGTCAGCACCTTCGGCGCTGTATTCGGCCACGATCCGACCTTTGAATATCACAAGAATTCGGTCTGACAGAGCCATAATCTCGTCCAGTTCGGATGAAATCAGCAAAACGCCGTCACCTTCGTCGCGGGCGGCAACGAGACGTTTATGGATATACTCGATTGACCCCACATCAAGCCCGCGGGTTGGTTGCCCTGCAATCACGCATTTGGTGTCGCGGGCCAGTTCGCGGGCCACAACCAGCTTTTGTTGGTTGCCGCCCGACAAATGTCCTGCCTGCGCGAACACGGACGGGGTGCGGATGTCGAAGTCCTGCACCAGTTTGGCCGCGGTTTCGTTGACCTTGGCCCAATCGACCTGCGGACCCTTGGAAAACCGTGCGTCGTAGTAACTATCCAGCACCATGTTTTCGGCCACGGTAAAATTCGAAATCAACCCTGCGGCCTGTCGGTCTTCGGGAATATGGGCGATACCGATGCGATGGCGCGCCCGCGCAGACAAGCGGGTAATGTCTTGGCCATCAAAAGTAACTGTGCCTTGGGTGACACGGCGCAGTCCGGCCAAAGCCTCTACCAAGGCGGACTGGCCGTTACCTTGCACGCCAGCGATACCGACGATTTCGCCGCCATGAACCGATAGGTTCAAACCTTCCACAGCAACGTCGCCGCTATCGCGCAGAATAGTCAGATCGCGTGTTTCGAGGCGCACGGGGCCGGGGGCAAAAGGTTCTTTTTCCACGTCGAAACTGACCGGACGGCCAACCATCATTTCGGCCAACTCGGGGCGGGTCAACTCGCTTGGGATGCCTTCACCCACGATCCGACCGCGCCGGATAACGCTGATCCGGTCAGCAATATCAAGGATTTCATTCAGTTTATGGGTAATGAAAACCAGCGCTTTGCCCGCATCACGCAGGGATTTCACGATCTCGAAGAACTCGTCCACTTCTTGCGGGGTCAGCACGGCGGTGGGTTCATCCAGGATCAGCACGTCGGCTTCACGAAACAGGACTTTGATGATTTCAACCCGCTGTTGGACACCGACGGGCAGCGTTTCGATCAATGCGTCAGGATCAACCTGCAACCCGTATTGATCGTTAATCGCCCGCACCTGCGCGCGGGCGGCTTTGAGGTCAAGGTGATCAAAGCGGCCTGTCGGTTCCACCCCTAGCACCACGTTTTCAGCCACAGTAAACACGGGGATCAGCATGAAATGCTGATGCACCATGCCAATCCCCGCGCGAATGGCATCACCGGGTCCGTCGAAGGTAACGGGCTTGTCGTCGATCAGGATGTCGCCAGCAGTTGGACTGTAAAGCCCGCAAAGCACATTCATCAAAGTCGATTTGCCCGCCCCGTTTTCACCCAGCAGCCCAAGGACTTCGCCTGCGCGGATCGTCAGGTTCACATCCTCGTTGGCCGTGACAGGGCCGAAACGTTTTGTGATGCCGCGCAGGGCAATGTCCATCTGCTTGCTCCGACCTTATGGGCTCACGCTGATTGTGCCGTCGATGATACCGGCGCGTAGCGCGGTCAGTTCGGCCTTGAGGTCATCCGGCACAGCCCCGTCCAGATCATGGAAGGGGGCCAGATCAACGCCACCGTTTTCCAGTTTGCCGACGATCAAACCACCTGCGAACGTGTCATTCATCGCCAACTCGATAACCCGCCGCACAGTTGCATCCATGCGCTTGGTGATTGAGGTCAGATAGACATGGCCCTTTTCGGGATCGGTTGCATAAAGATCGGCATCAACGCCGATGATCAATAACGCATCCGCGCCCACTTCGTCCGCCAATGCAGCTGATCCAAGGCCCACAGGTCCCGCCACCGGCAACACGATATCGGCCCCTTCATCGTAAAGGTTCTGCGCATAGGCCCGCCCGTCATCAAGCGATTCAAAGTTGTTGGTGAACAGACCTTCGCGGGTATCGGTGTCCCAGCCAAGTACGGACACGTCGGTGCCTTTTTGCGCGTTATAATAGTCAACGCCGTAGACAAACCCGTCCATAAAGATGGTCACAGGCGGAATGTTAATGCCGCCAAATGTGCCCAGAATACCCGTCTTGGTCATGCCTGCGGCTAGATATCCAGCCAAAAACGCGGCCTCGTCGGTGGCATAGACTTGCCCGAGCACGTTTGGAATGGTCGGGTCATATGCAAAGTCGACGATAGAAAACCGCTGATCAGGGTTCGCTTCGGCCGCGTTCTTGGTCGCATCACCCAGCAGGAAACCCACCGTGATGATCACGTCGCAATCACCGTCGATCAGGGAGTTGATGTTGGCCTCGTAGTCCGTTTCGGCCTGCGATTCCAGAAACCGGCCTTCAATATTGAAATCGGCAATGGCGTCTTGCACGCCTTTCCATGCAGTCTGGTTAAAGCTGTTGTCGTCAATTCCGCCCGTATCGGTGACCTGACAGGCTGTGAATGCAGATGCGGCTGTCGCCGTGACCAAAACTGTGGCCAGTGATGTGGCAAGTTTGGTAAATGTTGATGTAGACATGATGACTTCCTCCTCCAAGGCGATCAATGGATACATGAACGCTAACGTGCTGATGCAGCCCCTGATTGACGAAAATCAATTGGCACCAGATGCCCCGCTTTAGTCTGGTTTCCGCAACCAGAGACGAGCGGGAAGAATGTCGGACACAGCACAAGACATCGAAATGAAGCTTGGGCTAAACCGCGCAGGCGGCAACATTCCCCGTTGGGTCAAATACCTGATTGGCATTGTGGTCTTTGTTGTGGTCGGCGTTTTCTGGGCGGGATCAGGTGATCAAAAGGGTGACATCCAATACATCACCGCCCCCGTCGCAAAGGGCGATCTGCGCGTAACCGTTACGGCGACCGGCACAGTGGAACCCACAAATCTGGTCGAGATATCAAGCGAGCTTTCAGGCACGCTGGACAGCGTGAATGTCGATTTCAACGATACTGTCACCAAAGGAGCCGTGCTTGCCGAACTGAATACCACCAAACTCGACGCGCTGCTGGCTGTCAGCAAGGCATCGCTGGACAGTGCGATTGCGCGGGTCGCGATGGCCGAAGCCACACTAGAGGAAACCCGCGAAAGCTATGAAACCGCGCGCAGCCTTGAGGCACGCGGCGTGACCGCGCATCAGACCATCGTTGCGCGACGCGCGGCCTTTGTCCGGGCGCAAGCGAACCTGCAATCCGCTATTGCCGACCGCGCCTTGGCCGAAGCCAATCTTGATTTGAACCACGCAGAGCTTGAAAAGGCCTGCATCTGTTCGCCCATTGACGGTGTCATTCTGGACCGCGCCGTTGACGCAGGCCAGATTGTCGCCGCAGCCCTGTCCGCGCCTGTGCTTTTTACCGTCGCCGAAGATTTGGCCCAGATGGAACTACAGGTTGACATTGACGAGGCCGATATTGGCCGAACAGCGGTGGGTAACAGAGCCACCTTTACGGTTGACGCCTACGATGGCCGTTTGTTCCCCGCCGAGATTTCCGAGATCCGCTTTGCTCCGCTGACCGTGGACGGCGTGGTGACTTATAAAGCGATCCTGAGCGTGGATAATTCCGATCTATCTTTGCGGCCCGGAATGACCGCGACGGCCGACATTGTTGTGGCTGAAATCATGGATGCGCTAACCGTTCCGAATGCCGCCTTGCGGTATACTCCGCCCGCCGCCCCGGTCGAGACCGAAGAGCGCAGCGGCTTGTTGGGCATGCTAATCCCGGACAGCGGTGACGCGCGCGACTTCGGGGATGACAGAACTCTGTGGATTATGCGCAACGAAACGCCAATGGAAGTCAACGTTCTTTCCGGTGAAACTGACGGGCGGATGACACAGATACTTGAAGGCGCGATTGCTGTCGGCGATCTGGTCGTTGTGGACCGGATCGATGGATAGGCCCGTCGATCAAGCCGATGCGCTGATCCAGCTGCGCAACATCAGTCGTGTTTATGGCATGGGCGAGGCCGAAGTGACGGCGCTTGACGGAATTGACCTGGATATCCGCAAGGGCGAATTCGTCGCGATCATGGGCCCCAGCGGGTCAGGCAAATCCACCGCGATGAATGTCATTGGCTGCCTTGATGCGCCCTCGGGCGGCACGTACCACTTTAACGGCGTGGAAGTCGCACATCTGTCCAAAGACCAACGCGCATTGTTGCGGCGTCACTATTTGGGTTTTATTTTTCAGGGCTATAACCTGCTGCCACGCACCAGCGCATTGCAGAACGTGGAACTGCCTTTGATCTATAAGGGGCTTGGCCGCGCTGAACGCCATGCTGCAGCGACACAAGCCCTAGCCAAAGTCGGTTTGGCTGATCGCGCACATCACGACCCTTCCGAACTGTCTGGCGGTCAGCAGCAGCGCGTGGCGATCGCACGTGCCTTGGCTGGCAATCCAGAAGTTATCCTTGCCGATGAGCCGACGGGAAATCTGGATTCCAAACTGTCCGCAGAGATCATGCAAGTTCTGCAAAAGCTGAACCAGAACGAAGGACTAACAATCGTGATGGTCACACACGAAGCCGATATGGCCGCCTTTGCGCAGCGTTTGATCTGGATGGTGGATGGACAGATCGAAAGCGACAGCCAGACGTCCGCGGCGGCCTAGGGCATGCTGTGGGAAACCATCCGGCTTGCCGTTCAGGCAATTTTCCGCAACGCTTTGCGGTCGTTTCTAACGGTTCTCGGCATCGTAATCGGTGTGGGTTCGGTCATTGCGATGGTCACGGTCGGGCAGGGGTCTACCGAACAGGTCACCGCAGATGTCGAAAAGCTGGGCACCAATATGCTGATGGTCATGCCCGGCCAGGACGCGATGGAAGGCGGGCCGGTTGGCACCGCAACACAGCTTTTCACGATCCGCATGAACGATCTGTTGCAGGAACAACTAAGCGTCGTTGATGTCTCGGCCCCACTCAGCGCGGGGCGTGCCCGGGCGATCTTTGGCAATGAAAACCGCCGTACCGATATCGTGGGCACCGACAACCGGTATTTCGCCGCAGCGCGTTGGGAAGTGGCACGAGGCCGTTTGTTTGACGTGACCGAATTGCAGTCTGGCAGACCTGTCTGTGTGATCGGGGAAACTGTGCGCAAAGATCTGTTTGGCACCTCTGATCCGGTTGGCGAAGAAATTCGCATACAGGCTTTGTCCTGCGAAGTAATCGGTCTACTGAAATCCAAAGGCGCATCGACCTTTGGCAGCGATCAGGACGATTTTGTTATCATCCCGATCCGTACCTTTCACAGGCGGATCGCGGGAAACACAGACGTTTCGATGTTCATCGTGTCTGTCCGTGACGATGTGGACACGGAACGCGCCAAAACCCAAGTCGAGGCCGTGATGCGCGACATACGCCGGATAGGGCGCAGCGAAGAGGACGATTTCACAGTCATGGACATGAAGCAACTGGCCACCATGTTGTCAGGGATCACCGGAATTCTGACCGGACTTTTGTCTGCGGTGGCCGCTGTCAGCCTGTTGGTCGGCGGCATCGGGATCATGAACATCATGCTGGTATCGGTGACCGAACGTACCCGCGAAATCGGCATCCGTTTGGCGATTGGTGCGCAGGCTTGGCAGGTCTTGCTGCAGTTCTTGGTCGAAGCGATTATTCTATCGCTTTTTGGGGGCCTGATCGGCATTATTGTTGGGCTTGGCATGGGGTTGTTGGGGGCGAATATGCTATCGATACCCTTTCGCCCTGATCCGCAGATCGTTATGTTGGCCTTTGCTTTTTCCGCCGCCGTAGGTGTGATATTTGGCTTTTTTCCGGCGCGCCGCGCGGCGCGGCTCAATCCGATTGACGCCTTGCGCCGTGAGTAAGTGCCGCATGACAGGCCTGACCCAACGCAACACCGCCGTCATTTGCAGGCAGGTTTTTGTGGCTAAGCACATCAAAGCCCCGACCGCGCAGCCTTTTGCCAAGCTGATCGTGCAGGAAGCCGTTTTGCATAACGCCACCTGACAATACTATCCGTGCCGTGTTTGCGTCAGATGCGACCTGTGCGGCGCAATCAGCCAAGACTGTTGCCAGACCCGCATGAAACCGCTCGGCAATGACGGCATGATCAACACCCGCCTTGATATCCGCGATTAGTGCTGTCCAAAGCGGCGCCCACGTCAACACCCCCTGATCCGTCAATGCAGCGGCGTATCCGCCCGACACAGCACAATCATCGACCAGCGCCGCAAGTTCCATCGCGGCTTGCCCTTCGTAATGTTGTTGGTCAAACGCGATCCCCAACGCCGCCGCGACAGCATCAAATAACCGCCCCGCAGAGGAAGCCAGTGGCGCGTTTACCCCTTGGGCAATCATCTGCGTGATCATGCCCGTCGGTTTATTCACAAGTATTTGTGCCATCGGCGTTTCTGCAATGTGTTCTCGCCAATCATCGCCAAACGCGGCAATGAGATGCGCCACCAGATTGCGCCAAGGTGCGCGCACGGCCTGCGCCCCGCCGGGCAAGGCAATTGGCTGAAAATGGGCCTTTCGGATGAACCCATAGTAGTCACCCAATAGAATTTCGCCGCCCCAGATTGTCCCGTCAGCGCCAAGCCCCGTTCCGTCCAGAACCACACCAACCGATTGCGCGTCATCCGGTGCAATCGCATGTTCGCCAAGGCAACTGACCATATGGGCGTGATGATGCTGCACCCGTGAAAGCGCCGCACCCGTGTCCTGTGCAAGTTGCTCGCCCCATCTGGTCGACAGGTAGTCTGGGTGCTGGTCAATCGCGATCACCTTTGGATCGACGTCAAAAAGATCACAAAATAACGCGATTTTTGCGCGGAAATCAGCGTAGGTTTCAGCGTTTGTCAGATCACCGATATGCTGCGAAGGGATAGCTTGGCCGTTCTTGATCAGGCAGAACGTGGATTTCAGTTCCGCCCCCATCGCGAGGATCGCAGGTGTATCGCGAAAATCAGGGTGCAGT
>Ga0075467_10000840_pt1 | contig 25042 bp, 19 predicted proteins | sample DEB08_DNA_9_FD_75067 | JGI IMG/M metagenome (GOLD analysis project Ga0075467, IMG submission 75067) | Aqueous microbial communities from the Delaware River and Bay under freshwater to marine salinity gradient to study organic matter... | ecosystem: Environmental > Aquatic > Marine > Coastal ... | reverse complement strand
TTTGGGCAGCGATGGCCGAGACTTGGGATTCGCCGGTTCGTCGTGTACAAATCTCGTCAAGCACAACGCATAACCTGGCGGAAAGTATTGTCGAAAAATTGAAAACGCAAACAGCTTAAAATGCTTGAGTATTCGAAAGTTTACATTACAAGAAATATCAAGGAAACCGACTTTTTCAAAACTACTTTGGAAAAAGTCGGTTTTGCCGTTTTTGGTGAATCCTTGATTGAGTTTTCGGCAGTAAATTTTAATTTGAATCCTGACGTAGATTGGTTGTTTTTTTACAGTAAAAATGGTGTTCGTTTCTTTTTTAATCAATTGAATAACAATCAATTAGAAATTATTAAAAATAAAAAAATAGGAACAATCGGAAGCGGAACTGCACAATTTTTAGCTGAAAATTATAATCGAAAATCTAACTTTATTGGAACAGGCGAGCCGATGCAAACATCGAGGGCTTTCGCCCAAATTGCAGCTGGTCAAAAAGTGATTTTTCCGAGGGCAAAACAATCTAAAAAATCTATTCAACAACAGTTGTTGAGTGTGGTAACGGTCATCGATTTGATTGTTTATGAAAATCGTCCAAAAAGCCAAATTGAGATTCCTGAAACTGATATTTTGGTATTTACTAGTCCGATGAATGCTCGAATTTATTTTGAAAAATATGATTTGAAGTCAAGTCAAAAAGTCGTAGCAATCGGACATACAACTGGTAATGAATTATTGAAAATCGGTGTTCAAAATGTCGTAGCTAAGCACCCGAGCGAACGAGGTTTGGCGGAGACCGTTTTGGAGATAAAAACAGAATCCTAAAATTTTTTCATTACGGTCGTTGACGAACTTGAAAAGTTGTTTTTTTACGCATGGTTTGGTCGCTTTTGTTATTAATTTTATTTCAAATAAATGATTCCAATCTCTCACATACCGATTCTGATTTTAAGGTTTACCAATTGTTAAATCACAACCTTTCTAAGGTTTTGCTGTTTACATCACGATAATTTTTATTAATAAATCACGTCAAAAGTTTGCATAAAATACGGCAAAATACTGGCGGACAATCAAATTAAAATGTTCGGATTATTCAAAAAAGACCCTGTGAAGAAGTTGCAAAAAAAGTACAAAGACTTGATGGAAGAGTCGTACCGATTATCGACAACTGACCGAAAAGCCAGTGACTTAAAAAGAGCAGAAGCAGAAGAGGTAATTAAGGAAATCGAAGCCTTACAGAAAAAATCTTAATATTCGACTATAAAATGTGACTAATTTGCTGTTAAATCGCCTAACGGTAGGTAATATTCTATCTTTATTGACTTTTCAAGGGTTGATTTGATAGATAGTTATCTGTAGTTTTGTAAAACTATAGGAAATATTTTTAACCAAAAATTAGAGCATTGTTTTCGAAAATAAGCTATAAAGTTCGTCAGTTTCTCATCAATTTGCAAGAACGCTATCCAAAGGCGGTCAAGGTCATTGCGAGGAGCGGAAAAGTCGTAAAATGGGGAGTTGTCGGTGGTGTTGTCGGCGTTTTGATGTTGATATTGTACGTTCGTTTGGGCTTCTTTCAGGAATTGCCTTCACTTGCAGAGATAAAAAAAATCCAAAATCCAATTGCGTCAGAAGTCTATGCGGCTGATGGCGTTTTGTTAGGACGTTATTACCTTGAAAATCGTACAAATGCTTCGATTTATGAGATTCCGCAGCATGTTATAGATGCGCTGATAGCGACAGAAGATGTACGATACATGGAGCATACAGGCATTGATTATCGAAGCTTGATGCGTGTCCTGTTGGTCACTATAATTGGGCGAGATGAAAGTGCGGGAGGCGGTAGTACGATTACGCAGCAATTGGTGAAAAATATCTATGGTCGAAAGTATGTGCGGTTCATAGGTACGCCTATGACGAAGATCTGGGAGATGATTGTCGCAAGACGATTAGAGAAAATTTATACGAAACAAGAAATTCTCGAATTATACTTAAATACCGTTTCATTTGGTGAAGATGTCTATGGTATCGAAACAGCTTCGGAGCGTTATTTTAATACAAAACCAAAAAATCTACGTATTCAAGATGGAGCTGTTTTGGTTGGAATGCTCAAAGCAACGACGACTTATAATCCTAAAAATCAACCTGAAAAAGCGAAAGGACGACGAAATATTGTATTTCACCAAATGGCAAAATACGATTATTTGAATGCCGAAATTTTAGATTCTTTGACCAATTTACCATTAGAAGTTGATTATAAATATATCTCGCAATCAACTGGTTTAGCACCACATTTTCGGGAGCAATTACGATTAGATTTAGAAAAAATCTGCGGAAAATTGCGTCAAGCAGACGGGACAAAATATAATATTTATACAGATGGCTTAAAGATTTATACAACGATTGACTCTCGAATGCAGCAGTATGCGGAGAAAGCGGTAGAAACACACATGAAATCTTTGCAGAAAACTTTCTTTAAGCATTGGAAAAACAGCAAGCCCTGGGGGCAAAACGATAAGGCGATTCGTACGGCAATGAAGCAAACGAATCGTTATAAAACCTTGAAAGAACTCGGAGCAACAGAGGAACAAATTGAAGCTAATTTTAAACGAAAAACGACCGTTCGTATCTTTACGTACGATGGAGAAGTTGAGCAAGAAATCACGCCTTGGGATTCGATAGCTTATTATCATCAGTTATTGAATACTGGTTTTGTGGCGATGAATCCGAAAAATGGTCATTTGAAAGCTTACGTCGGCAGTATCAATTATCGTCGTTTCCCTTACGATCACGTATTCTCAAAGCGTCAAGTCGGTTCTACTTTCAAGCCGATTGTTTATGCGGAAGCATTAGAAAATGGTCGTACACCTTGTGATTATATCGCAAATGAAAAAATTACTTATCCAGAATATGAAAACTGGACACCGGGTAATTCTGACGGTAATTATGGTGGTTATTATTCTATGAAAGGTGCGTTGACCAATTCAGTCAATACGGTTGCGGTGCAGCTCATAATGGAAAATAGTGTGGCTGCTACGAAAAATTTGGCGAAGCAAATGGGGATTTCTACTGATTTACCAAATGCTCCGTCGATTGCTTTAGGCACGGCGGATATTTCGCTGTACGAAATGTTGCAGGTATATGGCACTTTTGCGAATCGTGGCAAACCGATCGAGCCGATGTATTTGGTTCGCATCGAGGATAAACACGGAAAAGTTTTGAAGTCTTACGAGGATAATATTCCGAAAGATAATGTCATTTCGGAGTTGAACGCTGATTATATGATCGAAATGATGCAATCTGTTGTCGATACAGGAACGGCAAGGCGGTTGCGTTTTCGGTATGGCATTAGAGGTGATGTCGCCGGAAAAACTGGAACAACGCAAAATCAAACTGACGGTTGGTTTATGGGCTTTACGCCAAATTTAGTGGCAGGTGTTTGGGTCGGTGGTTTTAATCGTAAAATTCGATTTCGTTCGACAGCCTTAGGGCAAGGAGCAAATATGGCGTTGCCAATTTGGGGAATGTTTGTCAAGTCGGTTCAAAATGATAGGAAATTTAAAAATCAATATGTTGGTTATTTCCCAAAGGTTGCAGATAGCCTTAAGGTGTATTGTCCGTTATACACGGATAGTTTGATTAATCTTAATTTAGTTGAAGAGTTTGATTTGTTATCAGAGGATGAACTCGAAGATTTAGAAAATCTTAATAGAAAACCGTTGATTGAAATGACCGAAGAGGAAATCCGACGACTGGAGGAATTAGAACAAGTACAGGCTAAACGAGAACAGAGAGAAGTCCGTGTTGAACGTCGAGAGGAACGCCGAGAACAAATCAAAGGTTTAGGTGAAAAGCTAAAGCGAGCGTTACGGAAAAAAAAGGAAGATTAACGAAATTTTTCAATAAGAAAAGGCTGTTTTAAAGTTATTTAGCGTTTTGATAGGAATGGTTTTCTTGTAAGAATTATAAAAATTATAAAAAATCGTTTTTTGTGATTCTTACAAGAAAATCGTTTTTTGATATATGGTTACAGTCGCACTAAGGCTATTTTAAACCGCCATTTCAAATACTAAATATTCTTTATAAACTTCACCAAAAAAGTTCTGCATTGCTCGATTCATCATTACATTATCTTCCAAAATCCAACTGCCTTCGCCGTAGAGAATACCTTTATGAATAGCTGCTTTGAGCAATTCGTAACAGAGTACAATATCGATTCCTTTGTTGCGATATTCAGGAATGACCCCCAAAGTGATAACTCTTGCCCAAGTTATATTTTTGCGTTGTGTGAATAATTTTAAAAAATTAAAGGGGAACAATCGACCGTTCATTTGCTTTTGAACATAAAAAAAGTCGGGAATCGCTAACGCTTTGCCGACAACTTTGCCATTTATTTCTGCAAAAAGTAACAAATCTTCGTCTGCAATTAGTTTTAAGTCATCGCCCAATTTATCAAGTTCTGTTTCTGTAAATGGAATGTGTCCCCAGTTTGCTTCCCAGGCAGCATTATAAATTGCTTTTATATGCTTCATTTCCTTTTTTAGATTTTTCTTACTTAGTTTTCTAATCGTTACGCCGGTTCTTTTTCGGACGATTGCTGCACCTCGCTCGAGTCGTTTATTAGCAAAGGCTTTTTTGGCTTCCACTTGATAAGCGTATAATAATTTTACGGTTTCAAATCCATAATGACGAATCAGTTTTTCGTAGTAAACAGGATTGTAAGTTGTCATCAATCGAGGCGAATCTTCAAATCCTTTTATCAATAAACCAAAGTCATAATTGCTCGAAGGAGACGCAGGGCCTTGTATCCTTGTTAGACCTTTGGCTTTGAGCCAATATCGTGCTTTATCAAAAAGTGCATTGGCAACTGCTTGATTATCAATACATTCAAAAAAGCCAAAAAAGCCAGTTGGTTCGGCTGTTTGATGTTCATTGTACAACGGATTATTAACGGCAGCGATTCGACCAACTGTTTTGCCGTGTTGTTTGGCGATAAAAAACTGGATTTCACCGTATTCATAAAATGGATGTTTGATCGAAAACCACGCTTTCATATCTAAGCGTAAAGGCGGCACCCAGAATGGATCGTTTTGATAAATCAACCAAGGAACGTCAATAAAAGCGTTTCTATCTTTTCTGGAAATAACTGGTATAATTTCAATCATTTGGTTTGGTTATATTTGGTAAATATTTAATCAAATGTAGTAAAAAATATGAATTGTACTATTATTATTAATAATACTTAGATTTACATTTTTGAACGGAAATAACAACAAAATGAAAGGTTTAAAAATGATTTCAAAAAGTGTATTTTTTTTAATGTTAATATTATTAATTAGCTGCAACGAACCGACAGAGGAGCAAACAACGATTTCTCAAAATCAAGAAACCGCACAAGAGGTCAACCATCAATTGACGGTTATTGGTCATAATATTAATCTGTTGACGGCACCGAATGGCCAACCTTTTGGGCAAGCACAAGATGGTGAAGTGTATGAGGTTTTAGATGCTACGTCAAATTTTGAAACGATTGGGCGAGAAACTGATTTTTGGTATCAGGTTGAAAAAATGGGTGAAAAAGTTTGGATTTTTGGAGCGTTTACTTCAAAAAACTTAAATGATAATGCACAAGTCTTCCAAGGTATTTATTCAGGTTCGGAATGGGGAGATTATTTTCATTTGAACTTTCGAGCAGAAAATGACGAGTTTTACATGGACTTCGGAGAAGGTGCCAACTACAATAATTATGGTGATTATGATCTTGAAAAAGACGAAGCTAAATACAAAGGAAAAACTTTTAATATCACATGGAAAGTATTGATGACAGAGACTTACGCAGGTGAAGGAAGTATGGATTTGGTTGAACGAGAAGTGCCTTATATCGTTGATTTAGCATTAGTCGAATAAGATGATTTATTTTATTAGCCCTTTATTTGCCTCGCTGCGTCTTGAGTAATTAGGACGCAGCGATAACAACCAAATAATAATTATTTATAACCTCGTTTTCAACTTCACCACCATTTCATTTTTCCAAGTCAAAAAGTCACCGGCTTCGATATGTTTTCGAGCTTCGCCGACCAACCATAAATAGAAACTCAAGTTGTGCAACGTAGCGATTTGAGGACCTAATAATTCTTTGGCAGCAAATAAATGTCGCAAGTAGGCTTTGCTATAATTTCGACTGGTTGGACAAGGGCCATTTTCGTCAATTGCTGAAAAGTCCGCTTTCCATTTGGCATTTTTCATATTCATAATTCCTTCGGAAGTATAAAGCAAACCATGTCGAGCATTGCGAGATGGTAAGACACAGTCAAACATATCAATACCTAAAGCGATGCATTCCAAAATATTATCTGGTGTCCCGACGCCCATCAAATAGCGAGGTTTATCTTTCGGCAAAATATCGGTGACAATATCCGTTGTTTCATACATTTCGTCATGCGGTTCACCAACGGATAAGCCGCCAATGGCATTCGCCTCACGCCCAAAACTGGCAATGGTTTCCGCTGATTCTTTCCGCAAATCTTTGTAAGTACTTCCTTGTACAATTGGCAAAAAACTCTGTTTATAACCGTATAAATCTGGCGTAGAATCGAATCTGTCAATACATCGTTTTAGCCAACGGTGTGTCATTTGCATGGACTTTTTAGCGTAATTATAATCGCACGGATAAGGCGTACATTCGTCAAACGCCATGATAAAATCACCGCCAATTTGACGCTGTACATCGATTGCATATTCTGGCGAGAAAAAGTGTTTTGAGCCGTCAATATGCGACTTAAAAGTGACGCCTTCTTCTTTGATTTTGCGTTGTCCCGAAAGTGAATAGACTTGATAGCCACCAGAGTCGGTCAAAATTGGTTTATCCCAATTCATAAACTTATGTAAACCGCCGGCTGCTTGCAAGATTTCCATTTTTGGTCGCAAAAAAAGATGGTAAGTATTGCCCAAAATGATTTGAGCCTTAATATCATTTTCTAATTCGTGCTGATGAATACCTTTGACAGAAGCTACCGTTCCGACAGGCATGAAAATCGGTGTTTTTATCGTTCCGTGATCGGTTTCAATCGTGCCAACTCTTGCCTTCGTTGCTGCGTCCGTTTTATGTAGTGTAAATTTCATTTTATCCGTATAATTAGACCTGACAGATTTCAAAAACCTGTCAGGTCTTTTAGTTACAATGTTTAGTTTCCAAAGTCAATAATAATCGTTTGGTTTTGTGTTTCGTCAGGAGGTCGAAAACGAATTTTATCTTAAGTGATAAAGATTTTTTCGTTCGTGATTAATTTTACTAATTCGAAATTCTACTTTAATAAGTAGGAGAGAAGTAGCATTTTGATACAAATTTTTCGACGCTTTGAACGAAACGGACTGCAAATCTACTAAATGCGATGCATAAGCCAACTCAATTTGATCTTTTTCAGTTGTTGTACCGTAAAAAGCAACTTTCTTTCGAATAATTTTCTTTGTTGATAATTAAAATCAGTGTTTTAAAAAGATGTTTCAAAAGCAAATTATTATACGACGAATACGATTATCTTTGCGGCCTTTTTATCAAAATAAGGTTTATTCTTTAATGAAATTGATGCGTCGAAAAACTTCAGTAAGATGAATATTTTGATATTTGTTAAGGGCGTTTTTTGTGTTGAAATTTTTAGTTTGTGCGGTTGATATTATGAACATCAACGCATTCATATTTCATTAATATTTATCACGGTATTTGAATGATAAAGTTTTAAAAATCAAAACTGAAAATGTTATGATTAAAGAAATTTTTTCAGTTTTGATTTAATAAATGTCGTTTTTACGTACAAAACTTTAGCACGTATTCATAATGTGGTAAGGTTTTGTTTATTTTGGGATTTAGTATTGAAAAAAGTGAAAAATCAAAATATGAAAAAGGTTATCATTTATACATTATTGATCAGCGTACTGTCATCGTGTGCTATTTTTAGATCGGCAGATTTGAAAGGTCGTCAAGGCAAGATTGCGGAGGAAGGAACAATTGACTGTTTTCCTGTTGGAACATTGAATAAAGACCAAAAAATATTGAATTGCGAGTTGTCGGCAGCTGTTTTTTATAATGAAAAAATCGTTACGGCAACGGATAAAGTTACCTCACCGAGTGCGGTATTTGCTTTGCCTTATACGCAAGCAGATGGTTTTAATCCTGATGACTTGAATTATATGGAAAGCAATGAATTTAATGCTGTTCGTAAGATTGAAGATTTCTCTATTTCGCCTAATCAAGAGTTAGTAATTGGTGTGACGGGTTTTAATCGAATTAGTGACTCCAAACCAGCTTGGAACGCTTATAATTCGATTGTGTATTGGGACTCGAAAAAAGATATGAAAGCCAAAATTGCGCATCCTTCAAAAGTGAAAACTACAGTAAACGGAAAAAATACAGTGGTGATGAGTTCGGTGAAGTTGCGAGATAAGTTTGCGGCAGCCTTCAAATCTGATAATTTGGTCGTTCCTAATTATTACAAAATAGAAGGTGCAGCGATTATTCCTGGTAATAAAATACTTTTTGGAATTCGTGAAATGGGTGAATCTTACCAAGATTTCGAATACAAAATTTTAATTATCTCCGCAGATTATATTTATGCAAAAAGTAATTTGGAATTGACGAATTTTCGAATTGCTTATGAGTTTGATGCGTCGGCAGTGAAAGAAGTCAAGCAGCCGATAGGGTTGTCCAGTATTGAATATGACAGGTTTAATGATAGAATTTATCTGTTGACGAGTTATGAAATGAATCAAGAAGGAGAAAACACACCCGAAAAAGTAGGAGCGTACTTGTGGGTATTATCCATGGAGGATTTCAAACTAAAAAAAGCACCTCGATTGGTGATGAAAAAGAAAAAGAAACCGTTGCATTTAGCTCACAAAAGTGAAGCCGTAACGGTCGTTGATGCGAATACGGTTTTTATTGCAAACGATGATGATCGAGTGACTGGTACGGAGAAAGTAACGGATAAGGAAAATCAGTTTTACAGAAAACCGAATCAAGGCAGTTATTATATTATTAGAATAAAATAACTTGATGATTTTGTTGGTTGAATTGTTGTATTTCGACAATTTTAAACCAACAAAAATCAAAAATTCACTTAGAATGAGACTACTACTATTTTTATTGACCATAGCATGTTGTACCAATCTTCAAGCGAGAGAGGTCGTCATATTAGCGAAAGTCAAAAACCCGACCGTACGAGAAATGAGTTTTTCGTTTACGGTAGATGCCTTGGTGGAAGAAAGCAAGCTAACAGTCGCTAAAGTAAATGAGCAAAATGAGGTGTATTTTATCCTTGATTTTAAAGGGAAAAATATCATCAACGCTACTTATAACGATGTATCTTTTACGATTTTTATCGAAAATGAGCCTCGAATTGAGTTGGAGTTTGACGCAATAAATCTATTAGAAACACTACGATTTTCGGGCGAAGGGGCAGCGAATAATAACGCCCTCGCTGAATTTAATCGGGAATTTGGAACTGGGAACGAAAAGATAGAACGTCGAAAAGGTTATTTACCCGTTTATTTGCCAACGGAAAAAGTGCTGGCGGCGAAGGAACAAGATATGAAAACTTACGAGGAAGCTATCCGTGAGACTGCTGCGAAGAAAATGAATTTCGTTCAAGCTCAAAAAGGTATTTCTGCTGCTTTTAAAACCTATTTGAATCGTAAAATAAGTTATGGAACTGGTGTCGAACAGTTGACTTATTTTATTACAAATGAAGAAACAATGACTACTGAGGATATTCAAAATGCAGCAAGTCGTCATGCGTTTCGGGTTAAATATAAGCAGGAGAACGAGGCTTTATTGTATGAAGATTATACAAATTTTTGGATTGCTTATCTTTGGTTCAATTATCTAAAAAAAGATACTAAAGCATCAGAAGCAGCCTTGGCATTTTATCAAATTGCAGAAAATGAGCTAACTGCCGAAACAAAAGATTGGATATTGGCCAAAATTTTGATCAATGCGAAAAAAGAAAATTATGAAGTGATTGCTGAACAAAAATTTATTTCGTTCAAAGAAAATGCCTCAAATCGTGAATATGTCGATAAAGTCGTCCTATTTTATGATGATATTATCGAGGCAGATGACGAGGAACAAGCACCTGAATTTACACTAAAAGATACGGATGGTCGCTTACGTTCTTTGAGCGAATTTAAAGGTCAGGTTGTTTACATTAGCTATTGGGCAACATGGTGTAAGCCGTGTTTGATAGGGTTTCGGAAAACGATTGCGGTGCGTAACCAAATGGAGGATTTCGGTGTTGTGTTATTGAATATTTGCTTAGACGAAAATGAATCAACCTGGCAAAATACGATGGCTCGAGTGCCAATGCCTGGCATTAATTTATATGCTGGCAATGATGAAGTATTGAAGTTGAATTATGACTTGAGTAAACTACCGGCTTATTATATTGTAGATAAAGACGGGAATTTCGCTTACCTTCCGGAAGGTTCGAGAGATGTTTTAGAGGAGTTCCGGAAGATGGTTAATGAATAAAAAATGACTAAAAAAGAAAGAACAAGGCAGTTTATTATTGAGCAAGCCGCTCCGTTATTTAATCAGAAAGGGTACGCAGGTACATCGTTGCATGATATCATGGAAACAACCGGACTGAAAAAGGGTGGTATTTATGGTAATTTTGGAAGTAAAGAGGAAATCGCCGTGGCTTCTTTTGAGTATGCTGTCGGCTTAGTGACCGACAAGGTCAAACTTCGTGCAGATCAAAAATTAAAATCTTACGAAAAACTACAAGTTGTCGTAGATTTTTATAGAAATTATTTGGCAAATCCTCCAATTGATGGTGGCTGCCCGATATTGAATACGTCAATCGAGGCAGATGATACGAATCCTCGACTGAGAAATCGAGTTATTGAAGCCTTAGACAACTGGCGAGGCTCGATGGCGGGGACAATCCGAAAAGGTATCCGACGACAGGAAATCAAGCCTTTGGTCGATGCGGAAGAGTTTGCGACGCTTTTCATAGCGACTCTAGAAGGTGGAATTATGATGTCAAAAGTCTATAAAAAAGTTCGACCGCTCAATATTGTTCTGAATCATTTAGAACGCATGATTCAAGATGAATTAGTATTGGAATAAGCACTGATTTTTCATGAGAAAATTTAGAATATTGAATTGTAAATAATCATAACAATTTTAACAATTATAAAAAATGTCGATCAACGAATTACAAGAAAGCATTGATAAACAATCGGCGATTTTGGTTTATTTTCAAAATGACCATTGTCCGCCCTGCATGAGTTTGCGTCCAAAGGTAGAAACCCTCTTGGAGACAGACTTTCCAAAGATGAAGTTACAATTCATAGATTCTTTCAAAAATCCTGAACTAACGGCACACTTTGGCGTATTTGCACACCCGACTTTATTGATTTTTTTTGACGGTAAAGAGTATATTCGCAGCAGTAAATATGTTTCTATTCCGGAGTTAAAATCGAAAATTCAACGTCCTTATACCTTGTTATTTGAATAGAATGAATGTTTTATACCCGTATTAAATTCTGAAAAAATCCGCTTTCTTTTTTAGATAAAAGGTGTCGATTGTGAGTGTGATGCAGAACGAAAAGTCAAAATGATCGTTTTTGAGTTAGAAATGAAAATTTTGCCCCAACGGAATAGGCAACGCAATATGATTTCAAGCTGCTTGATTTAGATGATGAAGCGGACTTCGTCGGAATGTACTTGTTGTTTGGTAATGAGTCTAATTTCTCATCGAATAAGTATGAATCAAATAAATATTTATAAAAGTCGTGTCATGGATAGTTCGCTGTCGTGTCACGACTTTTTTATTAAATATGCGGATACTTGCTCAAGTATTCTTCAAAACATGATCATAAGAATGTCATCTATTTATTTTTAAGATGATTTATAAAAGATAAATTAAGGTTCAATCTATTGTTATGACTAAGTTTCCACATTATGAGAAAAACATATTAAAAAAAAATACTTTTTCTAAGAATTCTTACGCAACGCTTTTTTGATGTGTACCGTCTATTTTAGTATATTTAATATTTAAAAATCTAATAATTAATGTTTTTATATATTAAAATAAATAAAATGTGATATAACGAACAATAGATACTTTAAACCAAAACTATTATAATAATGCAAAAAAATGCTTCAGTAACAATCAATCAAAAGAGAGAACGTGTAGAATTAGATTATGAAAATTTACGTAAAGTGGTCTCGGTATTACGAGCTGTGAATCATCGTTTACGTCAAGAGATTATAGAATTATTACAAGGTAGAGATCAGATAACCGTCACTGATATATACGTACAATTACGGATTGAACAGTCTGTTGCTTCTCAGCACTTAGCGATTTTACGTCGTGCAGAAATAGTCAATACAACTCGTGAGGGTAAATATATTTGTTATTCATTGAATAAAGCTAAATTAGCTGTTATCTCTAAATTAGCGAGTAAATTGGGCTAAAAGTATCTTAATGTAACAATTATCAGGTCATCAAGTACGTGTTCACTTTTGTTCTCGTACTCAAAAATATTACATAAACTATTGAGTGATGGCGTTCTGAATTTTATCGGAACGTCTTTTTTTTTTGTAAATTTACGTTTGTAAATAAATAGAAAATGACAGACGAACGATTACAAAAATGGCGATTGATCTTAGGTAAACAAGCCGATCAAGAAAACAGTGTGGATTTATCACAAATGATGCAGGGCATGGATAAAGTCTTGGAAGATTTGTATGAAAGTGGCGACAAAAAAGGCGGTTTAGGAAGTTCGTCTCCGAAAATCAATCGTTGGTTAGGTGATATTCGTAAGTATTTTCCGAGCTCAATCGTGCAGATTATGCAGAAAGATGCGTTTGAGCGATTAGATTTAGAAGAAATGTTATTAGAACCGGAGTTGCTGGAATCTATCGAACCCGATGTTAACTTAGTCGGAACATTGTTGTCGTTGAATAAGGTCATGCCCTCCAAAACAAAGGAAACGGCTCGGAAGGTAATTCAAAAAGTCGTTACTGAATTAGAAAAACGATTGACGAACCCGATGCAAGTAGCGATAAAAGGGGCATTGAGTCGTTCGGTGCGTAATCGTCGACCGAAGCATAATGAAATCGACTGGAATAGAACGATCCGGGCGAATCTCAAACATTATCAGAAAGCGTACAAATCTATTATTCCACAAAACTTAATCGGTTACGGTCGAAAAGGAAAAGCATTGCGAGAGGTGATTTTACTGGTCGATCAAAGTGGCTCTATGGCGAGTTCGGTGGTATATTCGAGTGTGTTTGGTGCGGTGATGGCTTCGCTGAAAAGTATTAAAACGCAGATGATAGTATTCGATACGGCGGTTGTGGATTTGACGGAACATTTAACGGATCCTGTGGAGTTGTTGTTTGGTACGCAATTAGGTGGCGGAACGGATATTAACAAAGCATTGGGATATACGCAGAAGCAAATTCGCACTCCAAACGATACGATCTTAGTTTTAATTTCAGATTTGTACGAAGGTGGCAATGAGCGAGAAATGTTGAAAAAGTGTTTAAGTTTAAAATCTTCGGGCGTTCAATTTATTGTATTGTTAGCATTGAGCGATGAAGGTGCGCCGATGTTTGACCGCTCGGTTGCTTCAAAACTGGCGATGATGGGTATTCCTTCTTTTGCTTGTTCGCCTGATAAGTTTCCTGACTTGATGGCTGCTGCGATTCAGAAAGAAGACATTAATAGTTGGTTGGGTAAGCAGGCAATGGATTAAAGTTGATGTTCTTCTATTATGAAAATGCTGAAATTCTGTTAATAAAAAACTAAAAAGCGTTAATAAAACCTCACTTTGTCTAAATTAGAGGTTTAAGAATAGACACCTGTCAACAACTTTTGAATAACTGGGCTAATCACGCAAAGTCGAAAAACCCGATAATCAATTTATTAAGTAGGTCAGGGTATTTTGCTTCGATAAAGTTATAAGGTTTTCAAAACTTTATGGCTTCATAATCGTATAGTTGCGTTATTATTTTATACTTACCAAAAACTATAGTTAGCATAAAAATCTACGGCTAACTATACTTTAACAATCACATTAATAATATGAAGAAAGTATTTTCAATGTTAGTCATTATGGCGTTGTGTATCAACCTAATGGCTCAAGGAATGAATTTTAGTGAAGACAACTGGGAAACTATTTTAGCGAAAGCGAAGGCAGAAAATAAAATTGTCTTTGTAGATGCTTATGCCGTCTGGTGTGGGCCTTGTAAATGGATGGATGCTAATGTTTTTTCAGATACGAAAGTTGGTGAATTTTATAATGAAACCTTTATCAATGCGAAGATTGATATGGAAAAAGGGGAAGGTCGAGATATTGCAAAGCAGTACAAAGTTCGGGCGTATCCGACTTTTTTATTTATAAATGGTGATGGTGAATTAGTACATCGAGGAGTCGGAGGACGACCTGTTGATAAGTTTATCGCTTTGGGCGAAGCGGCAAATGACCCGACGATGCAGCTGTTAGGATTAGAACAACAATACAACAAAGGCGAAAGAGGTGGTGAGTTTATGATTCGTTATGCGGCTGCCTTAGAAGATGGCGGAATGGATGTAGCGAAGGTTTCTGATGAGTATTTGAGTGCACTGGATAGCTACGACGATAAAGGCGTAATGTCTTTTATTTATGAGACGACGAAGCAGTCAACTCAAAAAGGTTTCAGTATTATGGCGGATAATTTAGAGGCTTTTTCTGAGGAATTTGGCGAAGATAAAGTGATACAAAAAGTAGATTACGCAATACAGAGAGTTCATTTTAGTAGCTTAGAAAAAATGGCGGAAATGTATGAAAAGTACCTTCCTGAAATAGCGAAAAAATTGACGGCAAAGCATAAAATGCAATACTACATGTATGCACGCACAAAGGAAGCTCCAAAGTTATTCTTTGAGGCTGCTGCCGCCTACTATGACGAATATGAAGCAGATGATTGGACTGAATTAAATGCTGCTTCGTGGCACGTTTATGAGACAAGTCAGGACGAAGCAGAGTTCACAAAGGCTTGTGATTGGGCGAAAAAATCCGTCGAAATGGATGCAAATTATTCAAATATGGATACTTTAGCAGCCCTTTATTTCAAATTAGGTAAAAAGCGAAAAGCTAAAAAATGGGCAAATAAAGCAATTGCTTCGGCTAAAGAAAATGGCGAGAATGCTGCTTCTACGAAGAAGTTATTGAAACAGATTGAGGCGTTGTAGTGCAAATTAATCGTGTCGGTTTTCAAAACCGACACGATTTTAGCATTTATAATCCGTTTATTTTTGCACCAAAATCAAAGCTCCGATTGCTGGAATTTCAACCGATTCGCCCGTTATTTTTCTAATGCCGTTTTCGTCAATTTTATCATCTTCTAACACAATTGTCCAGTCGCCTTTCGGAATATCGACCGAACGGCTTTCGTCACTTCCGTTCAATAAAACAATTATATTTTTCCATGAATCGCCGTTAGCGTTGCCACTAATTTGATAGCCAACGAATAAATCTTGCGTTGGCATAAATTCCAAATGTTTTTGAATATCTGCCGTTGTCGTCATACGGAAAGCAGGGTGATTTCTGCGTAATTGCACTAAATTTTTGTAAAAATTATAGTGGTCATTATATTTCGCTTTGCGTTCCCACGTAAATTGATTGATAGAATCTGGTGATTCATAAGAGTTTTCTACACCAAACTTTGTACGAGCCAATTCTGTACCAGCGTGTAAAAAACTTACACCTTGCGAAGTCAAAACGATTGTTCCTGCCAAACGGTGCATTTTCAACCTATCCGCCTCACTGGCATCTTCTCGAGAAATTTCTAACCGATCAAATAACGTATGATTATCATGGCAAGACACGTACGTCATACATTGCGACGGTTGATTAGCCCATGGAGCTTTGGAATAATTCACTTTCTGATAATCAATTTGCGGGTGTTGAGTCGAGGCGACAATTCCGAACTTAATAGACTCTTCCATTCCGGCTTTTCCACTTACAAAACCACGATCTTTATGTTCAAAAACACTGCCTTTCAATCCATCACGAACATCATCGCTGAAAGCCGCAATATGATTGAGTTGTGGCGTATTGACTTTTAGTGCTAACAAACTATCCGCCAGAGGGCTGTTACCGGCTTTCCAACCTTCGCCATAAACAAAAATCGTTGGATCGATTTTTTTTAATTCATCAGAAATCATATTCATAGTTTCGATGTCGTGAATGCCCATCAAATCGACACGGAAGCCGTCTAAATGATATTCTTCTGCCCAATATTTCATGGATTCAATCATAAACTTACGTACCATCGGACGTTCGGAAGCAGTTTCATTACCACAAGCAGAAGCGTTTGAAAACGTTCCATCTTCATTCATACGGTAATAATATTCAGGGGCGATCAAGTTGAAATAAGAATCTTCTGTCTGGCCAGTATGATTATAAACAACGTCCAAAATTACACGGATTCCATTATCATGGAATGTTTTGACCATTTGCTTAAACTCCTTGATGCGAACCGTTCCATCATAAGGATTTGTGGAATAAGCACCTTCGGGTACATTATAATTTTGTGGGTCATATCCCCAGTTATATTTTGCATCAGGGTTCATTTCATCAACCGAACGAGGCATAAAATCAAAAGATGGTAACAAGTGAACGTGTGTCACACCCAAATCTTTGATGTGGTCTAAGCCAGTTGCTAAACCGCTCGGTGATTTCGTTCCTGCTTCCACTAAACCTAAGAATTTTCCTTTGTTTTTAATCCCCGAACTTTCGTGAATAGATACATCACGAACGTGTAATTCATAGACAATAATATCATTTGGATTTTCTAAAGTTGGTCGCTTATCGTTTTCCCAACCTTCGGGATTTGTGGTTGACAAATCGACAAACATTGCACGCATACCGTTGGCACCAGTAGCTTTGGCGTAAGGTTCTACTGCTTCGTTGAGCCATTTTCCATTATGGAAAACTTGAACGGTATAATATTTTCCTTTCCAATCTCCCTGTAGATCGATTGACCAAACGCCACCTTTCCCAATGGTCATTTGCTGTGTTTCTATTGGCGCACCTTCGTGGCCTTTTTCATATAAATGAATACGCATCGAATCAACCCCAGGCGAATACACCTTTACGGTTGATTTATTTTTATCATAAGTTAATCCTAAATCCGTTCCTTCGTAAGTCGGATATTCGTTGATATTTGTTGGTTTTTTCATTTCCTCTTGACAGGCTTGTAAAGTCATTATTGCGAAAAGCAATAGGAATATTTTTTTCATAATTAGTTAGCTTAAAATATTTTGAGAAATAGTAAAATCCTATTTTATCAAAGACGGCGAAAAGTAGTAAAAATAGACGATTTATTGAGCAGGAATCTAATAAATAAATAAGATTTTATATCAAATTTGGGACGAAATCATTTTGACACTTTTTTATAATTGGTTTTATAATCGGCGACGTTTTACATTGAATTAAAAAATAAAGGGATTGTATTAAAAGTTAGAAAATATGATTTTATTAGTGATTTTTATTTTTATAAATAATTGATTAATAGGTATTAGTGCTGTTTTTTGAAGGCTTGTATTTAATTAAGTTGTGGTATCATGTTATCCTTGATGTTTAGTAATATTTTTTTTGGGGAACGAAATCGTAAATGTTGTTCCCGCTCCAATTTTAGAGATAAGTGTAATTTCTCCATTATAAATTTCGACGATACGTTTTGCTAACGTCAGACCTATTCCTATCTGATTTTTGTATTTTTTCTTCTCTAAGGTTTTGAAGATTTTAAAGATTTCATCGAAGTTTTTTTCCTTAATACCGATTCCATTATCTTGAAAGTCGATATAAATGTAGTCCTTATCTTCTGACCAGTTGATGCTAATAATCGCCTTTTCTTTATCATTAAATCGAATGGCGTTTTGAATTATTTTTTGAAATAATTCTTGGATTTTATTATAATTTACAAAGATTTTCGGCAAAGGTTTTTCGATATTTAGAGAGAAATGTTCTGCTGGTTTTTCTAAAGTCCAAACGTATTGTATAATTTCATTTAAATCGGTAGTTTCAGATTTTGAATTTACCCGACTAATTCGAGAGTATTGTAATATACCATCGATCAATTGATTCATGATTATCACTCGATTTTTCAGTGTTTGAATTAAATCCTGTCCTTCGGTGTCTAAGTCGCCTTTGTAATCTTCTGCAATCCATTTTGTCAAGGAGTCAATAGCTCGAAGAGGTGCTTTCAAGTCGTGCGAAACGATGTAAGCAAACTCTTTTAGTTCGGCGTTTGCTATTTCAAATTCTATATTAGCATTTTTCAGTTCAGCGGTTCGTTCTTTGACACGTTGTTCTAAAGAGGAGTTCGTTGCGACTAGCTTTAATTGTAGCTGTTGCAATTTCTCATAAGCCGCCTCGATTTGTTCAGCTTCTTTGACTGCATTATCAGCTAATTTTTTTAGCTTTTGAGATAAATAATTTACAACATAACCGACAATCACAAAAGCCAGTAAACTGAATAATCCTAACCGTAAACCTATGTCATAAATAATATTATTCAATCGTTTTTTTGAGATAGCGAGACCGACTAAGCCAATGACATTATCGGGGCGATCTTTAATCGGCTGAACAAATAGCAAATTGTCTGCTAAGTCGTATTCGGTATAGTTTGTAATTGATAAATCTGGAAAAGTAAAAGAGGAGTCGTTAGATACGAAAGACTGATTTTGTTTGATATAAATTGCCGCCGTTGTTACATCATTATCTTGAGTGATTTGTTTTGTGAGTACAGAGAGTCGGTCTTCATCTTGTAGCAGCATATCGACTTCACTTAGCTCGGAAAGCTTTTCTAAAACGGCTTGCCCTTTTCTTTGTAGTTCTGTTTTCAACAGATTAGTGTGCTGGTTGAGTATAAAGAATATATAAACCGTTGAAAGACAACCTAAACCAAGTAGAAAAGGCAGAATGTATTTTTGTTGCACGCTTAACAACATCGTTTTTATCTGTGTGAAACAATTATTATTATTTCCAAAGATAAGAAGTCAGAAGAATTAAAATGAATTATGGATCTAAAAAGAATTGAAAATGTGTATTAATAAAGCTATTCGCTTATTATGGTTTAGAATATTTGGCGATAAGCGATTTAAGGTCACGATTAATAATCATTGTGTTGGTGATAAACTGATTTTTATCTTTGATGATATTATAAGAACCTCTGAAATTAGTCATAATTCTGTAGGTTTGTGAAGCATCTAATTTTTTAAGGTGAGGCTCAATCGTAACAAATTCTGTAAATGCTTGACGAAACATTTCTTTACGAGTTTCTGGCGTATCTGCTTTACTCGACAAAATCAATAATGAACGAACGCCGCCAATTATTAACTCCATTACTTTTTTCTCGGCTTCTTTCTTATTTCTATCTGCAATCGCTTCCTCTAATTCTGCGGTAAGTTTCAAACGTAATATGTCATCAATCTCGTCGCTTAAAGGTTGTAATATTTTAAGTGCCTTATTTAATTTTATCCAATCTTCTGCCTTGACTGCTTCTATCATTTTCGGATAGACTTTTTGTGGTGCAACAGAAAGGCTATTTCTTGCACCAGGATCAGCGGCGGCAATGTTTGCAGTTAGTAAGGTCAAAAGCGTAGTTAATGCTGAAATTACATAGGCTTTCATAGTTTTTATTTTATGCTAAACCTCAAAGTTAAATATTGCGTTGATGCAATAATTAAGCACTGAAGTTCAGACTAAGTTTGTTAACCATTTCATTTATAGGGTGTTGTGCATATTCAACTATCGGTACTATTCTCTCAATATTTTATTATAAAAGGTAACGGATCAAATATACTAAAGGCAATTATGAATAACAAATAATTTCATATATATATAAATTTTATTTGTATTGGTATTCTGAACTTAAATAACTGATTGTGAAAGGCTTAAGTTGTAATTTTTGTTTTGATTAAACAGATTATTTTTGGTTAATTTTTTATATTCCTTGATTTGTTACAACATTAAAACATTAAAATTTACATATCTTTACCATAATGATTACACAAAAAACCATAACAGAAATTTTTGAAACGGCTAAGATTGAAGAAGTTGTCGGTGACTTCGTGAATCTTAGGCGGCGAGGGGTGAATATGATTGGTTTGTGTCCTTTTCACAACGAAAAAACGCCATCATTCACCGTTTCACCGAATAAAGGTATTTACAAATGTTTTGGATGTGGAAAAGGTGGTAATTCCGTCAATTTTGTGATGGAACACGAGCAATTTTCTTATCCGGACGCTTTGCGATATTTAGCGAAGAAGTACGGTATCAAAATAGAGGAAAAACAACTCTCCCCCGAGCAGGATTTAGAGCGACAGCGTAAGGATAGCTTATTCATTATCAATGACTTTGCGGTCAATTATTATCATGACAATTTGGTCAATAGCGATATTGGAAAAAGTGTCGGCTTGAGTTATTTTAAACAAAGAGGCTTTCGAGAAGACACGATTAAGAAGTTTCAACTGGGGTTTGCTTTTGATAAAAAAGATCATTTGACCCTGGCGATGGTTAATAAAGGGTACAATATTGACTTATTGAAAACAGTTGGTTTGACCTCAAAGTATGGTCGTGATTTTTTCCGAAATCGTGTGCAGTTTCCAATTCATAACCTTTCGGGAAAAGTGATTGGTTTCGGTGGGCGAATATTGGTAAACGATAAAAAACAACCGAAATATCTTAACTCGCCCGAAACAGAAATTTACAATAAAAGTCGAGTGCTTTACGGTATTTATTTTGCCAAAAAAGCAATTCGTCAAGAAGATAACTGTTTTTTGGTCGAAGGTTATACCGATGTGATTTCGTTGAATCAAGCGGGTATCGAAAATGTCGTTTCGTCTTCGGGAACATCATTGACAGTCGGGCAAATTCAATTAATAAAACGGAATACGCCAAATATTACGATTTTATACGATGGAGATGCCGCAGGGATCAAAGCCGCATTGCGAGGATTGGATTTGGTGCTGGAGCAGGATATGAATGTCAAAGTTGTGCTGTTGCCTGAAGGCGAAGACCCAGATTCGTTTGTTCAATCCGTTGGTACAGAGCGATTTAAGCAATATGTTAAGGAGAAAGCAGCTGATTTTATTTTGTTTAAAACGAATTTATTAATTGAAGAAACAGCTAATGATCCGATTAAGCGAGCGGAATTAATCAAAGATATTGTCGGCAGTATTGCTCGAATTCCTGACCCGATTAAACGTTCTGTTTATGTGCGAGAATGTTCGGGTTTGATGGAAATCAGTGAGCAGATTTTGGTAGATGAGGCGAATAAAGCGGTGATGCGATTGGTTAAAAATCGTAGGAAAGAACAACAAAATGAGGAACGCCGCAAACAACGTGAACAACAGCGTCAGCAACCCAAACAGCAACAAGAATCAAGAACGAAATCGACGCCAAATCGACCAAAAACGACTCAAAATGATGATGGTTTTGCGGGCTTGATGCCGCCTGATTTTGGAGATGGTTTTCCACCAATGGACGCTGGTTTTATGCCGCCTGATGTTGGAAATTATAGCGGAAATCATTCAAGTAATTTTGAGGATAATTTGCCGCCCGATGTTGGCTTGATGCCGATTGAGAACAAAGAGACAAAACGGAATTACAACGATGAATTTCAAGAAAAAGATATTGTTCGAATCTTGATGTTGTATGGCAATCAGACTTTTCAAATTCATCAAAACAAGGAGACGGAAGAGTGGAATGTGGCGACTTATGTGTTGTCGAATATGGAAGAGGTTATCGAGGAGTTTGAACATCCGCTTTATCGCAAGATTGTGAATATGATTTATGAGGAGTTGGCGGAGGAGCGCATTTTTACGAATAAAGATTTCTTGAATCACGAGGATAAGGAAATTCAAGCTTTAGCAATTAATTTATCGACTTCGCCGTATGAATATAGTGAAAATTGGCTTGGAAAATTTGATAAGCCGTTGGCAACACAACCGATGCCAGACGATAACTTTAAGACAGATGCTATCACTGGTGTTAATTTATTTAAACTGAAAAAAATCCAGCGATTGTATGAAAAAAATCAGCGTCGATTAAAAAATGTTTCGAAAGAGGACTTTGAGGAATTGATGCGATTATTAAAAATACAGAAACGATTAATGGAAATCCGCAGCGACTTAGCAGAACTGACGGGAACAGTTGTCTTGAAGTAAATGAAAATGATTTTCAATTTTTTATTGACAAAAATCCGTCAAAGCGGACAAGGGATTATTCAAACAAAATTGTATTTTCGCAGTCTAATTTTAATCAATCACGAATGAGTCAAACAGAAAACACAGTACCAAGGGTCAAACACGTTGCAATAGCTGGAAATATCGGAGCAGGAAAAACTACTTTATCCAGTCAGCTGGCGAAGAGTTTTTCTTGGGATGTTCACTATGAAGATACCAGCACTAATCCTTATTTAGCAGATTTTTATGATGATATGCAGCGTTGGTCTTTTCACTTACAGATTTACTTTTTGAATAGCCGATACCAGCAGGTTTTGAATATTCAGCAAGGGAACAGAACGGTGATTCAAGATCGGACGATCTATGAAGATGCTTATATTTTTGCTCCGAACTTGCATGATATGGGCTTGATGTCGGGGCGTGATTTTGATAATTATATGAACTTGTTTCAAACGATGAGCAAACAAGTCAATCCACCTGATTTATTGATTTATTTACGGGCAAGTATTCCGACTTTGGTAGATCATATTCAATCAAGGGGACGTAATTATGAGGGCAGCATGAGTTTGGATTATTTGAAGCGATTGAATCAACGTTATGAAGATTGGATTGCGAATTATGACGAAGGAAAATTATTAGTTATTGATATTAATAATTTAGACTTTAAGAACAGACCGGAGGATTTAGGAAATGTTGTTAACTTGGTTTCGGCGGAGTTACACGGTTTGTTTTAATAAACGGAAGACGGTTTCTAAATAAGCAGTCATAAATCATTACTGAAAGTCGTTTTGGGTAGTTTCTAGTATTTAAGGACACTCGAAACGACTTTTTTATTTCAAAAATATCCTCGATAATATTTTTGGCTTAACTTCGTCCAAAATTCTAAAAATATTAAAGTAATGTATAAATTATTAAAACCGCTTTTGTTTTTATTACCTGCTGAAAAAGCACATTATTTGACGGTTGATTTATTAAAATTCACCTTAGCTATTCCGATTATTGGTTCGATATTTCGTAGCTTCTATACGGTGAAAGATGAGCGACTGAAACGAAAAGTATTCGGCTTAGAGTTTGAAAATCCGGTAGGGTTAGCGGCTGGTTTTGATAAAGATGGAAAAGCCTACAAAGCAATGGCTGCACTCGGTTTCGGCTTTATTGAAGTCGGGACAGTCACGCCAAAACCGCAAGATGGAAATCCTCAACCTCGATTGTTTCGGTTGCCCGAGGATAAAGGGTTGATTAATCGAATGGGGTTCAATAATGCTGGGGTCGATGCGATGGTCGAACGCCTGAAAAAGGGAAAACCGAAAGGCGTGATTATTGGTGGAAATATTGGTAAAAACAAAGTGACGCCCAACGAAAATGCTATTTCGGATTATTCGATTTGTTTTGAAACTTTGTTTCCGTATGTTGATTATTTTGTAGTGAATGTTAGTTCGCCAAATACACCGAATCTTCGGGCGTTACAAGATCGAGAGCCGCTGACGGCTTTGCTTGCTCACCTGCAACACTTGAATAATCAAAAAGAAAATCCAAAACCGATTTTATTAAAAATAGCACCAGATTTGACGGATTCACAGTTGGACGATATTATTGAAATCGTTGCGGAAACTAAGATTGAAGGTGTTATTGCAACAAATACGACGATTAGCAGAAGCGGTTTAAAAACAGATAAAAGCACGATTGAAAATATAGGTAATGGTGGATTGAGCGGTTTTCCTGTTCGTAATCGTTCGACGGAAGTCGTTAAATATTTGTACGAAAAATCTAATCGGGAACTGAAAATTATTGCGGTGGGCGGCATTTGTTCTGCTGAAGATGCTATCGAAAAATTGAATGCCGGAGCTGTTTTAGTACAAGTTTATTCAGGTTTGGTTTATTCAGGTCCAGGGTTGATAAAAGAGATCAATCAGGCATTGCTGAAGTAGTTTTTTGTAGAAAAGTAAGGTTTTGATAAGCAAAATATGATTTTGAAACGTTATAAAATATGACAATTCATAAATATATCAAAATCAAGTAAATATGATTATATTAGTGATTATTTACCTACTTTTCTGTATCAGTCTTATTTCCATTCTAATGGAAACAAAAATGAATTTTTATAAAAATGCTCGTTTTTGGACGTTGTTTTTAGTGTTCATTTTTTTGGTTAGTGTTACTGGGATGAGTTTTTTGAGCTGAGACGTCAACGATTTGTGGCGTAGTTTTAAAAACAATAGAAGGCGACAAGAAACGGTGAATTCTCGATGGAGAGTTCACCGTTTTTTATAGAATTTTTAATCTTTTATTTCCGATTCTTTAACTTGGGCAAAATTACTAATCAAGGGCTTAATCATGAAAATTAATTCACTTATAAAACACATAAAATACCTTGAAAATATGACAAAAAACACATTAAAACATTTATTCTTATGCTTTTTGTTTATCGGAAGTTTCACAACTGTAATGGCACAAAAGGTAGAAGGGCCAAAACCTATTTTCAGAAATGGCGAGGCACAAGTTGTTCCTGAGTTTAGGGATCCGAGTGAATGGATTAAAGAAGAATTGTGGGTAGAAACGACTTTTGATTCTGATGAAGATGGGAAGTTAGATAGAATGCACGTATTTGTGACAAGGCCAGCCCAAACGGAATCAAGTGACTTGAAATTACCTGCGATTTATATATCAAGTCCTTATTATGGTGCGAGTATATTCGTCATGATGCGGGGAGGATATAAAGAAAAACATATGTGGGACGTGGAACATGAGTTAGGAGAAGAACCAAAACCACATAAACATCCAAATCAAAGAACGAGAAAAAAACGCCCTTTTATGGC
>Ga0075467_10000836_pt1 | contig 25091 bp, 26 predicted proteins | sample DEB08_DNA_9_FD_75067 | JGI IMG/M metagenome (GOLD analysis project Ga0075467, IMG submission 75067) | Aqueous microbial communities from the Delaware River and Bay under freshwater to marine salinity gradient to study organic matter... | ecosystem: Environmental > Aquatic > Marine > Coastal ... | reverse complement strand
TCGTCGGCACGATCAGCGACATGTGGCTGGATGCGCCCGAACAACTGGTCCGTTTTCTGGAGATCGAGTTGTCCGCGGAACATGGTGGCGGCAAGCGGCTGGTGCCGATCCATTTTTGCCTGATCCGGTCCAATCGCGTGAAGATCAATGCGATCTTCGGCAAGCACTTCAAGGATGTGCCCGTCACCAAGTCCCATAATCAGGTGACATTGTTGGAGGAAGAGAAGATTTCGGCTTATTATGGCGGCGGCATTCTTTATGCTTCGCAGGACCGTCAAGAGCCGCTGCTGTAAGCCAAGGAGAAATCACAATGTCCCACGACGACTTTCAGACCGAGCCTGTCCGTGGTTTGCCCGAACGCCTGCCAGTTGGTGAGCAAATATTGTGGCAGGGATCACCTTCGTGGTGGTCCCTGACCGTGCAGTCGCTGAGCCTGTATTGGGTGGCCGGGTATTTCGTCTTCTTGTTTGCTTGGCGCACCATCGGCGGTGCCGCGACCGAGACATGGATGCAGAGCGCCACCACGGCGTCATTCTTCCTTGCGCTTGGTGCCATCGTTTGCCTGATCTTGATGGCAATCGGCTATATTCAGGCCAAAAGCACCGTCTACACGTTGACCAATCGGCGTGTGGCGATGCGGATTGGCGCGGCGCTGACCATCACGTTGAACCTGCCGTTCCGGCAGATTCAGAATGCGACGTTGGCGCGAGCCAAGAACGGCACCGGCACCATTGCGCTTGAGATGGCCGAGCAGTCGGGCACGCGCCTGTCCTACCTGAACACCTGGCCGCATGTGCGGCCTTGGAAAATGAAGAATACGCAGCCCGCACTGCGGTGTATTCCAGAGGCCGCGAAAGTTGCGGAATTACTGGCGGAGGCGGCCGAGACAGCCGTCAGCGAACCCGTCATCACCCGCGTATCCATGGCTGATGCTGTGGCTGCCGAATAACGAAGGGAGGGAACGACCAATGACCCCCGAACAAAAGCTTGTCCAAAGGGACAAGGAGATGATCCCGACGATCTTGCTGCGAGCAATGTTCGTTCTGGTGATCTGCGTGCTGATCATCGTCAGCTACGCGCGATTGACCGACCGACCACTGGCCGCGATGCCACCCAGCCTTGATGAGGCGCCTATCGTGATGGAACGTGAAATTCGCATCTTTGGCGAAATGAACGGGTCTGCCCGTGTTCTTGACGTGGATGGCAACGTGATTGCGACACTTGCCGCCGAGGAAGGCGGGTTCGTGTCTGGTATCGGCCGTGTGCTGGAGCGCCGTCGTGGCGCCGTCGGCCTTGCTGCCGACGCCCCGATCCGTCTGGTTCGGTTTTCCGATGGCCGGCTTGGCCTGCGGGATGACTATACTGATTTCCGGGCCGAACTTGTCGGCTTTGGCGCAGATAACGAGGCGGTGTTCGCCCGCCTGTTGGGGAGATGAGCATGGGCCTTTTTACACGCGAAATCGAAACCGCACCGTGTCAGGTGGAAGTCAGCCACAAGTTCGAAAGCCTTCATGCACATGTCAAGTTTCTGAACGGTGCGATCTTGAACCCCGGCGACGAGGTGCAGGTGCATGGCGCCCCGGTGATGGCCCCCTACGGCGAGCTTGTGATTGAGGACCGGATGGCCACGATTACCCGCGCCAGCAAGGTCGAACAGCTCTGGACGCGCCTGACCGGCGACTTCGAGGTCATGGAGCTTTGCGAATTCTCATTTTCTGACGAGGTGACAGTATGAACGTCCCCATCAAGCATTCCGCCGATGCATCGACCGTGGAGGAGGCGCTGGCCGCCGACAACCACCAAGGCATCGTTGACAGCGAAGCGGCAACCGCACTTGCGATGCAGAACACCCTGCTGACGCCGCGGTTCTACACGACCGATTTTGACGAAATGGATGCGATCGATGTGTCGTCCGTGCGGGAAGATTGGGACCTGTTGATCGCACAGATGAAAGCGGACCCCAACAAGGGCCATTTCAAGAAGAACGAGACATGGGAAAAGGTCGATTGGGACGGGATGGAGCCCAAGCTGCGCGCCGAGTTCATCGACTTCCTCGTGTCGTCGTGCACGGCCGAGTTTTCGGGCTGCGTACTTTACAAGGAAATGAAGCGTCGTGGGAACAACGAGGATATCGTCACCTTGTTCCAGTTGATGGCGCGGGACGAAGCGCGGCACGCGGGTTTCATCAACGATGCCCTGCGTGAAGCGGGCATTGCCGTGAACCTCGGGTTCCTCACGCAAAAGAAGAAATACACCTATTTCCGGCCCAAGTTCATCTATTATGCCACGTACCTGTCCGAAAAGATCGGCTATGCGCGCTATATCACGATCTTCCGCCATCTTGAGGCGCATCCCGAACATCGGTTCCACCCGATTTTCAAGTGGTTCCGCGAATGGTGCAATGATGAGTTCAGCCACGGCGAAGCCTTTGCCCTGCTGATGAAAACCGACCCAAAGCTGACGAGCGGCATGAACGTGCTGTGGATCAAGTTCTTCCTGACGGCGGTTTATTCCACCATGTACGTGCGCGATCATCAGCGTCCGGCATTCCATGCCGCCCTTGGGGTTGATCCCGATTGGTACGCGCATGAGGTGTTCACCAAGACGTCCGAGATCACCAAGCAGGTGTTCCCGATCACGCTTGATATCGACCACCCGCGTTGGCAAAGGGGGCTTGTTGCCCTGCAACGCGCCAACGCCGATCTGGCCGATGCAAAGAAGACCGGGAACATCGTCAAGCGCCTTGGCGCGATGGCGCGGGCAGGGGCTGCGTTCGTCAGCCTTTATACCATCCCGACGGTCAAGCATCAGGTGCCCGCATCCACCCGTCTGGAGCCCGTGTACTGATGATGCATTCGCCCTGGATCGCGGCCCTTGCGGCCCTTTTTCTCTGGTGGTTCTCCACTGGGGCGATCCTTGTGGCGGTGCGGCGTGCGGATCGGGGTGGCGCCAAGGCGCGTCTTTGGACCGTGTTGATGTACCTGCCATTCCTTGTGCTGGGCGCGGCCGGTTTTCTGGACACGTTGCACGACGACAGCGTGCTGGGCATCTACGTGGCCTTCCTGTCGGCTTTGGCGCTATGGGGCTGGGTGGAGCTTGCCTTCCTGACTGGCATCATTACCGGCCCGGTGCAGACGCGCCTGAAAGACGGTGTGCCGGAATGGGAACGTTTCTTTCGCGCCTGGGGCACGATTGCCTACCATGAGACGCTGTTGATGCTGATGATGGTCGTGATGGCGATTGTGTCTTTCGGGGCGGAAAACACCTTTGGCATGTGGACCTTTGCGGTGCTGTTTGCCGCACGGGTCAGTGCCAAGCTGAACCTTTATCTGGGTGTGCGGAAGATCAATATCGAGTTTCTGCCCCAACCCCTGAATCACCTGCCCAGCCATTTTCGCATCGCGCGGATGAACTGGTTGTTCCCGATGTCGGTGACGGGCCTGTCGTTTGCCGTTGCTTGCTGGATGGAACGCCTGTGGTTGGCGGAGACACCGGGGGAAACTGTCGGTTTCGCCCTGTTGGCCGCGCTGACCGCGCTGGCCTTGCTGGAGCACTGGTTCATGGTGCTGCCACTTCCTGATGAAAAGCTTTGGCGCTGGATGCTGCCCGAGCGCCAAGCGGGGGTCCTTGACCCCCAGAACACCCTATCAAGACCAAGAAGCGAGGATGCCCATGGAATTTGATCGCCTGTTCCAGAGCCAACTGGACCAATTGAAGGAAGAGGGCAATTACCGGATCTTCGCCGAACTGCAGCGCGAATGCGGGGCATTTCCCCGCGTGCAGAACCACGGCCATGGTCAAGACGAAGTCACCGTCTGGTGTTCGAACGACTACCTTGGCATGGGCCAGCACCCGACCGTGATGAACGCGATGATCGAGACGGTCAAATCCTGCGGCACCGGTGCGGGCGGGACACGAAATATCTCCGGCAATGCGCATCACCACAAACTGCTGGAGGCCGAGTTGGCTGACCTGCACCACAAGGAAGACGCCCTGCTGTTCACCAGCGGCTATGTGTCGAACTGGGCCGCGCTTTCCACGCTTGGAAGCCGTCTGCCCAACGCGGTGATCTTGTCGGACGAGTTGAACCACGCCTCGATGATCGAGGGGATCCGCCACGCGCGTTGTCAGAAAGTCATCTGGAAGCATAACGACCCCGCCGATCTGGACCGCAAACTGGCCGGATTGCCGGCAAACGCGACCAAGATTGTCGCGTTCGAAAGCGTCTATTCCATGGATGGCGACATTGCCCCCATCGCAGAGATCCTTGATGTCTGCGAAAAGCATGGCGCACTGTCTTACATTGATGAAGTGCATGCGGTGGGCATGTATGGCCCACGCGGCGGCGGTGTTGCCGAGCGTGAAGGCCTTATGGACCGGATCACATTGATCGAAGGGACGCTTGGTAAGGCCTATGGTGTGGTCGGCGGCTACATTTCGGGTTCCAGGGCGCTGTGCGATTTCATCCGCAGCTTTGCATCGGGGTTCATCTTCACCACCGCCTTGCCGCCTGCGGTGGCTGCGGCGGCGACCGCCTCTATCAAGCACCTGAAGGAAAGTAGTGTCGAGCGGGACATGCAAAAGCGGCAGGTTGCCCGTTTGCGCGCCCGTCTGGATGCTGAGGGTATTCCGCACGAAAAAAACGCAAGCCACATCATTCCCGTGATGGTGAAAGACCCCGTCAAGTGCCGCATGCTGAGCGATATCTTGATGGATCAGTTCGGTATCTACGTGCAGCCCATCAACTACCCCACTGTGCCCAAGGGCACCGAGCGTCTGCGGTTCACCCCCGGACCGCTGCATTCTGATGAGGACATTGAATTTCTGGTTCAGGCGCTGAAAACACTGTGGAAACAATGCGCGATTGCACACGCGGTCGCGTAAAATTGTAAAAAAAAGTGGACCCTTCCGTAATCGGCATAGTTATAGTGCGGTGAGCTTTTTGAAGGGAGACTACTCTATGAGTCGCACGATTCTTTTTGCAGCGGCAACAATGCTGCTGTCCGCACCTGCCGCGTTCGCGGATGAGCACATCACCGGCGATGCCGCTGCGGGTGAAACGGCGTTTCGTCAATGCATCGCCTGCCATGTCGTGATGAACGACGCAGGCGAAACCCTTGCCGGGCGCAACGCGCGCACGGGTCCGAACCTTTATGCCGTCTCCGGACGCGTCATCGGTTCGATCGAAGATTTCCGTTACTCGGCCGGTCTGGTTGCATTGCATGACGCCGGAACGGAATGGGAGCAGGACAACTTTGTTGCCTACGTTCAGGACCCGACCGCCTATATCCGTGAAGCAACGGGCGACAATGGCGCGCGCGGCGCCATGTCGTTCCGCGTGCGGACGGAAGAAGACGCACTGAACCTCTATGCCTATCTGGCGTCGCTGGTTCCGGCCGAATAATCCGTCAATCATTGCTGGCACCCGAAATCAAGAAGGGCGGTCCGTGTCAGGCCGCCCTTTTTCTATGGCGCTGGGGCCTCTTTACCCCGCAAGGAACTGCGTAATCGCCTGAGCGACGGCATCGGGCGCTTCTTCCTGTGCCAGATGGCCGACATCTGGCAGACGCAACAGCCGCGCATCGGGCATCACGCCCGCAGCGGTTTCGGCAACTCTGATGGGGACAGCGCTGTCATTCTCGCCGTGGATAAACAAGGTTGGCACCGCGATCTGGGGTAAGGCGCGGTTCAGGTCGTCCAATGACCACTGGGCCATCATGGCCAATGTGCCGTCCACATGCGCCCGCGTTCCCATAAGCCGCCCGTATAGCGCCAGCCCGTCTTCATCCAGTTTCGTGCCTGTGGCGCTGATCAATGATTGAACATTTGTCCCCCGCTGCGAAATCAACAGCCCGGTCAGCGGGTTCAGCGCAAGCATCTTGGCCATCAGCGGGAACAGCCACCCGGCCGGTCCCTTGAAGTTCTCCAACGCGCCGTTGATCGCTACGATCCGATCAACCCCATCGGGTAGGGTCCGCGCCAGTTGAAGCGCCACGGCGGCACCAGCCGAATGGCCGATAATCACGCGGGGAGCCCACCCTTCCTGTGCGATCAGCCTGCCGAGATCAGCCGCCACATCAGGCAGCCGCGATCGCCCGCGCGCGCCCATCCGGGTAAAGCCATGGCCCGGCAGATCCACGGCGATCAGCCTGTGATGATCGGCCAACAGGGGCATGAGATGACGCCACGAATGCGTGGATGCACCGGCTCCGTGCAGCAGCAAGATATCAGGTCCGCGACCCGTGATCTGGACGTGCCAGCGATGTGGCACGCTGGCGACGATCTGACTGTTGTCGGCATTGGGCCAGTCGGATGGGGGTAACGGCCCCCTCATGCTCCATCCAATGAGGTGTCCACAGCGGCGGAAAGCGCCTTGGAATCCGCGCGTGGCAGGGGGAGATAGGGCATGCCCATCTGGGCCGCCAGATCGCTCAGGCTGCGTGTCGGCCTGTTGCCCATGTCGATGACAAGGCCGGGGGTTCCACGTGCGCGCAACGCCCGCGCCATGAGGGTTGCGTCCGCCGCCGCCGTGGCGCGGTTGGCGGCACCCGAAAGGTCCACGTTGGCGCGCCCGTCCGTCAGCAAGGCAATCGACGGTGTCATGCCCTTGCCACGGGTCAATTCCGCAAGTTCGAGCGCACATTTCAATCCGGCGGCCAGCGGCGTCCCCCCGCCTCCGGGCAGGCCGGAAAGCCGCCGTTTGGTTTGGACAAGCGAGCGAGTTGGCGGCAACAAGACCTCGGCCTGATCCCCACGGAATGAAATCAGCGCAACGTGGTCTCGCCGGGCATAGGCTTGTGACAACAGCAGTTCGACAGCGCCCTTGGCCTCGGCCAGTCTGGCCAAGGCGGCGGACCCTGACGCATCGACAACGAATATGATCGCGCGGTCGGATGTTTCCTGAAACTGCTTTACCCGGATGTCAGACATGCGGATGTGCAGGCGATCATGCTGACCGGTTGCCGCCCGCCTGATCGGTTGCCACGGGGCGGCGGCGCGCAGGGTCGCGACCAGATCGACCCGCGATTGGCCGTCTAACTTGCCGGGGCGCGACGGCATGGGCCGCCCGCGCCGGTTGCCCTTTTTGGCTGCGCCCGACCCGGTGGCCGACGGCGCATTGCGCGTGGCGCGCCCGGCCTCGAGCCGCGCCAGCAGGTCGGGCGGAATCATCGCCTTGGCGGCTTCCAGCAAGATTTCTTGCGGCAGGAATTCGGGCTGCTCGTCGGGGTCGGTATCATCTTCGGCTGACGTATCATCCGGATCAGGCAGGTCTGGTTCCGTTTGTTCGGGGGCCTCCGATTCGGGAACTTGCGTGGCGCGTGGCACCAAGACAAGTTCAACCGCCGTGACAAGATCGGGTTCGTCCACCTCGGTTTCGCCCGCCAAGGCGGCACAGGCGCGTGCGACGGCCAGCGCCTGCAACGGCGCGCGCAGTGACGAGATGCCCAGCCGATGCGCGACCTTCGTCATCTCGCACAGCGCGTTGTCCGAGACCGTGACGCGGGGCAGCAGGTCGCGCGCAGCTGCCAGCGCGTCCCGGTCCATGTCCAGTTCGGGGGCGCAGGAAAGGGGCTGATCCGTCAGGTCGATGTGAATGGCAAGGCGTTCCGCCAAGGCGGTGGGCAGGGTTTCATCCGCTTCGGCCCCTTCATCAAGCGCGATCAGGGCCAGACCCGTCGGCCTGTCGAGCGCGCCGGCCAGCCGTGCGGCCAGAGCGGCACTTGCCCGTTCAGCCATGGGCAGGATCAGCACCGCCGGGTCGCGCAGAATACCGCGCGTGCGTGTGAGTTGCCCGGTGGCAAGTGTGGCCGAAAGATCGATACCACCGAACAGGGCATCATCCGCGATATTGGTGTGCAGGCGCCGCAAGGAATGACCCAACAGGGCGGTTTCGATACCGTCCATGACCCGGTCGCGCACTGGCCCGACACGCGCCCGCAGCCACATGCCGCCAAGCGCGGCGGGATCCAGCGCAAGGCAGGCAATCGCCAAGCTGACCCGTGTCCAGCGCGCATCGGGGTCTGTCACGCCAGCACCTCCTCCAGCGTGCGGATGACGCGGGTCGTGGACCCTGCATCATCCAGCGGGTCGCGGCGCAACCTGTGCCGCAGCGCGCTGGGGGCGACGCGCCGCAATTGATCGCGGGTCACGACGGGCGCGCCATCGAAGGCGGCCAAGGCCCTTGCGGCGCGCAGAAGGGTCAGTTCACCCCGCAATCCATCCGAGCCAAGCGCGACGCAAAGCCTTGCGCAATCATGCAGCACGGCGTCGTCGGCCTCGACATGGGGCAAGGCCGCGCGCGCGCTGACGATCTTGTCGCGCAGCGCCATGTCGGCATCATGCCACGTGGTCATGAAGGTTGCGCTATCGCGGTCAAAGCTGTCGCGGCGGCGGATCACCTCGACCCGCGTGTCGATATCCTTGGGGCTTGTGACTTCGACCGACAGGCCGAACCGGTCAAGCAATTGCGGGCGCAATTCGCCCTCTTCCGGGTTGCCAGACCCGACAAGGACAAACCGGGCCGCGTGCCGAATGGACAGCCCTTCGCGTTCCACCACGTTTTGCCCGGACTGTGCCACATCCAGCAGCAGATCAACGAGATGGTCCTCCAGCAGGTTGACCTCGTCTATGTAAAGATACCCGCGATTGGCCCGCGCCAGAAGGCCCGGTTCGAACGCCTTCAGCCCCTGCGTGAGCGCCTTTTCAATGTCCAACGCGCCGACCACGCGATCTTCGGTCGCGCCCAGTGGAAGGTCGATGACCGGGGTGGGCTTTTCGATCAGTTCGGTGTGCGTCACCTGCGCCCAATCGGGGACATCTGTCAGGGTCGCCGAGTTCACGGGGCAGCCAGCCACGGCCGTGATGGGCGGCAGCAACGCCGCCAAGCCGCGCACCGCAGTGGATTTCCCGGTGCCACGGTCGCCAAAGACCAACACGCCCCCGATGCCCGGATCGATGGCGGTAAGGGTCATGGCAAGCTTCATATCGTCTTGTCCGACGATTGCGGAAAAGGGGAAGGGTTGGGTCATTCAGCAGGGACTTTCATGGATGTATCGGAGAGGAGCCGGCGCCCCTCCCATGTGCCGGCAACCGATTGCACGGCAAAACGCGCATACAGTTCCTCTTGGAACCAGTTGCCGTCGCGGACCGCGCGAATGGCGCGGGCATGTGGGCCATCGTGGCGGGCGAAGGCGGCCATGCTGGTCGCATCCGGCCAGATGGAGAATGTGACTTGCTGGAACCAAGGTAGTTCCCCGATGCCAATCTTGAACAGGACGTTCGGATCGGCACCGATCACGGCGGAAATATTGGGCACATGTCGCCAGAACCGGAGGGCGATCGATGGCTTGATGGTGGCACGGGTCAGTGCGGCGATGGGGCCTGCAACGGGGAGATCGGTGCCGTGAAACGGGGACTGCCCGGCCCATTGCCCACGCGCGGATTGAGGCGTCAGGAAGATGGTGCAAGCCTCGGCTGCCTTGGCGGCATATCTCCGAAAAACGCGGGCCTCTGCCATGACGCGTTCGGCTGTTGCCTTGTCTGGCCAAGTCGCCAAAATCGCATATACGGCGGTGTTCGGGATGGGCGTGAACCCTTCGCCGGTGCCCGACCCGCAGAGTTTGAAAAACCCGAGTTCCGGCAGGGCACGCAACGCGAATCGGGCAGTGGCCATCTGTGCCAGCGCCCAAAGCTTCGCGTTCAAGGTGTCAAAGCGATAAAGGCTTAGCGTGACGGTCTGCATCGACGCCCTTTCAAACTGTCAACTTACTCTGACACATTGCTGGTGGTGGGAAAAGGTTTGTTTGCGCTTTCTTTTTCTTGGCAAAGGCCCCTGTCTTCCAATAGTGTAAGCCTAGCTAGACAGTTGGAATGACCGCCATATGACCGAGCACAGACCCATAGGCACCCCCTCGCGGGCCATCGTTATTGGCGCTGGCTTGGGGGGATTATCTGCCGCAATGCGCCTTGGTGCCAAGGGATATCATGTCACGGTTCTGGACCGGCTGGACCGCGCCGGGGGGCGGGGATCTTCGTTGACACAGAACGGGCATCGGTTTGACCTTGGGCCGACCATTGTGACCGTGCCGCAAGTGTTCGAACAACTTTGGGCGGAATGCGGACGCGATTTCCGCGCCGATGTCGATTTGCGGCCGGTGGATCCCTATTACGAAATCCGGTGGGACGATGGCTCCACTTTTTCGGTGCGGCAGGATGAACAGGCGATGTTGGCCGAGGTTGCCCGCCTGAGTCCCGGCGACGTGCCGGGTTACAAGCGGTTCCTGAAAGATAGCGAAAAACGCTATCAATTCGGGTTCGAGGGGTTGGGCCGCCGCCCGATGAACAAATTGATGGACTTGATCAAGGAACTGCCGGGCTTTGTCGCCCTTCGCGCCGACAGGTCCGTTTATGCCCATGCCGCGTCGCGTGTACGCGACCCGCGTCTGCGGATGGCGTTGTCGTTTCACCCGCTGTTCATCGGGGGTGATCCGGTGAACGTGACGTCGATGTATATTCTGGTGTCCCATCTGGAGAAGGAATTTGGCGTCCATTACGCCATGGGCGGTGTGCAGGCGATGGCCGATGCCATGGTCGGCGTGATCCGTGACCAGGGCGGGGATGTCCTGCTTGACCGCGAGATTGACGAAATCACGACCCGGAATGGGCGGGCGACGGGCGTGACAACCACCGATGGGCACCAGATGGATGCTGATATCGTCGTGTCAAATGCAGACCCGGGTCACACCTATGACCGTCTGCTTCGCAACCACACAAAGAAACGCTGGACGCCCAAGCGCCTCAATAGATCGCGATGGTCCATGGGTCTGTTCGTGTGGTATTTCGGGACCAAGGGCACCGCCGGGCAATGGGGCGATGTGGGGCACCACACGATCTTGAACAGCCCGCGCTACAAGGGACTGCTGAAGGATATCTTCATCAAGCGGCATCTGGCCGACGACATGTCGATCTATCTTCACAGGCCATCGGTCACGGACCCCAGCGTTGCGCCAGCCGGGGCCGACACGTTCTATGCCCTTAGCCCGGTGCCGAACCTTCACGGCGAAAACAGTGTCGATTGGGCCGAACAGAGCGAGATTTACCGCAAGAAGATGGCCCGCGTGTTGCACGAAAAGCTGATCCCCGGCTTTGAGGAACACCTGTCTGCGTCTGAGGTCTTCACGCCGGATACGTTTCAGTCGCGCTACCTCAGCCCTCATGGAGCTGGCTTCTCGCTGGAGCCGCGGATCTTCCAGTCGGCATGGTTCCGGCCGCATAACATCAGCGAAGAGGTTGAAAACCTGTTCCTTGTGGGTGCCGGAACGCACCCGGGCGCAGGCATCCCTTCGGTCGTGACCTCGTCTGAGGTGCTGACCCAACTGGTTCCCGATGCGCCCAACCCGATGCGGGCCCCTGTCAAATTGGCCGCGGAATGATCGCCCCCGCCGATCTGGCGCATTGCCGAGAGGCAATCCGCGAGGGATCATACTCCTTCCACGCAGCTTCAAGGCTGTTGCCGGCGAAGGTCCGCGATCCTGCCTTGGCGCTTTATGCGTTCTGTCGGTTGGCCGATGATGAGGTGGATCTTAACGACCACAAGCCTGCCGCCGTATTGCGCCTGCGCGACCGGTTGGATCTGGCCTATGCCGGGACGCCGCGCAACGCGCCGGCGGATCGTGCCTTTGCAGCCCTGATTGCGGAATTCGACATGCCACGCGCCCTGCCCGAGGCGTTGTTGGAAGGCTTGGCATGGGACGGCATGGAACGGCGCTATGCGACCTTGTCCGACCTGCGTGGTTATGCGGCACGCGTAGCCAGCGCCGTCGGTGCGATGATGTGCGTCCTGATGGAGGTCCGCGACCCCCACGCTTTGGCGCGGGCCTGCGATCTGGGCGTGGCCATGCAACTGACCAACATCGCGCGCGACATTGGAGAGGATGCTCGTGAGGGGAGGCTGTATCTGCCGACCGATTGGATGGACGAAGAAGGAATAACGCCAGAAAGCTTTTTTGCCGACCCGCGCCCAAGCGCCCCCATCCGCCGCATGACCCGCCGCCTGCTGGTGGAGGCTGAGCGGCTTTATATCCGATCCGACCCCGGAATCGCGGCGCTACCGTTTGCCACGCGTCCGGGCATTTTTGCTGCGCGGCATTGTTATGATGCCATCGGACGGCAGGTTGCGCGCAATGAGTATGACAGCATAACGATGCGTGCGACGACCACCGGCAACCGCAAGATGCGCCTTCTGGGTCTGTCGGTGATCCGTGCCGGGTTGTCGGCAGTTTTACCGGGTAGCGCGGTCATCTATGCACGTCCCCTGCCCGAGGTGGCGTTCCTTGTTGACGCCGTGGTGCGGAACGCGCCCGTCAAGAAAGGGTGGGGCGATAGCCTGCTTTCCGTGCTGTCGCAACTTGAAGCGCGTGACCGAGAAGAACAGGGGATGGAACGCAGCGCATAAGTGGCTATGTAGAAGGTATGGATTGGTCCGTTTTCATACTTTTTCTAGCCGCTTGTTGTGCAGCTGCCGCTACGGGGTCGATGTTCGCGCCCGGAGAGTGGTACCGCGCATTGTCGAAACCAAGCTGGACGCCGCCCAATTGGTTGTTCCCTGTCGCTTGGACGATCCTTTATATTAGTTCGGCCTACGCCGCCGCGCGGGTGGCCATGTTGGACGGCAACGCGCATGCCATGGGATTTTGGGCCCTGCAAATCGCGCTGAACACCCTTTGGACGCCGGTCTTTTTTGGTCTGCAGCGCATGAAGGCCGGGGCGGTCATCATCGGGATGCTGTGGATCGCGGTCTGTGGTGCGATGGTCAGCTTCATGATGCTGGATTGGGTCGCTGGCGCGCTGATGGTGCCCTACCTTGTCTGGGTCACGGTAGCCGGCGCGCTGAACATCTCGGTCTTGCTGTTGAACCCGACGCCCGCGACACCCGCAGAATAAGACCGGGCGACAGGCCCCCGATGATTTTCTGAAGTTGTGTTCTTGGACCAGCCAATAAAAAAGGGCGCCGCAATGGGCGCCCTTTGGTGTTTGTTGACAGGGGAGATCACGCCAGCGAGCGTTCGACCTCTTCCCGCTCGAAGATCTCGATGACATCGCCTTTGCGGATGTCTTCGTAGTTCTCGAACGCCATGCCGCATTCTTGACCGGACTGGACCTCTTTGACCTCGTCCTTGAAACGCTTGAGCGTCTTGAGAGTGCCTTCGTGGATCACGACATCGTCGCGCAGCAGGCGGACACCGGCGGACCGGCGGGCGATACCCTCGGTCACCAGACACCCTGCGACGTTGCCAACACCAGAGACCTTGAAGACCTCTTGAATGCGAGCGTAGCCGATGAAGTTTTCGCGCACTTCGGCGGACAACAGGCCAGATGCTGCTGCTTTCACGTCATCCACAAGATCGTAGATCACCGAATAATACCGGATCTCCACGCCCTTTTGGTTGGCGCTGCTGCGGGCAGGCGCGTTGGCACGGACGTTGAAACCGATAACCGGCGCGCCCGATGCTTCGGCCAGACCGACATCGCTTTCGGTGATGGCGCCGACACCGTAGTGCAGGACGCGCACGCGCACCTCGTCGTTGCCGATCTTTTCCATCGCCTGCACGATGGCCTCGGCCGAACCCTGCACGTCGGCTTTTACCACAATCGGCAGTTCGGAGACGTTCTTGTCATCCTTGGCCTTTTGCAAAAGCTGATCCAGCGTGGTTGCGGCACCAGCGGCGGCGCGTTTTTCCTTGGCGGCATTGGCGCGATATTCCGCGATTTCGCGCGCCTGCGCTTCGGTTTCGACCACGTTCAGAACGTCGCCCGCTTCGGGTGTGCCGTTCAGGCCCAGCACTTCGACGGGGACGGACGGACCGGCCTCTTCCACGCGCTCACCCTTGTCGTTCACCAATGCACGGACCTTGCCCCACTGTTCGCCGACAACGAAGATATCGCCACGGTGCAGGGTACCGTTTTGCACCAAGACGGTTGCCACGGGGCCACGGCCTACGTCCAGCTGCGCCTCGATCACGGCACCTTGTGCGGCCCGATTCGGATTTGCCTTGAGTTCCAGAAGTTCTGCCTGCAGCGCGATGGCTTCAAGCAATTGATCCAGACCCTGACCCGTATGTGCCGACACCTCAACATCTTGCACCTCGCCGGACATCTGTTCGACGACGACTTCATGCTGAAGCAGATCGGTCCGCACTTTTTGCGGGTTGGCCGAAGGTTTATCGACCTTGTTGATCGCCACGATCATGGGAACCTTGGCGGCCTTGGCGTGATTGATCGCCTCGATCGTCTGGGGCATGACGGCGTCATCGGCGGCAACCACAAGCACCACGATGTCTGTCACCTGCGCGCCACGGGCCCGCATTGATGTGAACGCCGCGTGGCCGGGCGTGTCGAGGAAGCACAAGACCGCGCCGGTATCGGTTTTGACCTGATAGGCCCCGATATGCTGCGTGATCCCGCCAGCTTCGCCAGCCACGACCTTGGCATTGCGGATCGCGTCCAACAGTGACGTCTTGCCGTGATCCACGTGACCCATGATGGTGATCACGGGTGGCCGGGTTACCTGATCTTCGTCCTTGTCCTCAATGGTGTCGATCACCTGTTCCACGTCCGCATCGGAAACGCGGAGCATCTTGTGACCGAACTCCTCAATGATGAGTTCAGCGGTATCTTGGTCGATCGGCTGGTTCTGCGTGACCATCATGCCCATGTTCATGAGCGATTTGACGACGTCAGGAACCCGTTCGGCCATGCGGTTGGCAAGCTCGGACACGGTAATGGTCTCGGGCACGCGCACGTCGCGGATGACCTTTTCACGTTCGGCCATGCCGCCCATGGCTTTTTGCCGCTGACGTTCTTGCTTGCGCTTCATGGCAGCCATGGAGCGTTGACGCCCGCCTTCGCCACCCGTCAACGCTTCGTTGAGAGTCAGTTTGCCAGCCCGACGGCCATCGCGTTCTGCGCCGCGGTTGGGGCGCTCGCGCTTGTCGTCGCGATCGCCGTCCTTGCGTGTGGGCAAGGCACCCGGTTTACCAGCACCACGCACGGCACCAGCCGTAGTGGGCACGCCGGCGTCGGCCACTTTGGGGCTGACCGTTTCGGCCACCTTGGGTGCGTTGCGGCGATCAACTTCTTCTTGCTGGCGGCGCGCGTCTTCTTCGGCCTTGGCCTTCAGAGCTTCCTCGCGCTCGCGCTCTTCGCGTTCCTTTGCCTCGGCATCGGCACGGCGACGTGCGCGATCTTCGTCACGCTCTTTTTCTTCCTGAACGCGGCGTTCCTGGTCTTCGACCTCACGCGCCTTGGCGTTTTGCAGCGCGCGCAGGCGACGCTCCAACTCGGCGTCCGGCACGTTTGTGGTGCGCTTGCCGCCTTCGGCATTGATTGCAGCGGCGGATTGGCCACCGGGTTTGGGAACCATGACCCGCTTGCGCTTGGTCTCTACGACCACACTTTTCGTGCGCCCACGCGAGAAGCTTTGGTTCACACGTCCCGCGTGTGCCCCACCCGACAAGCCAAGGGGTTTCTTTCCGTCCTGATCGCTCATGCGTCTTTCTGATCCTTCTCGGCGGCAGATCCGCCGTTTGCCTTACGCAGGCCTTGCAGCTTTGCCGCTCCCTCTACAACACGAGGAGTGAGTCCGCCAGCCGCAAGCGCGCCATGTATCACACTTTGGCGTCCGAATGCCAAACCCAATTCCTGGGCGGTCAGGACGCTGAAATAGCGGCCGCCTTCCGGCGTCCACAGCTTTGATTTCCCCCGCTCAGAACCATCGGTGGCCTGAAGCAGGACCTTTGCCTCGCCTTTGGCGAGCCATTCCTTCACCTTTTCGAAACCGGCGATCGCCCTGCCGGACTTTCGGCTTAGCGCGATCATGTCGGTCAGCTGGCGCACCAGCCCCTGTTCGATAAGGCCCATCATATCATCGACCAGCGTCACCGGCATGCGCGCCGCGCGCGCAAACAGGTTCTTCTTGATCGCCAAGGCCAGCGCGTCACGATCGGCGCTGACCCAGATGCCCCGTCCGGGTAGCCGTTCCAGAAGATCTGGGACGACGACGCCATCGGGCGATACGACAAATCGGATCAGCCCCGGCTTTGGCGCAACTTCGCCCGTGGCGATGCAGCGTCTTTCCGGGTCATCCCCACGCATTTTGGTTCGGCCGCCTCGTGTCATGGGCGATCCTCTAGGGGCAGGGCCCTCAGGCCTCTGCCGCCTCTCCCTTTGCTGCATTTGCAAGCGACTCGGCGGCGGCTTGCGCCTCCAACTCCTCGATGGTGACCCAGCCCAATTGCAGGCGAGCGGTCATGACCATGTTTTGCGCTTCTTCAAGGCTGACGTCGAAGGGTTCCAGAAGACCGGTATCTTTCACACGCTCGCCGCCTACCGTTGTCCAGCCGCCGGCCAATTCCCAATCTGCGCAAGTTGCGAAGTCTTCCAGCGTTTTCACATCATCGTTGCCAAGTGCCACAAGCATCTGGGGGGTGAGGCCTTCGAATTCAATAAGGGACTCTTCCACACCGATGGACTTGGCATGCTCCAGCGCCTTCTTGTTCTGCTCCTCAAGATAGTCGCGTGCCCGCGCCTGCAGTTCCTCGGCGGTCGATTCGTCAACGCCGTCGATCACCAGCAGTTCGTCCAGTTCGACGTAGGCAACTTCCTCCAGCGAGGTGAAGCCCTCGGAGACCAGGAGTTGGGCAAAGAATTCGTCCAGATCCAGATTATCCATGAAGACCTTGGTCCGCTCGGCGAATTCGGCCTGACGGCGGGAGGATTCCTCCTCCTCGGTCAGGATGTCGATATCCAGCCCAGTCAGCTGCGACGCAAGCCGCACGTTCTGACCGCGACGACCAATGGCCAGCGACAGCTGTTCGTCGGGCACCACGACCTCGATCCGCTCGGCGTCTTCGTCGATGACGACCTTGCTGACCTCTGCGGGCTGCAACGCGTTGACGAGGAAGGTGGCGGCATCTTCGTTCCACGGGATGATGTCGATCTTTTCACCTTGCAACTCGTTCACCACGGCCTGCACGCGGCTGCCGCGCATACCGACGCAGGCACCCACAGGGTCGATGGAGTTGTCGTAGGAAATGACGGCGATCTTGGCGCGCGAACCGGGGTCACGGGCCACGGCCTTGATCTCGATGATGCCATCGTAGATTTCCGGCACTTCCATCTTGAACAGTTCCGCCATGAACTGCGGATCGGTACGTGACAGGAAGATCTGCGGCCCACGCACTTCGCGGCGGACATCCTTGATGTAGCAACGGATGCGATCGTTCGGACGATAGCTTTCGCGGCCGATCTTTTCGTTCCGGCGCAGGACACCCTCGCCCCGTCCGATGTCGACGATGACGTTGCCGTATTCCTCGCGCTTGACGACGCCGTTGATGATGGTGCCGGCGCGGTCCTTGAATTCCTCGTACTGACGATCCCGCTCTGCTTCGCGGACCTTTTGCAGGATCACCTGCTTGGCCGATTGCGCGGCGATCCGGCCCATCTCGACGGGCGGCACCTCTTCGACGACGGTGTCGCCGACGGTAGGGTTTTCCATGAACTGCTTGGCCTGCGCGACGGTTAGTTCGGCCTTTTCGTTTTCAAGGGCGTCATCTTCCACAACCGTACGGACGCGCGTGAACGTCGCCTTGCCGGTCTTGCGATCAATGTGGACGCGTATATCCAGTTCGGAGCCATAACGCGACTTGGCGGCACGGGCGAGACTTTCTTCCATCGCCTCGACCACCAGGCCGGGGTCAATCATCTTTTCGCGGGCAACGGCCTCGGCGGTTTGCAGAAGCTCTAGCTGGTTCGCTGATGTAATCGCCATGTCTCAGTCCTCTGCCTGTTCGGGCTCTTCTTCGATTGTGTCGAATTTGGTTTCGTCGATGATGCCCGCCGCCTTGCGCTGACGCAGCATCTCAGAGATCAGTTCGTCCGTCAGGATCAACTTGGCGTCGGACAGCCAATCGAAATGCAGCCCGATGGTGACGGGTTCACCACCTGCGCCGTCTTCGGAAATATTGATCAGCACTTCATCGCCTTCGATACCCGCAAGGATACCTTTGAAGCGGCGGCGGCCATCGATCATCTCGGTCGTTTCGATCCGGGCTTCGTATCCTTCCCAAGTTTCGAAATCCTTGAGCCGGGTCAGCGGACGGTCGATACCGGGGGACGACACCTCCAGCGTGTAGGCATCATCAAGCGGGTCTTCCACGTCGAGCGTGGCGCTGACGGCGGTGGAGATGCGGGCGCACTCGTCCACTTCGATCCCGCCATCGGGGCGTTCAGCCATGATCTGCAGCGTCTTTGTATTGCCGCCCATCACACGAATGCGCACGATTTCGAACCCCATGTCTTCGATGACGGGGGTCAGGATCTCGGCCATACGGCGGTCCATCGATGATTTGGCGATCAGGGTTTCCATGAGTCCGACTACTTATGATTCAAGCACAAAAAAACGGGCGCGCGGCCCGTTGAAACTCTCCGGTGGTGCATCGGGGGTGGAGGCCGACACGCCGCTGTTGAGGGGGATATAGGGGATATCGGACGGCGGCGCAAGTCATCCGCAGTAAATGCGAAAAACCGCGCCGGTCTCATCGGTGACGAAGTTGATCCGGTTCAACAGGTAATCCATCGTCACGGGGGCGTTTTCGGCATGAACCCTTAGCGGCTGCTCAAGCGACAGGCCCTCTGCGACCGCAGCGGGTTGGCCGATCAACGCCTGATGCTGCGCAATGTTGCAAGTATCATCCACGACCAAGGAATCATGCTTTTCCTGCGCCATGACGGCGACAGGAAGGAAGGCAAGCAGACAGACGATGAGCGAATGTTTCATGGTGCCCTCTGGTTGCGTCACCAGAAAGATTGGCACAAGGTCAATCCAAATCAAGACCCGAGGGAGGGACAGAGATATGCGAACCCGTGCCGCCGTAGCGATGGAAGCTGGTAAGCCGCTGGAAGTAATGGAAGTGAACCTTGAAGGCCCCAAAGCGGGCGAGGTTCTGGTTGAAATCAAAGCCACCGGCATTTGCCATACCGATGAATTCACCCTGTCCGGTGCGGACCCCGAGGGGCTGTTTCCCGCCATTCTCGGCCACGAGGGCGCGGGCGTGGTTCTGGAGGTTGGCGAAGGCGTGACCACCTTGAAGCCCGGCGATCATGTCATCCCGCTTTATACGCCGGAATGTCGGCAGTGCTATTCGTGCCTGTCCGGCAAGACGAACCTGTGTACGGCAATTCGCAATACCCAAGGCCAAGGCCTGATGCCCGATGGCACCACGCGGTTTTCTATGTTGGATGGCACACCCATTTTCCACTACATGGGGTGTTCGACTTTTGCGAACCACACGGTTCTGCCCGAAATCGCGCTGGCCAAGGTGCGTGACGACGCACCGTTCGACAAGATCTGTTACATCGGTTGCGGGGTCACCACCGGCATAGGGTCGGTGATTAACACCGCAGGGGTGGAGATTGGATCAACGGCTGCGGTCTTCGGTCTGGGCGGAATCGGTTTGAACGTGATCCAAGGGCTGCGCATGGCAGGTGCCGACATGATCATCGGCGTCGACCTGAACGACGCCAAGGAGGAGATGGCGCGTAAATTCGGCATGACGCACTTTGTGAACCCCGCCAAGATCGCCGGCTCCGTCGTTCAGGAGATCGTGAACCTGACCAAGTCTGAGCGGGACCAGATCGGGGGCGTGGATTATTCATTCGACGCCACGGGCAATGTGAAGGTGATGCGCGATGCGTTGGAATGTTCGCACCGGGGCTGGGGCGTTTCCGTCATTATCGGTGTGGCCCCGGCAGGTGCGGAAATTGCCACGCGGCCGTTCCAGTTGGTAACCGGGCGGGTCTGGAAAGGCACCGCGTTTGGCGGTGCAAAAGGCCGGACCGATGTGCCAAAATTCGTGGATTGGTACATGGACGGCAAGATCGAGATTGACCCGATGATCACCCACACGCTGAGCCTTGATGACATTAACAAGGGGTTTGACCTGATGCATGCGGGAGAAAGCATTCGCGCGGTTGTTGTCTATTGACGCTGAGCGTTCGCCCCTATGCGGCCGATGATGCGGCGGCGCTTTGGGCGATGTTGAAGCCGGTCTTTCGTGCCGGTGACACCTATGCGGTCAATCGCGATATCTCGAAAGAGGATGCGCTTGAATTCTGGCTGGGGTCCGGGCACGCGGTTTTTGTGGCCGAGGACCGCGACGTTCTGGGCACGTATTTCGTGTGCCCAAACAAGGCGGGCGGGGGCGGTCACGTGGCAAACGCGGCTTATGTGACGGCGGCGGGTTTCGGGGGCAAGGGCGTGGCGCGCGCCATGCTGGTCCATTCGCTGGATACTGCCCGCGCCATGGGGTTTAGGGCAATGCAGTACAATTTTGTGGTCAGCACCAACACACGCGCGGTCGATACGTGGCTGCGCGCGGGGTTTGAAGTTGTCGGTCGCGTGCCTGGTGCGTTCAACCATCCGGACCACGGCTATGTCGATGCATTTGTCATGCACAAACCTCTGGTCTCCGACGGGGATTGACCGCTTCTGAGCCGATAGCAGGGCCGCTGGTGAAGGCGCGGTTGCTTCGATATGGTATGGGCCATGAAGATTGCCACCTGCACCATTGTCGTTGCCATCGCACTGTGCGGGTCTGCACCGGTGGTGGCGCAATCTGGGCAGGTGTTGGACGTTACGCAGCCAACAGAAGTATTTTCCATGCTGTCTTATGCCGTCATGGATGAGGCGAACGCACTGAACCCCGCGGACGTTTTCGAGATCGAGATTTCTGAGAGCGGGGGGATCACAGATGTGTTCGTCCGCCTTGCACCCGGAGCGGTGGTGGCGTTTGCGGATTCGACGCAACAGGCCATCGGAAAGACGATGGTGGTGTCGATCTGTGGCAACCCGGTGTTGCGCGCGACGGTGCGGGCTGCAATGACCAGCGGGACACTGTACATTCCAAATATAAATGCCGTTCAGGCCGAGGCGCTCCGCAGTGTCTGGCACGGACGGCAAACATGCCAAGATATACCAGCCGAGGTCTTTCCCATTGCCCAATAACACACCGCTTCTTGCCGTTCTGATCGACGCGGATAACACGTCCTACAAACACGCCAAGGCGATCTTCGACGAGATTGCCGGCTTTGGAGAGGCGAGCGTCCGCCGGATATACGGTGATTTCAGTTCAAGCCACATGAAGGGCTGGTCGGCGGTGCAGGCCGAGTTCGGGATTGTCCCACACCACCAGCCCGCGAATACGGTCGGCAAGAACGCCTCTGACATCGCGCTTGTGATTGATGCGATGGATCTGATGCATTCAAGTCGCTTCGACGGGTTTGTCCTTGTGTCCTCCGACAGCGATTTCACCCGATTGGCCAGCCGTATCCGTGAGCAGGGTCTGGATGTCTACGGGATCGGGCAGCAAAAGACGCCGGATGCGTTCCGCAAGGCCTGCAAACGGTTCATCTTTATCGAGAACCTTCTGGGGGCGGAGCCTGCTGCCGACAAGCCCGTGGCACCAAGTGGAAAGACCGAGGACCTGCCCGACGCACGCGACCTGATCTTTCGCGCGATGGAAGCGATCGAACAGGATGACGATTGGTATTCGCTGGGCCAGATCGGTCAATATATCACCGCTGCCAACCCTGATTTTGATACGCGGACTTATGGCAAACGCAAGCTGAGTGATCTGATCGAAAGCCTCAAGATGCTTGAGGTCAAACGTGGTCAGGGCAGCAACCAGATGTTTGTGCGGCGCCTCGACTAGGCGCCGTCAGGGCGCCTGCCGATCCCCCCAGTTGAGCCAGGCGATATCTTCCGGCGCGAACAACTCCGCCATGCGCGCATCATAGGCCGCCATGTCCTCCGCCGTCAGGCGGCCTTCCCATTTGTTCGAACTGCCTGAGGCATAGAAATTCGCCAGATCATGCATCGAAGCGTCTTTGTGAAAGCGCATGTCGCTCGCCTCGACAGCTTTGCGCATCGACGCAAAACTGGTGGCTTCCACGATCTCGGCACACAGCTCCGGGTCAAGCGGTATATCCAAGAGCCCGGCCACACGGGTGATCTGTCCGGCGGGATCGCGGGTCAGATCGGCATAGTGAAAGAAATGGACATTGCCGTTCGCCTCGCGTGCCCGCGCCTCGCCCAAGTGGAGTGCGAGCGAGGCCAGCGTCATGTCATCCATGCCCTGCTCGGTGCTCGGCCCGTCGAGGAACCGCCTGAAGCCTGCGCGATCATCGCCTTCGAACATGTGATCGAACGCGTTGATCTTCAGGTTTTCGGCAAAGCTCCGCATCGAGAAATGCATATCGACCGGGTGCCGGTAGACAACGATATAGGTGGGCTCGGGCGCATAGGGGACGCCGTCCATGGGTGTGTGGCTCTTGATGCAGCGCCGCCGCGTCAAACCATCGAGGAAGTCGGTGATTTCACGGCGATCGCGGAAATTGCAATCCACCCACGGCGCGCTGTGCCATCCGCCTGCGTCCGGCACGACCTTGCCATGGATCAGCATCATCACGATGTTAAGCATCCATGTGGTCCCGCATTTCGGCGGCGTGGTGACGAGCACATCATCGGGCCGCATCTTGAACCAGGACCAAACATCGGTGTTCGTCACCGGGCCGAGATATTCACGGGTCCGTTCGGTGTGCAACTCTGCCATGGTCCCTCCAGTCGCCTATTCGCGATGACGCTAGGGGAGGTCTTGGCTCAGGTATAGCTTTATCTGCGGGCGTAGCGGGCCATAAAGGTCTTCACCGCCTCATCCGCGATCCGGGCGATGTCTTCCTCACTCACAGAGGGCACGATCCCGAACATCAGCTTCAGCAGAAGATCCGTCCGGCACAGTTGCGCCAACTGATCGGCGGCCAGAAACGGGTCTTCGATATCCAGCGCGTCGCGCGCCTTGGGGCTTTGCAGGAATTCGCTGATCTTGCGGTTCCATCGGCGTGGGCCGCTTTCGTAGAATGCCTGCCCAAGTGCGGGGAACCGCTGTGCCTCGGCGATGCAGACCCGGAACATGTCTCGTCCGAAGGCCGACACGACAAAGCTGGTCAGGGCGTGGCAAATATAGTGAAGCGACTCTGGCACCGTCATGGTGCCGGATCCGAGCGTAAATTCGATCTCGGACTGATGCCCGCACTCTTCGGTCAGGACCGCCATGAAGAGGTGCTGTTTGTCAGGGAAATAGCTGTAGAGCGTCGCCTTGGACACGCCCGAGTCGCGCGCGATTTCGTCCACGCTTGCGCCTTCGTAGCCCTCGCGCATGAAGACGGCGCGCGCGCCGACAACTACCTGATCGTACTTGCGACCCTTCTTGATCTGGAGTGCAGCGTTCATCGTGGCGTTGATTTCCCTTCCCTCAAGGCACCTTAAACCGATCAGTTCAGTTTCAGCAAGGATTTGGGCCTTGTCTTTTGGCCTGAAACGAAAACGGCGCCACCCGGTCATCTGGCATCTTGCGGCCGGGACAGAGACTTGCGGCGGGCCGGACACCGCATCGGACGGGGCGATGCAGCACGCCGGATCACGCTAAGCCAAATCAAGCAGTTAAGCGGTCCATGCGTCGGCTAAAGAAAATGGATCGCTGAGCGATCGGGATTTGTGAAACCCGGCTGGACTCGGTCGATCCGGGTGGCATATGCCGAAGTCATGTTGGAAATCTTCCTCAAGACGCTGCCGTTTTTTGCCCTGATCGGTCTTGGCTATCAGGCCTGCCGCAGTGGATTCTTCACGGCCGAGGCTGCGGCCTATTTGACGAAATTCGTTTTCTACTTCGCCCTTTCGGCGATGTTGTTCCGCTTTGCGGCCAATCTGTCCCTTCGGGAGATTTTCGACTGGTGGTTTGTGGCCGCCTATCTGTGGGGCTGTTTCACGGTCTATCTGATCGCCACGGGTGTTGCGCTGATCCGCAAGCGCGGCATTCAAGAGGCCGCCTTCGAAGCGCAATGCGCCGTGATCGGCAACGCCGGCTTTCTGGGCGTGCCAATGTTGATCGTACTGCTTGGCCCAGATGCCGCGGGTCCGGTACTCATGGTGCTGGCGCTGGATCTGATTGTGTTTTCGTCGCTGATTGTGATCTTGATCACCGGCAGCCGCGATGGGCGAATGTCGCTTGGTATCTTGAAGACCGTCGGTTTGGGTCTGGTGAAAAACCCGATGATCGTCTCGATGAGCCTTGGCCTTGCGTGGTCGGGTACGGGGTGGGCGGTGCCTGTCCCGGTGAACGAGTTCTTGGCGATATTGGGGGCGGCGGCGACGCCCGGCGCATTGTTCGCGATTGGTGCGTCGCTGGCGGACAAATCAGCCGAGCGTTTGTCGGTTGCGGGCTGGCTGACGTTTTGCAAGCTGGTGCTGCACCCCGCAGCCGTGGCGTTTGCCGCGCTGGTGTTGTTCCCGGTGGAAACGTTCAGCGCTGCCGTGATGATCGCGGCGGCGTCCCTGCCGGTCGCGGGCAACGTGTTCATTCTGGCCCAGCATTATGGTGTTGCGCCTCAGCGCGTGTCGGCCTCTATTCTTGTATCGACAGCGCTGAGCATCGTGACGGTGTCGGTTGTGGTTGCATGGGTCGCCAACATGGCGGGGATAACGCCCGGCGGCTGAGTGCTGGACGCACCCAACTGCGCGCGATAGGCCTTGGACAACATCACGGAGGCAACGATGGACACCCTTTCCGAAAACCGATGCTTTGGCGGAACGCAGGGCGTCTATAGACACGCTTCGGATGCAACGGGCACGGACATGACATTCGGCCTGTTCATGCCGGCAGAGGCAGCCGGCGGACCGGTGCCGGTCTTGTGGTATTTGTCGGGGCTGACCTGCACCCACGAAAACGCCATGGGCAAGGCTGGCGCGCAGGGCTGGGCCGCAGAACAGGGCATTGCGCTGGTGTTCCCCGACACGTCGCCACGCGGCGACGATGTTCCCGACGATGCTGCCTATGATCTGGGCAAGGGGGCCGGGTTCTACGTGAACGCGACGCAAGACCCTTGGGCCGAACATTTTCAGATGTGGGATTACATCACCGACGAATTGCCCCGTGCGCTGTTCAGCCGCTTTGCGTTGGACGAAGAACGTCAGGCGATTA
>Ga0075467_10000832_pt1 | contig 25176 bp, 23 predicted proteins | sample DEB08_DNA_9_FD_75067 | JGI IMG/M metagenome (GOLD analysis project Ga0075467, IMG submission 75067) | Aqueous microbial communities from the Delaware River and Bay under freshwater to marine salinity gradient to study organic matter... | ecosystem: Environmental > Aquatic > Marine > Coastal ... | reverse complement strand
TGCCGCACCCGGTTTCGCCCACCAGACCAAGCATTTCCCCGTCGCGGATTTGAAAGCTGACACCATCCACTGCGTGGACCTTGCCGCGCTTGCTATCGAATTGAACCCGCAGGTTTTGAACCTCGGCGATCACTGGTGCGGTTGGCAGATCAAGCTCCGTCATCAGCGTCCCTCCGTGCGGGGGTCCAGGGCATCGCGCAGTCCGTCGCCCACTAGATTAAATGCGAGCGCCCACAAAAAGATCATCAGCCCAGGGAAAGTGGATGCCCACCAGCGACCGGAGGCGATCCCTGCCTGACCTTCGGAGACCAGCACGCCCCATTCTGCAATCCCGGATTCAGATAGACCGATAAAGCTTAGCGTTGCTCCGACAAGAACGATGTTACCCATGTCAAGTGTCGCCTGAACCGCAATTGGTGTCGAAGCATTCGGCAGAATGTCACGCAGAAAGATGTTGAAACGGCTGTCGCCCATCACCCGTGCCGCCTGCACATAGTCGGCCTGCCGAATTAGAATTATCTGGGCGCGCATTATTCGGGCATATTTGACCCAGAACACGATACAGAGCGACAGAATGATATTGGTGAAACTGGGCCCGAGAATTGCCGCAACCGCGAGCGCAAAGATCAGTTCTGGGATTGACAGGAAGATGTCGACAATCCGCATCAGTGTCTCGTCGATCCAGCCGCCGACCATCCCGGCGATTGAGCCGATGGCAACCCCGATCACAACGGTCACTGAGACCACGATGAGAGACATCTGCAGTGATGTTCGGCTGCCCCAGATGATCCCATACAGCACATCACCACCTTGGTTCGTCGTGCCCAACGGATGGCCCGGAGTGCCCGGTGGCATCCGGGTTGCGCCCCAATCCCGCGGCATTTGGTAGGCATCTGGTGTATTGGGAGGTGACAGCAGTGGCGCGAAGATGGCCATGGCCAATAGCAGGAAGATGATGGTCATACCGAGCGCTGTCGTCGGATTGGTCATCAAGGACCGAAAGATCTCCAGCCAGCGCCGCAAACGCACCTGCCGGGCACTCATTGGGATCGCGGCATCGGAGTTTGCCATGGCTTAATCTCCTAGCCGAACGCGAGGGTCAAGCTTTGCATAGACGATGTCGACGATGAGATTTGCAAAGAGAAAAAGAACCGAGGTGAACAGAACATAGGTCATGATTGTCGCCTGATCGCCTCTCACAACTGCGTCGGCCATCCAACGCCCAAGGCCTGGCCAGCGAAAGATAATTTCAGCCGCGATAGCCCCTTGCATCAGGAAGGCAATTGTGAGGCCGATCACAGTCACGGTTGGCACCAAGGCGTTGCGTTTTGCGTGCCTGTTCAGGACCAGACGTTCTGGCAGCCCCTTGGCGCGGGCTGCGTCCACATAATCTTGTTGCAACTCCTCAATTAATGCGGACCGCATCATCCGGGTGATGATAGCAACGGCACCGAACCCCAGGGTGATCGACGGCAGAACGAGGTGCCACAATGCATCGAGAAACGCCGGAATACTGCCCGCTATAAGTCCGTCCAGCGAGTAAAAGCCAGTTGGGTGCGCGATCGAATCCCAGACTTCCGCGTCGGAACGACCGACAGGAAACCATCCCAGATTGGCCCAGAACACGATTAACAAGACAATCCCGAACCAGAATAGTGGCAGCGACGCGCCTGAAACGGCGACGATCCGCGTCAAGTGATCTTGCCAGCGGTTCCGCCTTTTCCCAGCGAAAACCCCCAACTTCAGTCCAAGCCACACCGCAATAAGGGCTGAGAAGACCGACAATTCCATGGTTGAAGCGAACTTTTTCCAGAAGACCTCTGAAACCGGGGCGGATGCCACGCCGGAATAGCCAAAGTCACCCGACAGCGCCCCTTTGGCCCAGTACCAGTATTGAACCACAAGCGGTTCATTCAGATGAAACCGTTCTTCGAGAGCGGCGACTTCAGTGGCGTTCATCTCGTGGCTGAGATAGACCCCAATAGGGGAGCCGCCGATCCGCGTCAGGGCGAAAACAATGATCGAAACACCCAGAATCAGCACAGGCAAGATCAGCAGGCGGCGGATGATATAGTCACGGATCTGCATTTCACCTCCGAAAAGGGGGTAATTGTTGAAAGTCATGAAATTGCGGGGCCGCCCTTACTGTCGACCCCGCGGTGTTCGATGTGCGTTAGCCGCCAGTCTTGTCTAGAATAGCGAAGTTGATTGATGGGCGCGGCCACAGCGGCTGCAAGACCATATTTTCGATCGAGTCACGGTATGCAGTCACCGCCCCTTCCTGCGCACCGATGATCCACATCGGGTCTGCGTATAGGAGCGATTGAACTTCACCGATGAGCCCGGCCCGCGTATCACGGTCCAATTCGATTGCGATTTGATCGATCAAATCGGCAATTTGGTCGGGATTGACATAGGCATCGCGGAAGCCGTGTATTTCACCCCATTCCCCATCGGGATGCGCGTAGGTCATAAGGTAGTCGATTGGATCGGCCGCCGGATCACCGTTCTTCGCCCACATTGCGTAGTTCACAGTTTCTGATGCGATCGCCTCGTCAAAGACGGCTTCAGCTACACCAAGCACATTGATCCGCAAATTGGGGTTTATGCTTTCTATGCTATCCTTCAAGATCAAGCACTGAATTTCGAACAATGAACCCGACTCGACAACAACGGTTGCGGTGAAACCTTCATCCCAGACACCTGCCTCACGAAAAAGACGCTCTGCCTCGGCAATATTTTGTTCCCCGTAGACCGGTGCGTTCGGATCGTAGCCGAACACTCCAATTGGCACATAATGCGGGTTGATTTCACCAAATCCGGCAAGGGCGCCCTCAACAAATGCGGTGTAGTCGAAGGCGTGGTTGAATGCCTGGCGGATACGCACATCTTTGAAGAAATCCTCGGGGATCGTGTCACCTTCAGGCAGAGCGCCTTGAGGGACGTTCATGTTGAATCCGATATGCAGCGGCTCCAACAGCAAACCCTCAGCGTAGATCTCAACGCCCTCTGCGCCTTCGAGATCGGCGACATAGGATGGATCAGTTTCGATCGTGTCGAACTCACCGGCCCGCAGACCAAGAACGCGCACATCTGGGTCAAGACCGAACTCCAGACGCACGTCATCAAATGCAGCGGTCCCCCAGTAGTTCGGGTTCACGCGAAGTGTCATGTTCTCTGTGCGGTTCCAACTTTCGAAAGTGTAGGGGCCGGTGCCAATCATGTTGTCACTCAGAAGCCCGTTTGACTCGCCATCGGTTTCTGCGCCTGCTGCCTCGACGGCCTCTTGGCAGACTATGGATGCCGTCATGGTCAAAACGGCAGAATAGAGGAAACTGGCATCCAATTCGTTCAGCGTTACTTCGAACGTGTAGTCGTCGACAACGCGCGTCTCCGCCACGCGCTCAGAAAAGATTTCGTATCCAGATCCCGGCAGTTCGAGGTCGATCACGCGATCCCAAGAAAACTTTACATCGTCTGCGGTAAAAGGTGATCCATCGTGGAATGTGATGCCTTTGCGTAACGGGAAGGTGTAGGTCAACCCATCTTCGGAGATGAGGCCATTTTCAACCGTCGGTATTTCGACGGCGAGTGCCGGCAACAACTCAGATGACGATGCGCCAACCGTCAAAAGGCGATCGTAAACGTGGAAGATGACAGATTCGCCACCCTCACCCGGCTCAACCTCAGCGGGGTCAAGCGTGGCCGGTTCTTCATCTGCGCCATGCACAATCGTCTCTTGCGCCAGGGCGCCTACCGGCGCGAGAAAAGCCAGCAATGCGACGCCGAGCATTGTTCGAAAATTCAAGTCAAATGGTGCTTTCATTGCAATCCTCCCGTGGCCAATTTGTCATCGAACAGTGAACCCGAAATTTCTCTCGATGCCGGACGATGGATCCCGCTATGGCGGCCGCACCATGGGGGAGTTCTACACATTTCTTTACCAAACAGACCATCCACACCCCTTCATTAGGGCGATGGATAGATGTTGCGCAAACGTTTGCATAGACAAGCTGCCGCAACTCGGGATACCTGTCAACAGTCAAGGTACCGAATCCTTAAGGACTTGAAAACAAAGAGGGTAATATGGTTATAGAAGCGAATCAAATGGTCATTGCTGTCGAAGAGCACTTCATGGAGTCATCTCTTGCACAACATCTGGGCAAAGCGGCATCGCCGCCTGCATTCGTTTCGGACCGGCTTTACGATTTTTTTGAGCTGCGGATTGCTGAGATGGATGCGGCCGGTGTTGACATACAAGTTCTGTCGCACCAGTCACCGGGTAGTCAACGCTTGCCCGATGACCTCGCCGTCAGTGCCTGCCGAGCGGTAAATGACGCTTTAGCCGCGGTCATCGCAGAGAGGCCTGACAGGTTCGACGGATTTGCTATGCTGCCAACGAACCTGCCAGAGGCTGCGGCTGACGAACTTAGCCGCGCAGTCAAAGAGAAGGGCCTGAAAGGTGCGATGATCCATGGCCTGAACCACGGTGAATTCTTGGACCTGCCACACTACTGGCCCATCTTTGCCCGGGCCGAGGAACTGGATGTTCCAATCTATATCCATCCCAGCCTGCCGGACAAAACAGTCACCGAACGTTATTACGCGCCCTACGACCAGAGCCATTCTATGATGACGAAAGCTGCATGGGGTTTCGGTATCGAAGCAGGGACACAGGTGGTGCGTCTGATCCTGTCAGGTTTGTTCGTGAAACACCCAAACCTGAAGATCCTTCTTGGACATCTGGGAGAGGCCATCCCCTTTTGGCTGGATCGAATTGATGAGTCCTTCTCACGGCCCGGCAACCCTCCTTCGCACTTCGCGGAGGTATTCCGGCGCAACTTCTGGATCACGACAAGTGGCTTCTTTTCGGATGCTGCTCTGCGTTGTTCCCTGGACCAAGTCGGGCTTGATCGGATTCTCTTCGCTGTTGATTATCCGTATGCGAATTCGAAGGCGGGTGTTGATTGGATGAAAGGAACAGATCTCACTCAAGCCCAGAAAACGCAGATTTTCTCAGGTAACGCCCGCACGCTTCTCAAGATGTAGGGGTTTGATTCTCGGGGCGGCGACGCTGCCTCGAAAGACCGGTTGCACCGGGAGAACGACATGCGTCTCTGTCAATTTATCAGGGTCGTCAAGCAATTGCATGAGTAGTTCAGCACTCCGTTGACCTGCTGCCTGCTTGTCCACCCTAACTGTCGTCAAACCAGGCGGAATTAGCTTCAGGAACCCGTAATCATTGAATCCGGTGACAGAGACATCCTCAGGGCAGGAAAGTCCCATCTGTCGGATCGCTTCGAAAACGCCAAGCGCCAATCGGTCGTTGGCAGCGATGATGGCAGTGGGAGGGCGGGTCAGGGACAAGAGCGCTTGTGCACAGCGCCTGCCATTTTCTTCGTTTAGACCGGTGGCCTGTGCGATGTGGTATTCCGGCACATCCAAGCCGTACTTTAGTGCCGCCGTGCGAAAAGCGGCAAGCCTAATGATACCCGTTGATAGTTGTTCGGGCCCTGCAATATGTGCGATATCGGTATGCCCAAAGGAAATAAGATGCTCCGTCATCTTGGCGATACCGTCAGCATCATCGTTGACCACACCGGGTACGCTTTTATCTTCCAACGCTCTGTTTACCGTCACCAATGGGACGCCCGCACGGCGCACCTCGTCCAAAATCGGATCGTCGCGTTCCACCGCAGCGTGGATGATCCCATCGACACCGTGCTCCAGCAGAACGCTGACCATTTCTTGTTCGCGGGTACGTCGCCCGTCGGTGTTCACAATGATCGACACGTAGCCCAAGGGCTCCAACACTTTTTCAATGCCACGGACAATGGGGGGAAAAAGTGGGTTTGAGATGTCGGGAATGACCACGCCCACGGTCTTGGTGCGTTTTGTGCGCAGACCCGCCGCAAGTCGGTTAGGACGATAATCCATCCGCTTTGCCGCTTCCTTGATCTGCTTGACCACCTTTTCGCTGAGGGTAGCACGTGTTCGCGGATCAAGGGCACGGCTCACCGTCGAGACGTGATAGCCCGTTTCCCTTGCTATATCTTTGAGTGTAACAGAGCGCACTCCAATGGCCTCATTCCAATTTCAAGCTGATTGAAGGCTGCCATGAGCAGCGCCGGGTATTCCTGTCATTGTTTCTAGTTGCAGTGTGACCCCCACGCAACCTTTCGCGAAATGCCTTTTGTTTGCCCACAGTTATTGCACGGTGATAAACGTTCAGGCTGAGCGGCAAGTTAGCACTGAGCGCAACACCCGCTGTTCCAAACGGGTGTTCTTTCGGTGCGTTTCAGACCAAGGATGGCGACCTCAGACAAGATCACCGGTGGCGGCGCGAACTCCACGGCCTTCGAACACTCCTCTGGCGATTGTCGGGCCGTCCGGATCGTGCGCTCCCTTTGAAGGCCAATGCCGTTCGTGCGAGCGAGGGCGGAGCAAGGGGCCACGATCACCGGGGGTCACCAACTTGCTGAGATGTATTGTGTCTCCATGAACTCGAGCATTCCTTCGTGGCCACCTTCGCGGCCCAGGCCGGATTGTTTTGTCCCTCCGAACGGGGCGGCAGGATCAGAGACGAGCCCCCGGTTGAGACCGACCATTCCGTAATCTAAGCGTTCGCACACCTGCAAGGCGCGCTTCATGTCCTCGGAGAAGACGTAGGCTACCAGACCGTATTCTGTGTCGTTGGCGCGGGCGATGACATCTTCCTGATCGGTGAATGTCTGGATCGCGGCGACGGGTCCGAAGATCTCGTCGTGCACACAATCCGCGTCGCCCGAGACGTTGGACAGGACCGTTGGCGGGTAGTAAAAGCCGGTGCCTTCGGGTGTTGTGCCGCCACATTCGATTTTTGCGCCTTTGGCGACGGCTTCGGCGACGAAGGCTGCGACCTTGTCGCGGGTGTCGGCGTTTACTAATGGTCCGACATCGACAGAGGGGTCGGTGCCATCACCCATTTTGAGCGCCGACATCGCGGCTGTTAAATTGGCGGTAAAGGCTTCGGCCACGTCTTGATGCACATAAATGCGGTTGGCAGCGGTACAGGCCTCGCCCAAATTACGCATTTTGGCGAGCATTGCGCCTTCAACTGCGACATCGATGTCAGCGTCTTCAAACACGATCAGCGGGGCGTTGCCGCCCAACTCCATCGCGGGTTTGAGAACCTGATCGGCGGCGGAATGCAGCAGCTTGCGTCCGACACCTGTGGAGCCGGTAAAGCTGACCACACGTACCCGCGGGTCATGGAGCATATGATCGACCAGCGCGCCAGTCTTGCGGGATGGCAGCACGTTCACAAGACCCTTGGGTACGCCGGCCTCTTCCAGCAGTGGCATCAGCGCCAGCATGGTCAGCGGTGTCTCGGAGGCCGGTTTGATGATCACAGCGCAGCCCGCGGCGAGGGCAGGGGCGATCTTGCGGGTGCCCATGGCGGCCGGGTAATTCCACGGCGTTACCAGAACGGCCAGACCGGCAGGCTTATGCTGCACGATGATCCGCGCACCTGATGCGGGCGCATGTGTGATCAGCCCATCGGAACGCACGGCCTCTTCGGCGAACCAACGGAAGAACTCAGCGGCATAGGTGGCCTCGCCTTTGGCGTCGGTGCCCGCCTTGCCGTTTTCCAGTGTGATCAGGTGGGCAAATTCATCCAGCCGCGCGGTCATCAACTCCCAGGCTTTGCGTAGCACTTCAGAGCGATGGCGCGGCGTTTGGGCCGCCCACAGCGCCATCGCCGCCTCAGCAGCATCAAGGGCTGCATCTGCATCGGCGATCTCGGCAGAGGCCACGGAGGTCAGCACCTCTTCGGTGGCAGGGTTGATCACCTCAAAGCGGACGTGATCCGCGCCGTCGAGCCAAGCACCGTTGATGTAAAGGTTGGTATATTTCATTTTGGACGTTCCTTTAGGCAAGGTGATGCAGCGGCTCCATAAGACGCCGCGCGAGGCCAGAGATGAAGGCGATGGCTTGATCATCTTCCAGATGATCACTGCTAAACTCAAAGGTCATGACGTAGCTGTCGCCATCCACGCCAATGCTCAGTGTCGGCACGCTTGTGTCCCCAAGGCGTAGCGACGTCAAAAATCCGCCACTCAGGTCATGCAAGACAAAACTCGCGTCCTCATTGGTCTGATCGGGTGGGACCGACAGGCGTGTGAAGTCGGGGTTGCGCAAATTGGTGCTGTCGGCCTCGAGGGGTGAGACACGCACCACCACGGTTGCCGCTGCTGTCGCAGCACGGAAGGCACCCGCTGCAAAACTTGCGAACATCGCACTCGGCGTGATCGTGATCGCGCCATCCGTCTGCATCCAGTCGATAAAGGCGATGGCGCCCTTTTGGGCGCAGCGCGCTGTGATCTGCTTGGTGGCAACCATAACGACTGTCTGACCCGCGCCTTCTGGGCGGCTTGGCATGCTGCGCAGCGTGGCAAGATCCGAGACGTGATAAGGCATTGGCGCGCCTGCGGCCGCCAATTGCCCAAGGTCGAGGCCTTCTTCGGCCGCGAGACGTCGGGCCTTGGGCGATGCCAGAACGCGGCCACCGGGTGCCGCGACCGGTGCGGCATCTACCGGTGCTGCGGGTTTAAGTGCTGTATCGGGTGCGGGCACCGCTTCAGGGGCAGGTTCAGGCGCTTGAGGTGCGGCCAGGGCGTTGTCCGCTGTGGCGCTGATCATTGCAATCACCTGGCCGACAGGCACATCGTCGCCGTCCGCCGCACTGACCTGTGTCAGAAAGCCATCGGCCTGGGCTTCGACCTCCATGACGGATTTATCCGTCTCAACTTCAAACAATACGTCGCCCGTGGCCACCGGATCACCCGGTGCCTTCAGCCATTGCACCAATTTGCCTGTGTCTTGTGCCATGCCAAGGGCCGGCATGATGATGTCAGCCATGGAACATCTCTCCTGCCATCAGCTTGCGTGCAGTAGCGGCAACACCTTCAGGAGTCGGCACTGTGAGGTCTTCAAGTGCCGGCGAAAACGGGATCGGGACATCCATCGCCCCCATGCGGATCACCGGACCGTCCAGATGATAGAAGGATTGCTCCATGATCCGCGACGCGATCTCGGAGGTGACGCCAAAGCTTTGGTGACCTTCATCAATCACGATGCAGCGGCTGGTCTTGCGCACGCTTTCGTTGATCGTATCCATATCGAGCGGGACAATTGTGCGCGGGTCGATTACCTCGGCACTGATGCCCTCGGACGCTAAGATCTCGGCTGCCTTTTCGGCGACCTGCACCATGGAAGAGGTGCCAACGAGCGTGATGTCAGATCCTTCCCGTTTGACGTGGGCCTCGCCGAAGGGGATCAGGTATTCCTCCTCGGGGACCGGGGCTTTGTCCTGATACATCAGCTTGTCTTCGAATATGACGACAGGATTGTTGTCACGGATCGCGGTTTTCAGCAGGCCCTTGGCCTCATAGGCCGAGGACGGCATCGCCACCTTCAGGCCCGGAATATGGGCGACCAGCGCATGCAACGATTGGCTGTGCTGGGCGGCTGATCTGCGGGTCGCCCCCATGTTGGTACGCAAGACTAAGGGTACGCTCAACTTGCCGCCTGACATGTAATGCGTCTTGGCCGCCTGATTGCACAGCTGGTCCATGATCAGGAAGATGAAGTCGCCAAACATCAGGTCCACAACAGGGCGCGTGCCGGTCATGGCCGCACCCACGGCGATCCCCATGAATCCCGGTTCGGCAATGGGCGTGTCCACGACGCGGTGCGTACCAAATTCTTCCACCAGGCCGGACAGGATCTTAAACGGGGTCCCGGCTTCGGCCACGTCTTCGCCGATAATGAACACGGTCTCGTCCCGGCGCATTTCTTCGGCGAGGGCTTCGTTGACCGCTTGCGATAAGGTGATGTCTCTCATGGTCTTTTTCCTTAAGCCAGCGCGTGTGCGACATCGGTGAAGACGTGCATGTCGACCTCGGACGCATCAGGGTATTTGGCGGCCAGCGCATAGGCGACAGCCGCTTGCGCGTCGGCTGCGATGTTGGCATTCAGCGTGTCGATCTCAGCCTCTGTTGCGAGGCCTTCCTTAAGCAGATGGGCGCGGAAGCGCAGAATCGGATCACGATGTTCTTTCCAGTCGGCCTCTTCCTCTTTGGACCTGTAGTATTCGCGATTGATGTCTCCCACGTGGTGGCCGTGGTAACGGTAGGTCATCAGTTCCATAAAGAAGGGACCTTCGCCCTTGCGGGCGCGCGCGACCAGATCTGTGGTCAGCGTGTTGACGGCCAGTACGTCTTGCCCGTCGACTTGATGGGCTTCAATCCCAAAAGCCTCAGCGCGGGCCGTGATCGAGCCTGCAGCAATTTCTTCGGTCCTAGTATATTCTGAATAGCCGTTGTTTTCACAAGCGTAGATGACGGGCAAAGACCAAAGTGCCGCCATATTCATCACTTCATACATCAAGCCCTGCGCCGTGGCACCATCGCCAAAAAAGCAAACGGTGACGTCATCGTGGCCCAGCATTTTGGCTGTAAATGCTGCACCGGTGGCAATTCCCATGGAGCCGCCAACGATGGCGTTGGCCCCAAGGTTGCCGTTGGACTGATCGGCGATGTGCATCGATCCGCCCTTGCCTCGGCAATAGCCTTCTTCCTTGCCCAAAAGCTCGCAGAACATCTGCTTGAACTCCGCGCCCTTTGCGACGCAATGGCCGTGCCCGCGGTGCGTAGACGTGATCTTGTCGGTCACTTTCAACGCCTCGCAGACGCCTACTGCAACAGCCTCTTCGCCGGAATACATATGGGTCAGTCCGGGCATCTTGGCCGACAGATACAGCTGGTTGGCATTGTCTTCGAATGTCCGGATGCGGGCCATCTGGGTATACATCCGCAGGTAGTCTTCGCTGTTCGTCTTATTCTTGGCAGGGCTCATGGAGATACTCTCGAAAGGGCCCGGACCGTCGTGATGGTCCGGGCAATCAGCGGGGTTAATACCGGTTCGCAATGGGCAACTCTTCGGCCGGGAACAGGCTGATCACCTCACACCCAGTCTCTGTCACCACGACCTCTTCCTCGATCCGTGCCGCAGAATACCCGTCGCTCGCCGGACAATAGGTCTCCAACGCAAACACCATGCCGGTCTTGATCTCCATCGGGTGATCCATGCTGACAGCACGGCTGATGATCGGGCGTTCGTGCAGCGCCAGACCCAACCCGTGACCGAACTGCAGGCCAAAGGCGGCGTCCTCATTCGCGAAGCCCAGGCTTTCTGCCGTCGGCCAGACTGCCGCCACCTTGTCGGTCGACACACCGGGTTTGATCATCGCAATTGAGGCGTCGATCCATTCGCGCGCCTTAACGTAGGCATCGTTCTGCGACGGGGTGGCGCGACCCACGTTGAAGGTGCGGTAGTAGCAAGTCCGGTAGCCCTGATAACTTTGCAGAATATCAAAAAACGCCTGATCACCGGGCCTGATCAACCGGTCGGTAAAGTTATGCGGATGCGGATTGCAGCGCTCCCCCGAGATCGCATTAATCGCCTCCACATCGTCAGATCCCATCTCGTAGAGCATCTTGTTGGACAGCGCGACAATGTCGTTCTCGCGCACACCCGGCTTTAGCTCCTCATAGATCATATGATACACGCCATCGACCATCGCTGCGGCTTGGGTCAAAAGTTGGATTTCATCCCAGTTCTTGATCTCGCGGGCGGACAACATGATCTGTTGACCGTCGACCACGTTGAGGCCTTCTTCCTGCAGCGCGTGGAACATCGCTGTTTCCGCATAATCCACACCTACAGGCATATCAGCCATGCCCGCATCCCGGATCAAACCCGCAATCTGCTTGGCGTATTTCTGCATCAAGCCAAACTCAGGCGGGATCGTCCCGCGCATCCCCACAACACCGGCCAGACAATGGCTGGGTTCCAACCAATCCGAATGGCGCTGGTGATGCACCGCCGCAGAACCAAAATCCCACACGTAAGGGCTGTCGTCGCCAGTCAGCAGGCAGAAACGGCACATCTTGTCCCGCTCCCATTCCCCAATCTTCGTCGACGATACATAGCGGATGTTGTTCACATCAAACAAAAGCAATGTGCCCGCCTGCGACGCCTGCAACGCCTGACGCGTACGCGCCAAACGATACCGACGCAAACGGTCGTGATCAACACGACGCTCAAAATCAACAGAGGTATGACCCCAAGCAGGTATCCGTTCACGCCACTCCCAATTCGGCTCAAGATCCTGCGGCGTCAATAAATTTGGCATCAAGGCACGTGACATATCGTTCTCTCTCTTTTTGATAACATATCTGTTGGAAGGCAGCAGGACCTGTCCGTCCGCCCGCGAAGTGGGTCAGATCGTCGTGCCCGATCTGCAATTTGGCTTGCCGATCTCGTCATGGTTTCAGAATTTCCGCCATCCAGTCCGCTACGCGAGGGCGATACTTGTAGGGGCGATTGTTAGCGACATGTGTGCCGTCGGGGACCATCGTGAGTTCAACTGGACCTGACGCTGCGCTGGCCAGACGTTGCGCGTGCTCAGGTGGCAGGACGCGATCCAGCGCGCCGCCGACAACATGCAAGGGACAGCGGATCAACGGCGCCGCCTCGACTAGCGTCATGCGCGCAGCCACGTCACGCGCCGATTCAGGGTTGTCAGAAAAGCTCCGCGCGATGAACGCGCTTCTGGTCAGTGGCGGGGCTCGGTCAAAGGCTTCGGCGAAATCAAACGGTCCGGTCAGGGAAATGCAGGCCTTGATCCGAGGCTCATAGGCTGCGGCCCGGGGCGCGGAATAGCCACCGAGGCTGACGCCCCAGATCCCGATCCGATCGGGATCGATGTCATTGCGGGTTTCGAGCCAGTCGACCATTGCGGCGACGGGTTGTTCAAATTCCGGGCAGATCGGCAGATCATATTCCGCCTCGCCTTGTCCCGGGCCATCGACGGCGAGCGTCGCCATGCCACGGTCGAGAAACACCTGTTCGTTGGTGTCCATTTCTTCTTTTGCGCTGTCCAACCCCATTACCATCAGCACGACAGGTGGGCGGTCGACGCCGCGTGGGCGGCGTAGGTTGGCGTAAAGCGCGTGGCCGCCATAGGGGATCGCGACGCGTTCTCCCGGCGGATCCAAATGGGGCAAGGCGGCGTTGCGGGCTGCAATCGCGCGGTCATGGGCGGCCTTCATCTGCACCCGATCATGGACGAATAGAAACTTGCCGAAATGATAGCAAACAGCAGCTGTTGTCCAATGACCCGCCGCGCTGCGCATGTAGCCTGCATGAGACGCTTCCTGTGCAAGATCTTCATGAACGTTGCCGCGGTCAACCCAGGCGGCGCACCATGCGTCCCATGTCTGGATTGATCCAGTCACATCCTGAAAGTCAGCCAGCGGGACACCATTCGTGACGAACCGGTGCGACCAATGTGCTGCGGCCGAGGCCACACGTGGGTCGATCTTGGTGTCACTGTTTGCGGTCATGGTCCTATGTCTTTCGGAGGCGTTGTCCGGCCCCGAAACTCGGGGCCGGATCGTTGCGCTTACTGGCTGTCTTTCCACGCCGCCACTTCGCTATCGATCTCGGCGCGGTCAAAGTCGTTCGCACCCGCGAGGTAGTGGTCGTTGAGGATTTCAGCGGTCGGGAACGCAGCCCCAAGCATGTCGATTTCGACCATCTCGTTAAGCACGACTTCCCAGACGTCATGACGTACGTCGCCAAACACTTCTCCGTCTGGGCGATGCAGGTCCTGCGCCGCCTGCAGGAAGATGGTGCCAAGTTCTTCGTTGATCCAGTTCTCAGGATCGGCTTGCATGACCATCATCCGGGTCGCATCCAAATCAACGAGGCCCGCATATGATCCCTTCGCCCATGCGCGCAGGAAGCCTTGCAAGACCTCTTCATTTTCGCCGCCGACGGCATCAGCGCGGATCGCATAGTTGTTGGCCGGCTGATCGCCCATTTCCGGTGGCAACAGGTTCTTGATCAACACGCCTTGGCTACGGATCGCGACAAAGTCGGAAATCGCGCCGACAACGCCCGAAACCTGACCGTTCTGCAGTGAGTTAGCGAGCAGAGGCGCGCTTTCGCCCAGAACGGCGATTGTGACGTCACTTTCGGTTAAGCCTGCATGCCCAAGAGCGGACAAGAGCAGACCGCGGTCGCTTTCCCCGACAATTCCAATTGTTGTCCCGGATAGATCGGCCAGCGTGTTTGAATCGCTACCTTCGAGGACAAATATACCCTCCACAGCACCGTGCATGACCTCATAGACCACGTCGAAGTCGAAGCCGCGCTCATGGGCTAAGATGACTTCGGATGGATCAAGGGATGCGAGGTCCACTTGTCCGTTTTCAAGGAATGCTGTCGCTGGCAGATCACCGCCGTCGACAAGTTCCACCATGACACCTTCTTCTTCGAAGTAACCAAGCGCTTCGCCCACAATCAGCGGGTACCATGCGGTATGGCGCGGTAGTGGCGTGAGGACCTTAATCTCACTCAGGTCTTGGGCAACGACCGGAACTGCGGTGAACGCGGTGGCGATTGTTGCAAAGGTTGCAAGTATATTTTTCATAGTGACTTTCCTCCCAGTTGAATTGAATGCGGTTTGCCTCATTCCTGAGGCTTGATGCCGGCAAGGCCGGCGTTCTTCGCGCGCATCCGACGCGATATTTTGTCGACGAGATCAGCGTGCCGCCAGAATACAATATGGCGGTCAGCAAAGGTCGCGAGGCCGTATAGGAAAAGCCCCATAGCCGTGAGCATGATCAGGCTGGCGAAGGCTTCTGGCAGCAGTAGCTGAAAGCTGAAACGCTGGATCAGAACACCGATGCCCTCAGAGGCCGAAACGAATTCGCCCACAATCGCCCCGATTAACGCCAGCGAGATGCCAGTCTTGAATCCCGCCATGATGACAGGCAAGGCGCCTGGCAATTGCAGGTGACGGAAAATCTGCCATTTGGACGCTCGCATGCTTTCAAACATTTCGAGATTTTCGTGATCGACCTGCATCAAACCGGTCAAAGCGTTGATAAACATCGGGAAGAAGCAGATGATCGCAGCAATCGCCATCTTCGGTTCCATCCCGAAGCCGAGCCAGGCCACGATGATCGGCGCAATAGCGATCCGTGGTGTTACCTGAAGGGCGACCATGTATGGCGATACAAGCCTTCGGAACGTCAAATTGATCGCCGACAGGATTGCGACGCCGATGCCGAAAGTCGCACCAACAATAAAGCCGACCAAGACCTCGGTCAGTGTCGTGAAGAAATGGCCCCAGATGATACCGCGTGTGATGGCCAGATCCCACCACGCGACCACAACCGCAAAGGGTGATGGCAAGATCAGGGCAGAGACCCAATTGAATTGCACAGACATTTCCCAAATCGTGATAAAAATCGCGAAGACGAGAAGGTGCTGCGCCCAATGTGGAAAGCCGACCTGAACGCTGCTGCGGTCGGTGCTGGCTGCTGTGCCTTGCGTACTCATATCGTGCCTCCCAGAATGTCGCGCACTTCAAAAACGCGCTGGTTGAAGTCTGCATCTTTGGTCATTTCGATGTCGCGTGGGCGTGGCAGCCCAACGTCAACGATTTGGGTCAGACGGCCCGGGCGTGGGGTCATGACAAAGACGTCGTCGGCAAGAAAGACTGCTTCCTGGATGTTGTGCGTGACGAAGAGGATCGTTGCCTTCACTTCGCGCTGAATCCGCAGAAGCTCTACATTCAGGCGCTCTCTTGTGAACTCATCGAGCGCCCCGAACGGTTCATCCAGAAGCAGGATTTCAGCCCCAGTGTTCAATAAGCGCGCGAGTGCAACGCGTTGCTGCATACCGCCTGATAGTTGCCCCGGGAATGAGAATTCGAACCCTTCAAGCCCCACAAGTTGCAGTAACGCAACCGCCTCTTCTTTGTCGGCCTTGGAGACCCGACCGCCAAGGGTCTTGGGGAGCATCACGTTGTCCATGACGGACTTCCAAGGCAGCAGTGTCGGCTTTTGGAACATCATGCCGATGTCAGGGCGCGGTCCTTTGACCTGCTCACCTTTGACTGACAGGGTGCCCCCCGTTGGGGTCAAGAGTCCCGCAACGATCCGCAAGAGCGTAGATTTCCCGCAGCCTGAAGGACCAATCAGCGAGATGAAGTCACCCCGCTTGATCTCAAATTTGACGTCTTCCAGGGCAATGACCGACCCTGCTTCAAAGACCATTCCAAGGTCTTCGGCTGCGATGATCGTTTCGCGGGGATAGGCTGCTGAAGCAGGCTTAGTGACGAGTTCCGGTGCAACTGTCATGATTTCTCCTGTCTCATGATCAAGAACCCTGCCGTTTTTTGAGGTCGGCAAGGTGTGGATACTTTTGGGTCAAGAGCGACCCGTGGTAGTATGTTTTGTCGTATTCAGGGCGCGCCTGGATCGCATCGAACCATGCCTGAACTTCTGGAAGGTCCGCCCACATGTAGCCAAGGTTGATATCGTCCATCCGCACGATGATCGGCATCAGGGCCAAATCAGCGAGACTGATGTCCTTTCCCATGATCCAAGGACCGCCGTTTTCGTCCAACCAGCCAGAGAGCCGATCGACGCCGCGCTTCAACCGGCCAAGGGCTTCGTCCATATCCGCTTGTGGAAAGCCAGAGCGCCCCATCTTCATCAGGAATTCGCGGCGCAGTGGCTTGCTGTCGCAAAGCGCCTGAAACGCCTCTTCGCTCATCGACTGGAAGTGGGGTAGGAAGGCAATATTGTAGGACGGTATGCGGATGGCGGGTGCTGGCACCTCGTCGATGAACCGCATCATCGCGCGCATCTTTGCCGCCTCGACCGGACCACTTGGACGCATTGGGGCCACATCCCCGTGGGTATCTTCGAGGTATTCAAGGATCACGGCGCTGTCGATCACGACGTCCCCGTCGTCGATGATGGATGGAACGACCCCGTTGGGGTTGATGGCAAGATACTCTGGCGTCAATTGATCCCCGGAGAACAGATCCAGCTTGTGTTCGTCAAAGGGCACTCCCTTGGCATGCAGCGCGAAACGAACCCGTTGCGAGCAGGTCGATTGTGGCGCGTTGTAAAGTGTTAATGTCATTGTTCAGTCCCAGTTCAGAATGCGAGGTAACTTGCGGTGCATGGCCAAAGTGCCCACCAGTCCAAGCGGAAAGAACATCAGCGTCAGCGCCATGATCATGCCCGTCGCAAGGATGTTGATGGCAGAGGCACCCAGCGTCGCGACAAAGAATTCGTTAAAGGTCACGATCATAACGGCACCGATGACGGGCCCCGCAATGGTGCCTTTCCCGCCCAGAATGCACATCAGCACCATGTTCACAGAGATTAGGATCACTAAGAAAATGTTCGGCCGGATATAGGTCAGGTATTCTCCCCAGACGGCACCCGCCATGCCGATAAAGAAGGCAGACAAGGCGAATGCCAACACCTTGTAAAGGCGCGTATCGATCCCGGCGCTTTCGGCTTTGATCTCATCCTTGGAGATTGCACGCAGACCCAGCCCGAATTTGGAATGTTTGATCTTGTAGCTGGCCCAGACCGCGAAGATGGCCATGGCAAGAAATGCGTAATAGTAAGGAAACTTCGCTGTCTCGACCGGTAGATCGTTGGCGGGCAAGGCGACGCCAGCGGCCCCCCCCACAAAATGCCAGTTCTCGAAAAAGATGCGGAAGATCATCACCAGCGCCAACGACGAGATGATGAAAGACGGACCGCGGACCCGAAGCGTAATCAGCCCGATCACGTATCCAAGGGCCGCACAAACAAGACCGGCAATAGGAGCCGTGACGATCGTCGAGATGCCATAACGGGCAAGGATCATGCCGGAAAAATAGCCGCCCACTGCGAAAAAGACGTTGTGGCCAAGTGAGATGTAACCGGTGAACCCACCGATGATGTTCCACCCAGAGGCCATTGTCACGTAACACAACGTGTAAAGGACGAGGTGGATCAGATAGTTGTAGTTGCCAACCAATTGCAGCGCAGGCAATGCAAGCAGCAGGACCACCACGAGCAATGGGAACCAGTAGGCACGCCGTTTGTCATGCGCCTGTGCAAGCGTCTCATTATAGGTGCGACGGGCGGCGACGATATCAGCGGTGTTTTCATAACTTTCAGCCATCACGCAAGCTCCGGTTTCTCACCAAACAGGCCCTGCGGACGGATCAGCAGGACCACAAACAGGGCCAGGAAAAAGGTCAGCGTGGACCATGTTGCGCCAAAGAAGAAACCGACATAGGCGGCGATGACTGACAGCAGATAGGCGGCAACCACTGTCCCGAGGATTGATCCCATGCCGCCCAGCACCACGAGGCTCATCAGGACCGCGATCCACTCCCAGTGTTTGGAAGGAAAGAACGAGAAGACGAAGGACACCAGCGATCCAGCGGCGCCGGCCAGCGCCAGTCCGATAGCAAAACTGACGAGCCCAACCAGATTCACATTCACGCCGAGAAGTTGTGCCGCGTCCCTGTTTTGTGTGGTCGCCCGAATGGCGTAGCCGAAGCGGGAATACTTTAAGAACAGGGCCAGCCCACCGATCAAGATCAGTGATACAATACCGGCGTAGAGCTGGCCCAGTGGGATGAAGATATCGCCTATAAATATCGCATCCGTTGCGTACTCGGGCGATGTGACGCGCTGCGTGTTGGTGAAAGCCGTGGCAAGAGCGCCCTCGAAGATCATCGCAAGCGCGAAGGTTAACAGGACCGTCATCTCTGAATAGCGGGCGGATTTTGCCTCCCGCTCGAACACCAGCTTATAAAGGATCACGCCTGTTGCGGCGAGGATGATCATCGCAACCGGCAACATCACCAGCGGGTCAATCCCATACAGCTTGAAGGCCCAGTAGGCCACGTAGGCGCCCATCATGATCAGCGAAGGATGCGCAAGGTTCACGATGCGCATCACACCGAAGACAAGTGAAAGACCGGCACCCATCAGGGCATAGACACCGCCAAGGGCGAGACCGAGAATCAGAATTTGGATCATGTCTGCCATGTCATGCCGCCTTCTTTCCACCGAGATACAATTCCTGAATGCGCGGATCGGTCAGGACTTCGTCTGCTGGCCCTTCAAAAAGCGTGCGCCCGAGGTCGAGGACAACACCCCAATCAGCGTGCTTCAGGCCCATCAGGGCATTCTGTTCGACCAGCAGAACAGTGATTCCGTCCTCGGTCATAACTTTCATGATCTCGAAGACTTCTTTGACGATCTTCGGGGCCAGTCCGAGCGATGGTTCGTCCAGCATGACGATCTCAGGCCGCAGGATCATTGTCCGCGCCATGGCCAATGTCTGCTGCTGTCCACCTGACATTGTGCCCGCGAGCTGAGCCCGACGCTCCTTCAGGATCGCAAACCGTTCTTCGATTTCATCGATGCGCTTTTCCAGCTTGGATTTGTCGGGCATCGAAAAGCCGCCCATGCGCAGGTTCTCGCGGACGGTCATTTTTGGGAAAAGTGCGCGTTCCTGTGGGACAAAGCAGATGCCTTCGCGCAAAACCTGATCTGGCCGCAGGCCCTTAAGATTCTTACCCTTGAGAGTCACTGCCCCATGCCGGATCTTCAGCATTCCGCAGATCGCTTTGAGAAGCGTGGACTTACCCGCGCCATTTGGGCCGATGATGCAATGTACCTTGCCGGGCTGAACGTCGATTGACGCACCATTCAGGATGGCTGGGCCGTCGCCATAGCCTGCGACAACATCCTTGACCTCAAGAAGCTTGGTCATGCCACATCCTCCAGCACTGTGCCCAAATAGGCATCGCGTACGGCAGGATTTTTCTGGACGTCCTCGGGGCTGCCACTTGCGATGACGGCCCCCTGCGCCATGACGACCACATGCTGGCTCAGGCGCATAATGAGGTCCATGTTGTGCTCGACAATCAGGACCGTCATGCCCTGCTCGTTGAGTTTGCGGATATGGCTGACAATTTCTTCAAGCAGGGTAGGGTTCACGCCGCCCGCTGGTTCATCGAGCAAGATAATCTTAGGATCGCTCATCAAAAGTGCGGCAAGATCCATCAGTTTCTTCTGGCCGTAGCTGAGGTTTGATCCGTCCTCATAAGCAATCCTAGTGATGTTCAGAAAATCCAGTATTTCCATTGCCTTGTCGATTTCGACAGGGCTCATCGCGGGCTTCAGCATGTCGCGCCAGCCGTGGATCTTGTTCTGGCAGATCACGTTCTCAAGCACTGTCATATCGGCGAGGTTGCGCGAGATTTGGAATGTTCGGCTCAAACCTTTGGCGGTAATCTTGTGCGGGCGCATACGGTCGATGCGTTCACCGTCCAGCCAGACCTCGCCCTGTGTCGGCATCATCGTGCGGCTGATGCAGTTAAATGCTGTGGTTTTTCCCGCGCCATTGGGGCCGATGAGCGCAGTGATGCTGCCGCGTTCCACGCGGAAGCTGCAATCATCGACGGCGCGAATTCCGCCGAAGAACTTATATAGTCCTTTAACCTCAAGCATCACCTTCTCCCATTGCGATCAGCGGTGGGGTCCGGGCAGGCGACAGCCAGCCCGGGAAACAAGGACTTCGATCAGAAGCCGTCCTTTGGGTGACTCAATGGCGATGTATCAAACTCGTCGGTTGGATAGACGAATTGGAGCTCTCCACCATTCCACTGGGCCATCAGGAACGGCTTGCCTTCAGGCAGGCCGATGTCGCTCCAGTTGAAACGACCGAGGATCGTTCGGACTGGATCATCTTTTGTCCGGGCAGAGAGCCATTCTCCCATTGCCGCATTGTCGGTAGACCCGGCGCCGATGATCGACTGTTCAATGCCTTGACACACGGCGAAAGGAATTGCTGAGTCTTCATCAGGTGCAGCGCCGAACGCCTCCTGAAATGAGTTAGAGAAATCTTGGTTAGAGAATTCTTCGCCACCCAATAGCCCCACATACGGCGCTGCTGGATGCCAGGAAGTGTGCATCAGGATCGACTCTGATGCATCGCCAGTTCCTTCGTAGAATTCGGCCTGCGTGCCCTGACTATAATAGACCATCTTGGGCGTCGCCCGCACGGTCTGTAACGCGCGGGTAATTTGCACCGCTTCTTCGGCAGAGGCCGTCAACGCGATGATCAGTTCTGCATCAGAGCGCTTGATTGAATTGGCGAGGTTGAGCCAATCGTTGAACCCTTCTTCGGGCCATTTCTCGGTATAGACAACCTCGATCCCGGCTTCTGTAAGGTAACCAGGCGCCATATCCTGAACGACTGAGCCGTCCGCAGGATCGGTAACCGCAAGGCCAAGAAGACCGGCTTCCACAGCGTTGGCAAAAAAGTCATCTGCGACGACCACGGCGGCAGTCTTCGGACGGTCGGCTTCATCGACAAGATCGCCGATCATATCACGTACAGACGATCCGACATACTCCGCCGCATTGGGTTGGAAATAGAACAGGTTGTCATGCCCTTGCGTATAAATGCGTAGCGCGCCACCAGCAGGGATAGGGTGAACGAAACCGTTCCGCGCAAGGATATTGGCGACCGGGAAGGTCAGACGTGAAGAAAACGTTCCAAACACAGCGTCAACATCGTCGACGTTGATGAAGCGCTCGTATTGATTTATCGCTGTGGCCGGATCAGAGCGATTGTCGGACACGATCAATTGGACTTCTTCGCCCAGGATCCCGCCACGTTCATTTATGAGGTCTACGCAAAGCTGGTAGCCCTGTTGGTGTTTGGCCCCGGCGATTGAGAATGCCCCTGTCAGAGGCAGCGACGCCCCGATAGATATCTCTGCCACGGCTCCAGTCGCGATCATCGCGCCCAAAGCAGTTCCGGCCATAAGGTTCTTGAATATCATAGTCTCTCTCCCTTGTTGACCCGTTCGACTTTTGTTGTCGTTTTCGGGCTGCTTCTGCACCGGCTCCTCCCCTGGTGCAGCCATTTCAAATCACCTGCTCTTTATTCAGCCGCCTTTGGCATTTCGAGCCCGGTCGGATAGGGGCTTTCCTCGCTCTTGAGGGTGATGCCTGATTGCGCCGCAATCGTTTCGAGTAGCATCGCGAAGTCCTTGGCGAGATAACCATCTGGATCAGAGGTTTGCTGTGCAGCCCCGATATGCGCTTGAAGCGCCTCGCGTGTCGCAGCAGTCACCGGCATTGCAACGTCAAGATTGCGTGCAGCCCCAAGGCCCAGGTCAAGGTCCTTACGCAGCAAATGCGGTGTAAAGGTTGTCGTCCAGTCAAGATTGACGAGTGAGTTGGTTTTGTATCGCGTGAAGATTGAACCCATCACGCTATTGTTGATGAAATCAAGGAACGCAACGCGCGGCACACCGGCTTTCTCGGCAAGTACCGTGATCTCGGCGAGGTTTTGGATCACCACACCCAGCATTACGTTGTGCGCAATCTTGCAAAACCGCGCCAACTCGCCATCACCAACATAGGCAACGCCCATCGGTGCCACGGCAGAAATGATGTCTTGAACCTTGTTGAAGGTCGACTCGGGGCCTGAAACCACAGCAGACAATTTACCCGACTTCACGCATTTGCCGTTGCCGGAAACGGGCGAGCAAAGAAACTCTGCGCCGCGTGCGGTGACCCGCTCACGCAGGGAGGCGGATTCCTCGGTTGAGATCGACGACCAGTCGATCATAATGCCCGGCGATGCATCGCCTGACAGTACGCCATTGTCACCAAAGTACACCTGTTCGACGTCCTTGCCAGTCGAAACCATCGTGCAGAACACGTCGACGCCAGCGAGCTGTGCAGGGCTATCAACCAGTGTTGCACCTTTTTCAGCAAGCGGCTCCGCCTTGGCCCTGGTTCTGTTCCAAATCCTTACTTCGTGGCCGGCCTTCAACAGACGCTCAGCCATCGGATAGCCCATTCGCCCCATTCCGACCCAACCAATTACCAGTCCAGTCATTGCATTCTCTCCTTTTTTGCCTTCGTCAGTGCCCCCGCAGGAACATCAATCCTTGGAATCATAAATCACCCCGCCCAGTCCAATCGCTGCCCGGCCAGCGCGGCTTCGCCGCAAAATGATCGAAACAAGTCATCGCTGTCTCTGTTGCGTTCCGCGTGGTCGTTTTTCTTTCCAAGCAATAATCTGAAATATCGAATTCGTCGGTGTGGATCTCGTCTGCTTGACAGCTGTGCAATCGGTTGCGTAGACGGTAAGTATAGCTTTGTAATCGGTCAAGGCCAAAAATCAGATCCGACATGGGCTGCGGAAATGGCTTCTAGATATTATAAAAAATATAATGAAAACAATGGTTAAATTGCAAGTCGCTTATGCAAAAAATGCATTCAAATCGGGTCCAGTTGGGTCGCACACCGCCTGTGTTGGCGCTGACATATGCAAGTCTTGGCAATCGTTTGCGCAGATTGAGCGCCTTCGAATCGATGCCGTGAACTTCGGGTGAGGAGATCGAAATGACGGGAGAGATCGACCCGATCGCATTGCTGACCATCGCCATTGCTTTGAGCATCGGAGGCTTCGTGAAGGGAGCGACCGGTTCTGGTGCTCCGCTAGTGGCGGTGCCGATTGTTGCTGCGTTCTATGACGTTTCCATGGGGATACTTGTCATGGTGATTCCAAACATTGTGATGAACGCCAAGCAAGTCTGGAGCTATCGGGCCAATATTCGGCCGGCGCAAATCGCCCTCTTAATGTCGGTCGGATCGATTCCGGGAATTTTGGTGGGGACACTCCTGCTAACCAACGCCCCGCAGGACATTTTGCTTCTGGGGCTGGGCCTGTTCTTAGGCGCCTATCTGACCCTGCGACTGGTTGATCCGCAGTTTTCCATCTCAGAACGCATCGCGGTCAAGGCTAGCCTGGCAACAGGGTTTATTGGCGGCATCATGCAAGGGGTGGTTGGCACGTCTGGTCCGTTGGCGTTGTCGTTTCTTAGCAGCCAAAATCTCGCCCGACCGATGTTCATCGGGACCATCTCAGCATTCTTTCTGACCAGCTCTATCATTCAAGTACCTGCACTTTGGTGGGAGGGGCTGATGACACTGGATTGGGTCGGGATCAGCGCACTAGCATTGATCCCGGTATGGCTGTGCCTGCCTCTCGGAAATAAGGCAGCGCAAAGATTGTCACCGGTTGCTTTCAACCGCTGGGTTATGGTCTTGCTTGCGGCGCTGGCTGTCCGGTTGATCTGGCGGGGAATGGGCTGAACCCTGTTCTGTGCAATTCAGAATCTTTTGCGGCCTATTTGACATCATGCCACCGCGAAATCCGCCACGATCTGCAGATTGTTTTCGATACCGGTGCGGTTGATCTCGGCTAAGATCTGGGCCCGCAGTGCGTCGGCGGCTGCTTCAAATGCTGCTTTGTCCACCCAGGTAGCGCGCGGATCGAGGTAGATCTTCGCTTCAGCGCCGGGTCGGCGCCACAGATCAGGTCCTGCACATCGACCGATTTGTGGGCAAGATATGCGAAGATGTCAGATTTTAGTGTTTCGAAATGATCCGGCGACAAGGCGTTGTTACCCTCCCACCAAATCAAATCCTCAGATGATGCCTCACGGGCAATGTGTTTGTCCTTGGGCGATCTGCCGGTAAATTTCCCTGTCCGCACAACAAGTGCACCGTGGCGGCTCAGTTTGCCCTCGCCTCTTATGACGGCTTTTTCAAGCAGCGGCGTTTCGGTTGCATTGTAACACGCATCCGCGACATATAAACCCAACGTATGCAACCCGACTGTTGGATTCCGTGTTCATTCATCAGGTTTCTCCGCGAACGTGCCGACGCATGTATGTCGGTCAGCGTCGCCTGTTTACGTGGAAGGGCACCCTTAAAACGGTAGCGCAATCGGCTGCAAGACAGTTTGCGCTACCATGCCCGTATCTTCTGAAACTAAGAAACCAAGCGCTGTCAGAAGAAACCGGCTTGAGCCGGGACGGGCGGTTGCTTCGTCTCGGTTGATGACAAAGCCCGGCCCATTTCGATACTTTCGAACCAGTCATGAGAGCTTTCGCCCAGCCGGCATATTCTACGTCAAATTTCTTTTTTCGCTCCGGCATGTCAAAGATCTGCTGCACGAGTATGGTAACGATATCAGACATGAGCCCGTTCGCTTCTGGTGGAGCAGATTTGGTGGCATTGTTCGACTAAATTCGATTGCTATACTTTTTCGAGGACGCCGCATGGTTTCTATTGGTGAGATTAATGAAGGCCATCCAAGCATAGAGATCTTTCCTATAAGTTCAAAAATTGAAGTGGGATCGGTCGCCTAACAAGT
>Ga0075467_10000830_pt1 | contig 25234 bp, 26 predicted proteins | sample DEB08_DNA_9_FD_75067 | JGI IMG/M metagenome (GOLD analysis project Ga0075467, IMG submission 75067) | Aqueous microbial communities from the Delaware River and Bay under freshwater to marine salinity gradient to study organic matter... | ecosystem: Environmental > Aquatic > Marine > Coastal ... | reverse complement strand
GCCCTTCATGTTTGCGCTTCGCGCAAGCCATGAAGTTGGTAGCTACGGGTGGACTTGAACCACCGACCCCAGCATTATGAATGCTGTGCTCTAACCAACTGAGCTACGTAGCCATACTTCAACTTTCTTCCTCAAAACACATCATGTGAGTGATGATTGGCCTTTGAGGACGCGCATTCTCCAATTTCAATGAAAATTTGTCAAGATTCTGACTGATTCAGTTGGAATAACATCTGCGCTCCAGGCTAGCCTCGATTTTCTAGCCCCCAACCCACAAACTATTTCTTAGCCAAGCAAGGCGTCGATCTGCGCTTTAGCGTCAGCCAGCACCTCCTCAGGACTGCCTTTGGAACCACACACCGCAGTATGCTGAACGTCCAGCGCACTGAGAAAACGGCAAACCTGCGCAAGATAGCGGCTCGCATAGTCCCCGGCAGCGCCGATTTCTGTGCCACCACTGGCAGTCACCAGGTAAGCCTGCTTGAGCTTCGTGGGGCCTTTAGGGCCGGTCTGCGCGTACTGAAAGGCCTGGCTATGACGACAGAGCAATCCACCCATTGCTTAAACACTCCTGGCACGCCAGAGTGATACATAGGCCCACCCACCCGATCGTCTGTTGTCAGACGGCTATTGAAGCCCCCAGCCTGGTGCTGGCGACAACTTTTAACAACCTTACATCAATCCCTTTTCGGGAGTTGGATACCGAAAATCAACTGCTTGCCTAAACATTGAACCGAAAATGGACAACATCGCCGTCCTGCACAAGATATTCCTTGCCTTCCAGACGCCATTTGCCCGCTTCCTTGGCGCCGTTTTCACCCTTGAAAGCTACAAAGTCTTCATAGGCTGTGACTTCGGCTCGAATGAAGCCTTTCTCGAAGTCCGTATGAATAACCGCGGCTGCCTGTGGCGCAGTCGCGCCTTGGCGAACGGTCCAAGCACGAACTTCTTTGACGCCAGCAGTAAAATAGGTCTGCAGGCCCAACAACCGGTAACCGGCCCGGATCACGCGATCAAGCCCCGGCTCCTGCATACCCATCTCAGCGAGGAACTCGGCTTTCTCTTCGTCCTCAAGCTCAGCAATTTCAGCTTCCAACTTGTTACATATGGCGACGACTTCCGCGCCTTCCGTTTCGGCTATCTGCGTCACTGTATCCAGCAATGGATTATTCTCAAAACCTTCTTCATCAACGTTGGCGATATACAGCACAGGCTTCATTGTAAGCAGATGCAGCTCTCGCACGAGGGCTCGTTCATCATCGGTAAACGCAAAGGTTCGCGCCGGATTGCCAAGGTTGATATGAGCTTGCAGAAGCTCTAGAAACGCAACTCGCGCAATGGCTTCTTTGTCGCCACTCTTGATGGTCTTGCTGAAGCGATAAATACCCTTTTCCACCGAGTCGAGGTCTGCCAACTGCAGCTCCGTGTTGATCACCTCAATGTCACGAGCCGGATCGACGCTGTCAGAGACATGCGTTACATTCTCATCTTCGAAACAGCGCACGACGTGGGCGATGGCATCGGTCTCGCGAATGTTCGCCAGAAATTTGTTACCCAGGCCTTCACCTTTCGAGGCACCTGCCACCAGGCCGGCAATGTCAACAAACTCCATGCTGGTGGGCACGACCCGTTGCGGTTTGACGATCTCGGCCAGTTTGTTGAGCCGCGGGTCAGGCATGGCAACGACCCCGGAGTTCGGCTCAATGGTACAGAACGGAAAATTCTCAGCACCAACACTGGCCTTGGTCAGGGCATTGAAAAGCGTCGATTTACCGACATTGGGGAGGCCAACGATGCCACAATTAAAGCCCATGGAAAATTTCCTTTTGGTGAATCAAATCTTTGCTGGCGCCAGAAACCCGCCAGCGGCTATTTCAAACTTGTTAGGTACGCACTTGCTCAGCTGGCGCTAAAGCCATTTAAGGCATTCATGGCCTGCTCCCATTCACCTTGAGCCGCCACGGGCATGAGTGCCAGGGCCTCGTCAATACACTGCTGAATCAACTTTTCATCGGTAGGACTGACGGTGCTCAACACATGGCCAATGACGTCTGTCTTAGCCCCTGGATGGCCAACACCAATCCGCAGTCGGTTGAAATCCTGATTACCACCCAGCGCTCGAGTGATGTCTCGCAAACCATTATGGCCGGCGAGACCGCCGCCCTGCTTAAAGCGAATACTTCCTGACGGAAGATCCAATTCATCATGGGCCACCAGAATGTCTTGCGGATTGATTTTATAAAAATTCGCAATCGCGCCCACGGCTTTGCCGCTCTCATTCATAAAGGTCTTAGGAATCAGTAGGCGAAGTTCGTTTTGTTGATAATTGATGGTTGCAACGTGGCCGAAAAATTTCTTTTCGTTTTTGAACTGTGCGCCCTGTTGCTCTGCAAATCGAGAAACGAACCAGACACCGGCATTGTGTCTGGTTCGCGCGTACTGCTCTCCCGGATTGCCAACTCCAACAATGAGACGAAGTGGTGTGCTCATTGACTTAGCCCGGTAGCTCGATCGTTAGTCTTCAGTACTGTCTTTTGCAGCGGCGCCATCACTTTCTTCAGCAGCAGCATCAGCTTCAATCGTCGCACGAGATGCGTTGACAGAAACAACAACCTGATTGTGATCATCACCCAAAGCAAGCTCAGGAATGGTGACACCCTTGGGAAGAACGATCTCATTCATATGGATCGAATCACCCAGGCCCAAGTTCTGCACATCAACTTCGATGAATTCAGGCAGGTCTGCGGGCAAACAAGCGATAGTGACCGAGGACATGACATGAGAGACCATGCCGCCATCCTGCTTGACACCGATAGCTGTGTCTTCGTTCAGAAAGTGGAACGGAACTTCGACAGTGATTTCATGGTCCATCTGCACGCGAAGAAAATCCGCATGCATAATGCGATCCTTCGCTGGGTGACGCTGCAGCGCCTTGATAATGGCGTTGTCGACTCCACCATCGGCTCTTTTCAGCTTGATGATGTGCGCAAAAAACGCTTCATTTTCACAGGCCCGGTGAATATCTTTATGTGACAATGTGATTGCAGTAGGTTCTTCACCACCACCATAAATGATAGCTGGTACTAGGTCGTTCAAGCGACGCAGGCGGCGGCTCGCACCTTTCCCCAAGTCAGCTCGCGGTTCAACATTCAATTCAAATTCTTGTGCCATTTTAGTTCTCCTAAAATCCACGCCAGCTATTACCGCGACCGTAAAACCTGACGTTTTCTATTGCCCATTATTGGGTATTAAACATCCCACACTCTCAATCAATCCAGATAGGACCTAGAAGAGCACGGGTTGAATTCTTTTGGTGAAGAGTGCACTCAAGGACTCTTCGTTGCTGACTCGACGGATCGACTCTGCTAATTCATCGGCAATACTGAGTTGCCGAATTTTCTTGCAAGCCTTGGCCTCTGGACTCAACGGGATAGTGTCCGTCACAACCAACTCGTCCATGCTTGACGCACTGATGTTCTTGATCGCGTTACCCGATAACACGGCGTGAGTGCAGTACGCGACAACCTTGGTCGCGCCATTGAGCTTCAACGCATTAGCGGCAGCACATAAGGTCCCGGCCGTATCCACCATGTCATCAACCAGTAAACAGGTGCGGCCGCTCACGTCGCCGATAATATGCATCACTTCCGACTCGTTCGCCCGCGGCCGACGCTTGTCGATGATGGCTAAGTCTGCATCGTCTAATTGTTTGGCCATGGCCCGCGCGCGAACAACACCGCCAACATCTGGAGAGACAATCACCAAATTTTCATAACCCTGGCGTTCCACATCACTCAATAACACGGGCGTGGCGTAAATATTATCCACCGGCATGGCGAAAAAACCCTGGATCTGGTCGGCATGCAGGTCGATGGTCAGCAGGCGGTCGATACCGGCAATGCCGAGCATATCGGCAACAACTTTGGCGGTGATCGGTACTCTGGCGGAACGTGAACGACGATCTTGCCTGGCATAGCCGAAATATGGCACAACAGCGGTAATGCGATGAGCCGAGGCGCGATGCAAGCAATCGGCCATGACAATGAGTTCCATCAGATTATCGTTTGTTGGTGCACAGGTTGGCTGCAGGATGAAGACATCCTTGCCACGCACATTGTCGTGTATCTCAACACTGACTTCGCCATCACTGAATCGGCCAACGTCAGCTCGACCCAACTCCATACGAAGCCTGTCTACAACCCTATGTGCTAACTCCGGATGAGCATTACCGGTAAAAATCTTCAGTTCAGCCACGATATTGATCCGAGATGAGAAAGACACACTCTCACATAATGAGCAAACGGGTTAAAAATGGCTGGGGTGGCAGGACTCGAACCTGCGCATGCAAGGATCAAAACCTTGTGCCTTACCAACTTGGCGACACCCCAATATCTGCGCTTTTACGACAAACAGTTAGACGTTTAAATCTACTACACTGCCTGCTTCTATAACTTTAATAACCAAACTTGCTACACACTATCAACAAACACTACCCTGACTCTGTCACTTGCTCATCGCGGCGATGTTAGCCATCGCTCGATGCAGACTGGAGTCATTGACACCTACTGCGCTAAAACTCGTCCATTTCGCTGGTACAGCTGCCTGGATCGTTTCAGCCTGCGCCTGCGTGTCGACGTCGATGAAGACGCACGACCCTGTGCCGGTCATTCTAGCAAGACCCCAGCGGCTTAACCACTGTAACGCTTCATCAACCTGCGGATATAGCATGCGCGCTATTGCTTCGCAGTTGTTAGATGAGCCTGTCCCTAAAAAGCGCGCTATTGTGATCGGAGTTGAGTTCCGTGTCAAATCCGGATGCAAAAATATTTCTCGAGTGCTGATCTGGCAATCCGGTTGGATCACCACAAACCAGCGCTGCGGCAGCTTGAGAGGCACCAGTTGCTCGCCCACGCCTTCTGCCCAAGCGGACTGACCATGAACAAAAACGGGCACATCGGCACCCAATTCAAGGCCTAGCTTTGCGAGCGCCGTTAACGACAGGCCCGTACCCCAGAGCAAATTCAAACCCACGAGGGTCGTCGCCGCATCGGAACTACCCCCGCCAAGACCCGCCCCGCTAGGGACCCGCTTACTGAGCTGAATCTTCGCACCGGCAGTGCAACCCGTAAGCGCCGCCAGTTTTTGAGCGGCTTGGTAGATAAGATTGTCTTCCGTGGCAACCCCACTCAGCGCATTTAGCTGCAAAGAGTCGGCACTCGTAAATGTGATCTGATCAGCATAGTCGAGCAGCTGAAATGCCGTTTGTAGCTCATGATAACCATCTGGGCGCCGACCCGTGATATTCAAGCACAAATTCAGCTTACAAGGCGCTGGCAACTGAAATTTCAATAGCGCCACGCTTTGACAACCAGCAGCAATTTCACTTCTGCGCGCTGCAGTTGTATTTTCAGTGGGCCGAGCGCACCTTGACGGCGAATAGTAACGTCCCAGCCGAGTTGATGAAAACCGTTCTCAAAAGTCTTGAATCGCTGCCCCGGCGCGGGAATACCACGCACCCAATAGCGCATGGGCGATACCGGCAAAGCATAGCCGAGGGCGGTTAGCGCCAAGGCTTCCGGGCTATTCGCCTGCTGAAGATTGCCGTCGCCCAGATCCAACGCAGCGCCTTCGGCGGAGCCGGAAATGTGCCCAACGGTGATTCCCAGCGGCCCATAAAGGCTGATGGCATACTGGTCTGACGCCTGCACCCAAGAGATGCCGAGATTGCCGCTATGGCCAGCAGAGACGATACCCAGCTTGCCGTCGAACGACCAGTTCGAGGCTGCCGCCAATGAACCTACCGGCACGGCGTGGGTCGCGCAACCGCTTAACAACAGCAAACCCAAGCAGCAGATGACAGACCAATGGCGGGGCATCAATTTCACGGTTGGGTTAATCGCTCTATGACCTGTTTTAAGGGTTCACTGTCCGGCACCAATTCAAGGGCCTTGTTCCAGACCTCCAGTGCCTCTGCACGCTCTCCCTGGATCCACAACACCTCACCTAAATGCGCCGCCACTTCGTCGTTGTCAAATAAGCCTAAGGCACGACGTAACTGGGTCACCGCCTCGTCATAATTTTGTAAGCGGTACTGCACCCAACCCAAGCTGTCGATAAAGGCGGCCTCCTGTGGTTTGAGCAACAACGCCCGCTGAATGAGCACCAACGCCTCGGCATAGCGGTCGGTACGATCTGCCAGACTATAACCCAGCGCGTTCATCGCATCGGCATTCTGGGGGTCTAAGACGAGGACTCGTTGCAGGTCACGTTCTAGAATATCCAATCGATCGAAGCGCTCGCCGGCCATTGCGCGATAGTAGAGCAGGTCAATGTTTTCAGGATCTTGCGCAATAATATGATCCAGCAAACCAAACAGTTCCTCATCCATACCGCGATCGCCAAGCAACTGAATCTCAATCATCATCAACTGCTGAAAAAACTCGGGGTGATCAAGCCGCTCCTTGGCCAGGTGACTTAGACCCTCCGCCACTCGTCGCTGATCAATCAAAATGCTCGCTATCCGCTTCTGAGCTGGCAGGTATTCATAGCCGCCACCCGCGAGCCTATACTCGCGCACGGCAGCGACCAGATCATTTTCTTGCTCGGCAATATTACCAAGATAAAAATGCGCCTCACCCACACGCTGATCCCAGCGCACCATCTGAGCCAGATAATCCTGAGCAGCAGGGATACGATCTTGCTCAAGAGCAATGAGAGCCAGCGCCAGCAAGATGTCACCGTCTTGCGGCGCCTGCTTGAGAATCAATTCATATTGTTGTCGAGCGTCATCCAGCCGCTCAGACTCGAACAACAAGCGGGCGTAGATTAAGCGCAGACGTCGATCGTCTTCCCCCGACTCGAGACGAGCGGCCAAGAAGCCTAAGGCTTGCGCCAACCGATCGCTGTGTTTGAGAATATTGACCTTTAGAATCACGATATTGACCCGGGGTTCGTCGAGCAGCAACCGATCGGCAATCTCTAAAGCTTCAGTAAAACGACCGCTTTGGTCCAGCAAAACGGCCTGAGAAAATAGCAACTGCGGGTCCGCCGGATAGTTCTGCAACATCCGCAGGATCGCTGCCAGTAACCCTTCTCGCTCTGCCGGCTCTAGCTCCGCAGAGTGGTAAGCAAAAATATCGAAATTCGCGGCCCCGCCCAAGGCGCGAATGGCCGCCATGGGCAAAAGCGCCCGCTCAAGGTCGCCGATCCGGATTAACTGGCTCGCCAATTGGCGCTGCGCATCCAGATTGTCTGACTCAACCTCTGCCCAAACCTCGGCAGCCGCAAGCGCCGCGTCATCATCATGCATATACACCGCCAGGCTGGTGGCGCGACGTGCGACCCCTGGATCACGGGTCTCAATCGTCATCTCAAGATACTTTTTCAGGGCGGTGGCTAAATCGCCGCGGTACCCAGCCACTTCGGCGACCAGCAACTGATATAACGAGTCTCGGGGAAAGGCGGCTACCGCATACTCTGCAGGCTCTTGCTCGCGCTGGGGTTTGACAAGACTCAGCGCTGGCGGCACCGGTTCTGTACCCACCACCTCCGCCACCTTTGCGGCCTCTCGCGCTGGCGCCACACAACCAGCCAAAAGGGCCGCCAGGAGCACCATTAATAACCCGGACGCCAGTGGTTTTGGCGCTTGCGGTAAGCTTTTCACAATAATTTTATCCAATGTTTATGGCCCTACATAAGCACGACGGTCGGCGGCAGCAGAGCAATTGGCCGGTCGACATTGCGACCGGGCCTATATTCAATACCGTAACCAACGTACAATAGGCTATTCTGCGTCACCTAGGGATTTATGCTGTCCGTTGTGATGCATTGATAACCGAAGCAATTGCTAGACACTTTGACAGATTAATTAGTACGTAAACAGCGTGTCGGGGTTCATTTTTCTATTCCCTGAACGTCGAACCCGCGCTGCAACTGGCGGCAGCGGCAGTTCAACGACTCTGACCACGCCAAGATGACAGGACACTGGCTAAACACCCATGGATTTATTGATTGTCGGAATCAATCATCATACCGCGCCTATTGCCCTGCGCGAGAAGATTGCATTCACCTCGAGCCAGCTGGCACATGCCCTAACCGCACTGAAAGCCAGTGCCGGATTGCAGGAGCTCGCCATATTATCGACCTGTAACCGCACTGAAATTTATGCGGTTCATGCCCACAATCAACCTGAAACCATCATCCACTGGCTGGCAGACTATCATCAACTGCCGGCTGACATGCTCAAGGACAGTATCTACACCTACTGGGGCCACAGCTCGATTAAACATATCATGCGCGTTGCCGCTGGCCTCGACTCTATGATTTTGGGCGAACCACAGATTCTAGGCCAAATGAAAGACTGCTTCAGTCATGCGCAAGACCATCAGGTCATGGGTGCCGAACTCAACCGGTTGTGCCAGAACACCTACCATGTAGCCAAGCATATTCGGTCAACCACGGCTATCGGCCAAAACCCTACTTCAGTTGCATCTACTTCAGTGGTCTTGGCCGCACAGCTGTTCGCCGATATTGCCGACTGCAACGCCTTGCTGATCGGGGCTGGCGAAACCATTGGCTTGGTGGCCAGGCATCTGAAAAATGCCGGCGTCAAAAATCTCGTCATCGCCAACCGAACCCTGGCCAATGCTCAAAAATTGGCAACGGAACTATCTGCCATCGCCACCGACTTGGCCGACGTTCCGGCGCAGTTGGCTCACGCGGATATTGTGATTTCCGCAACGGGCAGTGAAATCCCTGTGCTCAACAAATCCACGGTTGAGCGCGCGCTGAAACTACGCCGCCATAAACCCATCTTCATGGTGGACCTGGCTGTTCCTCGGGATATCGAACCAGAAGTCGACGAGCTCAGCGATATCTATTTGTACAGTATCGACGACCTGCAAAAAATTATTTCTGCGAACCTAAGTAGTCGACAGGAAGCCGCACTTGAAGCTGAGGCCATCATTGAACAGGCAGTCACGGATTTTCAGCACCAGCACAAATCACGTCAGGCCGTGGATATGCTCAAGCGCTTTCGTCAGCGGCATGAGACCATCAAGTCCGTCGAATTAAGCAAGGCATTGCAGCGCCTCAACAAGGGCGATGCGCCGGCTGACGTATTGACCAGCCTCGCGAATCAGCTGACCAACAAGATCATTCATACACCCAGCATTCAACTAAAACAGGCGAGTGCCGAGGGGCGGGAAGATATGCTCACAGCGGTTGAAGACTTGTTTCAACTCGGCGACGACGATCAGAGCCTGGACACCTAAACCATGAAAGCATCACTCAAAGTTAAACTCGACCAACTGCTCGAACGCTATGACGACCTAGCGGCGCTACTCAGCGACGGCGAAACCATCGCCGACCAAAATTTGTTTAGAGGCTATTCGAAAGAATATGCAGAAATCGAGCCTGTCGTGCTTTGTTACCGAAGATACGAGCAAACTGGTGCCGAGCTGGCAGAGGCACGACTGATGGCCAGCGATAGCGATCCTGACATACGCGCGATGGCAGACGACGAATTGCTGACCCTCGAGGCAGATATCACGGCCCTCGACTCAGAGCTGCAGCGACTGCTGCTGCCGCAAGACCCGAATGATTCACATAATATCTTTTTAGAGATCCGCGCCGGTACCGGTGGTGATGAAGCCGCGATATTCGCCGGCGATCTATTGCGCATGTACCAGCGGTTCGCCGAGAACCAAAATTGGAAACTCGAGATCCTCAACGAACGCAGTGGCGACCACGGTGGCTACAAAGAAATTATTAGCCGCATCGAAGGCAAGAATGTTTACGGCTTGCTCAAGTTCGAGTCTGGCACCCATCGCGTTCAGCGGGTGCCTCAGACAGAATCTCAGGGCCGAATACACACCTCGGCTTGCACCGTTGCGGTGATGCCCGAGGTCGAGGCCCTGGATGAAGTTGAAATATCCAAGAATGACTTGCGGGTCGATACCTACCGCGCATCCGGTGCCGGCGGTCAGCATATCAACAAGACGGATTCGGCGGTGCGGTTGACTCACATACCCACCGGGATTGTCGTCGAGTGTCAAGACGAACGCTCGCAACACAAAAACAAGGCACGCGCTATGAGCCTGCTACAAGCCAAGATCATGACCCAAGCCCAACAGGCGCAAGACGATGCCCAGGCCGCTACCCGCCGAAACTTGGTGGGCAGTGGCGATCGGTCAGAAAAAATTCGAACCTATAACTTCCCCGATAGTCGCGTCACAGACCATCGCATCAACCTGACGTTACATCGTTTGGCACAGACCATGGCAGGCGATTTGTCGCCGATTGTCGACCATTTGGTGCAAGAGTATCAAGCCGACCTGCTGAGCGCCTTGAGCTCGGATACCGATGACTAACAGCGCAACGCCTTTGACGGTTGGCCAAGCATTACAACGGGGCTCGGTCCTGTCTGCGTCGAGCGATAGCCCCCAATTGGATTGCCAACTGTTGCTGGGTCGAGTGCTTGAGCAAGGCCACGCCTGGCTCATCACACACACCCTGGACGCTTTGAGCAAAGACCAAGAAAACGCCTTCGAAGCGCTGCTACACCGACGCTTACAGGGCGAACCTATTGCCTATCTGCTCGGCACTCAGGGTTTCTGGGACATGGATCTGGTTGTCAATACCGCGACATTGATTCCCAGACCCGAAACCGAGCTCCTGGTTGAGTTGTTACTGTCATTGCCGAAGGATCCCTGCATACGACTACTGGATCTCGGTACCGGTACCGGCGCCATCGCCATCGCCATTCAACGCGAACGACCACATTGGGCGGTATACGGGTTAGATCGCAGTGCGGCAGCGCTGGCTGTGGCGCAAGGCAACGCTAAAACTTGGCATCCGCCGGGCATGGCATTCATTCAAGCCAATTGGCTTGGCCCTATCCGTTCCGCCAGCTTCGATGTCATTGTCGCGAACCCCCCCTATATTGAACCACTGGATGCCCACCTGGCCCAGTTGCGGTATGAACCCCACCAAGCTTTGGTTGCCGCTGACGCCGGCTATGCCGATCTACATGCCATCATGCAGCAAGCCACACGCTGTCTAATGCCCGGCGGCCACCTGCTGCTAGAGCACGGCTTTGATCAGCAGCAGCAACTTGAGCGACGACTGCTGGCATGGGGATTTGACAACATCCAGTTATTTGACGACCTTAATCACCAGCCTCGGGCCATCCTGGCGCTGTGGCCGGGAACCGCATCCCGTGAAGAGAAGCTGCCATGAATGATACCGAATTGCTTCGCTATAACCGCCAGCTGATGTTGCCCGAGATCGATATCAGCGGTCAGGAGAAACTTTTACAGAGCACCGTCCTGATCATTGGCATGGGCGGCCTTGGCAGTCCCGTGGCTTTGTATCTGGCCGCGGCAGGTGTTGGCCATCTGATCATCGCCGATGACGATTATGTGGAACTGAGTAATCTGCAGCGCCAGATTGCACACACCACCGAGCGCCTTGGCCAACTCAAAGTCGATTCCGCCGAAGTCGGCATATTAGCCCTGAATCCTGAAATTAAGGTCACCAAGATCAGCCAGCGCCTCAACCCTCAGACGCTGCAAACCTGGCTCAGTCAGGTCGATCTGGTTATCGACGCCACAGACAATTTCGCTACTCGATTCGTCATCAACGACAGTTGTGTAAAAACCCGCACACCGCTGGTCTCTGGGGCGGCGGTGCAACTGCAGGGACAAGTCATGGTCTATGACCCAACACAGCCCGATTCAGCCTGTTATCGATGCCTGTATCAGTCGAGCAGTCATGATGCGCCGAGTTGCGCCGAGAACGGCGTTGCGGCGCCGGTGGTGGGCATCATTGGGACCATCCAGGCATTGGAAGCCATGAAGTTACTGGCGGGTTTTGGCAAGACGTTGGCTGGCTATCTGCTGGTTTTCGATGCCAAGCAAATGGAATGGCGTAAGCTGCGCCTGCCAAAAAATCCTGATTGCCCTGCCTGCGGCACGGACTCAATCTTCTAGGGCGGGCCTATAGTCGTGACCCTAACTCAGCCTTGGAACTCGCCTTTGGCTTGCAGATCAGCATGGTACGACGAGCGCACCAGCGGCCCGCTAGCAACATGACTGAAGCCCATCTTTTGGCCAATTTCAGCCAACTCCGCAAATTCATCTGGGTGCACATAGCGTTCGACCGCCAGATGATCGCGACTGGGCTGCAAATACTGCCCAAGGGTAAGCATATTTACGTCGTGCCGGCGTAAGTCAGCCATGACCTCTTGAACCTCTTCGAGGGTTTCACCCAGACCCAGCATCAACCCTGACTTGGTCGGTACCTGCGGTTGAATCGCCTTGAATTGTTGTAGCAATTTCAATGACCAGGCGTAATCGGCACCAGGGCGCGCCTTTTTATATAACCGCGGCACCGTCTCAAGATTATGATTAAAAACATCCGGTGGTTCGGCACCGAGCTTTTCCAACGCAATGTCCATTCGGCCACGAAAGTCAGGCACCAACACTTCAATGCGAGTCGCTGGCGATTGTTGGCGAATTTCACGAATACAATCAACAAAATGACCCGCGCCACTGTCCTTCAAATCATCGCGGTCCACCGAAGTCACCACCACATACTTGAGCTGCAATTCCATAACGGCTTCGGCCAGTTGTCGAGGCTCATCCACATCCAATATCTTGGGTTTACCGTGAGCCACATCGCAGAACGGACAACGACGGGTGCAGATTTCACCCATGATCATAAACGTGGCCGTGCCATGGGAAAAACATTCTGACAGATTCGGGCAGGATGCCTCCTCGCAGACCGAAGCCAGCTTGCGGCTTCGAAGAATTCCCTTGATCCGGTTAACCTCGTTGCTCGACCGGATCCGCACGCGAATCCAATCGGGTTTGCGCAGGAACGTTTCTGTCGGGATCACCTTGACGGGGATTCGTCGAACCTTGTCAGCCCCGCGCAACTTCTCGCCTTCTATCAGTGTATTACGTTCGTCTCTGGCCACGGTGATCTCTACGTCAAAAGGGTTTGTACTGCTTGGCGGCCTGGTTGGACCATGCCTGTTGTGCAGCTTGAATCATACCCGAATCGCGCGCTCAGGTGTGATGTGAGTTGATCTGCCAGCGTGCCTATATCGGCCTTGATACCCAGGTCATGCGTGCGGCAGATTTCCAGACCCTGGTGACCGCATGGGTTAATGCACTTAAACGGCGTCAGATCCATATCCACATTTAAACTCAGACCGTGATAACTACAGCCCTTGCGAATGCGCAACCCAAGCGCCGCAACCTTACGCCCATCCACATACACCCCCGGCGCATCACGGCGCGCGACTGCCACTACAGAATAGTCCAACAACAGGTCAATAATCGCGCCTTCAATCGCCGAGACCAGGTCTCGCACACCAAAACCCAGGCGCCGCAGATCAAATAACAGATAGCCAACCAGTTGACCCGGCCCATGATAGGTGACTTGGCCACCCCGGTCGGTTCTGACCACCGGAATATCACCTGCACCGAGAATATGCTCTGGCTTACCAGCCTGCCCGAGCGTCAACACTGGCGGATGCTCAAGCCACCAGAGCTCATCAATGGTCTTCGCATCTCGAGTGTCGGTAAAATCCCGCATGGCCTGCCAAGTGATCGCGTAATCCTGCAACCCGGCGTCAAGTCCACGGCGAACATTAAGGACTGTCATTGGCTAAAGCACCATGTGAACCCAGCTATGGGTTTTAAGTTCGGCAAACAGCGCCTTGAGCTGCGGCTCACCGGTGGCAATAAACTGCACCGTAACCGCGGCATAGTTACCTTTGCTACTCGGACGCTCTTTGACCTTGTCCAAAGACACAGTGGCATCATAGCCCTGCAGGATCGTCACAACCCGTGCGACCAGCTCTGGATGGCTATTGGCGACGACCTTGATCGGATAGCTGCAGGGAAATTCGATCACTGGCGCCGACATAGATTCTTCGTTCATAATGTTACCCGTATCAATTTTTTTGACCGATGATAGCTAGCCTGACCTATGCCAGTTTCAACGGATCACCACCGAACAACTCTAGTAGAAACAATGCCAGGGAATCCCATAGCTGCCTGAAAAACCCAGCCTCGCCAATATTTGACAATGCCACCAGAGGCGCCTCGTAAACCATCGCACCATCAACCTTGACTGTCAGTAGCCCCAGCGCCTGATCTTCGATTATTGGCGCTTGTATCACTCGGTCAATATCCATGGTCGCCGTCAGATTGTCTTTCGTACCACGGGGTATTGTTATCGCGACCTTGTTTGCCAAGCCCATACGAACACTCGGCTTCTCACCACCCCAAACGCGTACTTCATTCAACGATTCACGAGCGTCGTAAAGCTGCAGGGTTTCATAGTACCTAAAGCCATAGGTCAACAATTTTTGACTCTCTGTGGCTCTCGCCTCTTCTGACTGGGTACCCATAACAACAGATACCAAACGCATACCGTCGCGCATGGCAGACGCCACCAGGCAGTAACCCGCCGCATCAGTATGTCCTGTCTTTACGCCATCAACAGCATCATCTCGCCACAACAACGTATTTCGATTTGGCTGACGAATGTTGTTGTAACTAAAATATTTCTCGGAATACAGGCCGTAATGACTCGGGTGATCGTTGATTAAAGAGATCGTCAGACGCGCTAGATCTGCTGCCGTTGTATAATGGTCTTCATCGGGCAGTCCGGTGGCGTTGACAAAGTGTGTATCGAGCATTCCCAGGAGCTTGGCCTGCTGGTTCATGACGTCCGCGAACGCGCCTTCGCTGCCCGCGATGTGCTCGGCCAGCGCCACACTTGCATCGTTACCTGACTGAATAATCACACCGCTCATCAAGTCGCCCACTTTGACTTTGGTACCTTCCCGAATGAACATTCGAGAACCTTCCATACGCCAGGCTTTGACACTGATCTCAACCTCGTCATCTTCCGCCAAAGTCCCTTGATCCAGTACTTGGGCGACGATATAACTGGTCATAATCTTCGTTAAGCTTGCGGGCGGCAAGCGTTGCTGACTATTGAATTCAACAAGCACCTTACCGCTGTCGGCATCAATCAGCAGATAACCCGATGCGGCCAGCTGCGGTGGGGCAGGGATGATCGGCGGAGCGGCGACAGACAAGCTTGTAATGAATGACAGCGCGGCGAACAGTAAACATTTTCGAATCATGAAATTTCCATTTATCTATCAGATATTAAATTGCATCGCGGACTTTCAATTACTCCACTTTGACCCGTATCGGCGTCCCTAATTTTTCATCCTGAACCAATTTCGCAATCTCGTCTCGGCTCACTTCTGTGCCGATAGGACCGAGCCAGACTTTATGCAGTGTTGCTTCGCCAAGCTCACTTTGCAATATTCGTGCGGCGACCGCAAAGCCACCTTGCACCATCAAGTCATTGATCGCGGTTAAAAGTTGTTCTGCGCCTGTGCTTTTTGAGAAAGCACCCACTTGTAAGTAGAACGATTCGTGATGCTCCGGCAGCTGCGCCTCATCTGGATAGTTTTCGACATCTATTGCTTCGATCACAACAGGCGCCGTCCCTTGTTCGGCAAAGCCTAGCTCTAGTGCAGGCGCATAGGACAAATCAATCACTCGATCTGAATGAAAGGGACCTCGATCATTCACCCTAACGATGACCTTTCGACCATTGTCGAGATTGGTAACTCTGACGACACTTGGCAGAGGCAAAGCCTTATGGGCAGCTGTCAGCTGATACATATCATAAACTTCACCGTTAGATGTCAGGCGACCGTGAAATTTTTTGCCGTACCAGGAGGCAATTCCGATTTCCACATAGCCCAGACTGCTGGGCATAACGGTATAAGTCTTATCAAAAACCACATAAGGGCTCTTGTTGCCCGGGGTATGACTCGTTAATGGTCCAGGACCAAACTCTGGCAAGGGCGCTTGAGTTCGAGGAGCAACCACTGGCGCCACACACCCTGACAGAAGCGCTGCGACAAGTATCGCAGACAAGATTGATCTAGCTGAAGCCATTATTAGCAACCACTGACATCCAATATTTGCTCTAACGAGCGGGCTAGTTCGCAAGATCCAGCGCTTTCAGCTGTTCACTTAACTGAAATACCGCCATCGCATAAAGCTTGCTGTGATTATAACGCGTTATGGCGTAGAAATTTTGAAAGCCCAGCCAAACTTCGGCTCCTTGCTTGCCATTGAGTTGCATTGGCGAGACTAGGGTATTGAGCTCACTTGACGTACCAGCCAGCGACAAGCCAAGCTTACTAAGCGCCAACAAACTCAGCGTCGGCTTCAGATCAACGTTATACACCTCTGCAAGTGCCGCTGGGGCGGTGGCCAGAGCATCATCGACCATTTCGGAGCGAACAGTCACCAACCCGCCAGCTTGCCAACCGTGCATTGCCAGGTAATTCGCGACACTGCCAACGGCATCTACTGGGTTATCCCAGATATCGCGTTTACCATCCGCATCAAAATCTACCGCGTAGTGTCGATAACTACTGGATATAAACTGGCCATAACCCATTGCGCCGGCATAAGAACCCATCGGCAACAAGGGATCGAGTTGTTCCTCTCGTGTCAAAAGTAAAAATTGTTTGAGCTCCGAGAGGAAAAATTGGCTCCGCGGCGGATAATCGAAGGCCAGAGTCGCCAGCGCATCAATAACTCGATAGCTGCCCTTATTTGAGCCGTACATCGTCTCAACGCCTATGATCGCGGCAATAATCTCTGGCGGCACACCATACTGTTGATGCGCGCGCGTCAGTGCCTGGTGCTGCTGAACCATAAATTGCCGACCTTCCTTGACGCGCCGCGCTGTCAGGAAAATATCTTGGTACTCTTTCCAAGTTAGGACTTTCTCGGCGGGTCGAGAAATCGCGTCAATAATAGTTTGCTTGTAGTTTGCCGCTGCGATGATTGGCACAATCTGCGCAGCACTAAAGCCCTCTGTTGCGACCAGGTCCTGCACAAATTCCTGCACTTCAACACGCTCAAGGTACTCTGCCTGTGCCAACCCAACTGAATTCAGCCCAATGAACCAAACCATACTGATGTATTTGATGGCCCCGATCAGCCTCAGGGATTGAACTTTACTGTTTTTTGATTTCATGAGTGTCCGTCATATTCCTGTTCAATTAGGGCCTGTAAAGTTGATCATTGACTCCTTGATGGTTCATCTCATCAATATCTAAGCCACTTACCTGCTCTCAAAGAGCAATCCTACGATGTGAATGGATCGACATTAGGATGCCAAAACCGGCAAAAAGCGTCAGTATCGATGTGCCACCATAGCTCACCAACGGCAACGGCACACCGACAACCGGCAGAATACCGCTCACCATACCTATGTTAACGAATATATAGACAAAAAACGTGAAGATGATACTGCCCGAAAGTAATCGACCAAACGTATCCTGGGCTTCAACCGCCATCACCACGCCACGGGCGATGAGCAAACCGTACAAGGTCAGTAAAACCAACACGCCGAATAGACCTAACTCTTCCGCCAGAACGGCAATAATGAAATCTGTCTGACTCTCTGGCAGAAAATCCAGATGGGACTGAGTTCCCTGAAACAGACCCTTACCGAATAGCCCGCCGGAGCCGATCGCTGTCTTCGACTGAATAATGTTCCAGCCCGAGCCCAACGGATCACTTTCAGGATCAAACAACATCAAAACCCGTTGCCGCTGATAATCACGCATCACCAACCAAAGCGCAGGCGCCGCCATCACAGCTAAACCCATCACGCTAAATACGTAGCGCCAAGGTACACCCGCGAGCAGTATGACCAACAAGCCCGCGGTGCAGATCAGTAGACCGGTTCCCAGGTCTGGCTGCACGCCAATCAACACCACGGGGATCGCGATCATTACCGCCGCCCAGAACAGGTGCTTGGCCTTCGGCGGCATGTGCCGCTCGTGAAAGTACCAGGCAAGGATCATCGGCACAACCAGCTTCATGATTTCAGAAGGCTGGAAATTGATGATCCCGGGAATACGCAACCATCGTGCCGACCCATTCACCTCATAGCCGAAGAATAAGACCATGATCAGTAGTGCGATACCGAGAAAATACAACCAGGGGGCAGCGCGGAGATAGAAGACCGGCGGTATTTGCGCCATCGTTAACATGACTAACGTAGCCACGCTAAGTTTCATAAGTTGCGAGATGACCGGCGCACTTTCATGGCCAACCGCCGAATACAACACAACCAGGCCATAGCTGGAGATTATCATTAATAAAGCGATGACAATGAAGTCCAGATGGACTCGACGACCCAACCCACCATATTTGGATTGAGAGAAACTTCCTCCCGGCAATCTGCGAACGAAATCCTGGCTCATTGTCTACCTCCCTCAACCCCGACTGCGTCAATGGAATCCAACACTGGGCCAGAGCTAACATCAAGCACAGGCTTATAATCTCGGAGATAGTAGTCCAGCACTTTACGCGCTATCGGTGCCGCGAACTCACTACCACCACCGCCATTTTCAAGCATCACAGCAAGCGCAATGGTTGGCTTTTCAAGCGGTGCGAAAGCAACAAACCACGCATTTTTCCGTTGCCGTAGATCCAGGTCGGCGACATCATAAACTTCACCCTGGGCAATTCCGACGATTTGCGCCGTTCCAGATTTGCCAGCCATTCGATAGGGAATATCGCGACCGATATAAGCCCATGCGGTACCATTTTCACCCCACACTTGATTACCACGATGCACGACCATGCTCATAGACTCAGTGATCAAATCCCAATAGGCGTCTGCGACATTATCGATATCAGGCAATTGCTGCGCCGTTGGAGCTGGCATCGGCTGACTACTGGACTTGAGCATATGTGGCGAAATCATCTTGCCATGATTGGCGAGAATGGCTATCGCCGTGGCCAACTGCAAAGGCGTTACTAAAATATCACCTTGTCCAATACCGATGTTGACCGTATCGCCAGGAAACCAGGCCTGACCCCGAACGCGCTTCTTCCATTCCTCGGTAGGTAGTAAACCGCTACGCGCTTCTGGCAAATCTAGCGCGGTATTAATCCCGAAGCCAAACGGGCTGAGATGGTCGTGGATCAGGTCGACCCCAAGCTTCACCGCCAATTGATAGAAAAATATATTGCAAGACCGATAGATTGCTTTCTGTAAATTCACCAGACCGTGCCCGCCACGCCCATCTGTTTTCCAATTCCAATCACGATACAACCGAGAATTATTGGGCAACTGGAACGAGCCCGGGTCATTAATGACGTAGTCTGGCGTGATAACGCCGGTCACCAGCCCTGCCAACCCAAGAAACGGCTTAATCGTCGAACCTGGCTCATACTGGCCTTGAATGGCGCGATTGAACAAGGGAACATCGAGGGAGTCACGCAAGGCTGCATAGCTTGCTTGATCAATCCCAGTGACGAACAAGTTCGGATCGTAAGAGGGGTTACTGACCAGGGCAAGAATGCCCCCGGTACTGGGCTCGATGGCGACAATCGCACCGCGCTGAGTCCCTAAAGCAACACTCGCTGCCCGCTGCAAACCAGCATCCACATGCAGCGTTAAATCAGCACCTGGCACCGAGGCGGTCACATCTAGGACTTTCATGACGCGGCCTCGGGCATTGATCTCTACCTGCTGGTAACCCACCTCGCCGAGTAACTGTTCCTCATAAAATCGCTCTACTCCGATTTTACCGAGATGGTTAGTCCCCGAATAAGCCACGGGGTCGATATTCCGCAAATCACTTTCATTGATTCTGCGAACGGAGCCAACGGCATGGGCCATCAAATCGCTTAAAGGATAGTGCCTAACCAAATAGGCTTCGATGTCGACGCCCGGCATGGCATAACGATCAACACTGATTTTCGCGATCTCTGTTGGGGTCAGGCGTAACAACAGCGGCACCGACTCAAACGGCCGCTGACGTCTTGCTAGTCGGCGCCTAAACGCTTTAATGTCATCCGCGCTCAAGTCCACGATGGCACCAAGTGCATCTAGGGTTTGGTCTAAGTCGGCGACTCGCTCTTTGGTAATTGTCAGACTATACGAAGGCACATTTTCAGCGATCAACTCGCCGTGCCGGTCATAGATCAAACCGCGAATAGGCGCGATCGGTTGCAACTGAATGCGATTACGATCTGACAATGTCGTGTAGACATCGTTCTGGAGAATCTGCAGGTAAAACATCCGCGCGATCAGGATCAGCGTCAAAACAATCAATAATACGAGACCAACCACAATTCGATTAAAGAAGATCCGACTTTCTCTCGAGTGATCTTTTAGCGCTAGTGCTTCAGCCATGCCGCGTCCAGCTACTTGTGGTAAGGGTGATTGTTAATAACAGCCCAGGCTCGATACAGCTGCTCTGCCAGTAAGACTCTGACCAAAAAGTGGGGGAAAGTCAGCTTCGACAACGACCAGCAATCATCTGCACGCGCCAGACAAGCATCGCTGAGGCCATCAGGCCCACCCACTATAAGTTGCAAGTGACTGGTGCGGCCCATCCACGTTTGAATGTTGCTTGCCAGATCTTCGGTACTCCAGCCGTCACCGCGACTATCCAGTGCGATGACATGGGCTTCCGGTTTCAACAGGGCGAGCATGCGCTTACCCTCTTCGTTCTTTAATTTAGTCACAGGCTCGTTCTTACCGCGGTGAGCGACAGGAATCTCACGCAGTTGCAGCTGCCAGTCTCTCGGCAGGCGTTTCTGATATTCGAGATAGCCGGTTTTCGTCCAGTCTGGTGGCCGAGTGCCCGCCGCTAGCAATTCAATTAACAAGGAGCTGAAACCTCACTCTTCCTGGCTACTTTCTTCCTGGCTACTTTCTTCCTGGTTTCGTGCCTCACGGCTCTCGGCACTCATGCTCCAGAGTCGTTCGATTTCATAAAATTTCCGAGTCTGCGAGAGCATCACATGCACCACCACATCCACCAGATCTACCAGCACCCATTCACCTTCTGCCAAGCCTTCAACCCCATGGGGTTTGACTCCCCGCTTGAGCATTTCATCGATAACGTTGTTCGCGAGCGACTTAACATGACGGCTCGATGTTCCTGTGGCAACGATCATATAGTCAGTCACGTCGGTCTGTTTGGTGACATCAATCGTCGTGATCTCAAGACCTTTCACGTCTTCAAGGGCCGCGATAGCGGCGGCCTTCAAATCAACATTGTCTGTTACGGCTTGCATGGGTTGTGTCTTGCTCCTGCTCTGTACCTGCATTTTAAGTAGTTTCCGCGTACAACGCCTGTTGGCGTATATAATCAATAACACCTGCCGGCAGCAGGTATTCTATGGGTTGTCCCGCCTTGACCAATTGCCGGATCTGCGTGGCGGAAATATCTAACTGAGTGAGCTGTAAATTACAGATCAGACCGGCCGGCTGCCTCAGCAGCTGATCCGCACTCGCCTGTCGCTCGTTCACCCACGTCCTCAACTGAGGATCCAGCGTGAATTCGGCAAACGGTCGGCGCAACACCACGAGATGAGCGACATCAATGAGCTCTTGCCATCGGTGCCATTGGTGTATCAGTCTAAATGCATCCGCGCCCATGACCAGCGACACTGACAGGTCAGAGCCAACCTCGGCGCGGATGGATTCTAATGTTTCTATCATGTAAGAGGTGCCGCCGCGCGCTATCTCCCGGTCATCGACCTGCAGATAATCGATACCCGCAATACCCCGCCGTAGCATCTCCAGTCGTTGTTCTGGCTGACTACCCGGGCGCTCCCGATGGGCAGGGATCCCAACAGGGATCAATTTGACCCGCTCGACCCCCAAGGCTTGTCGCACTTCTACCGCCGAGCGTAAATGGCCAAAGTGCACCGGGTCGAAGGTACCACCTAATACGGCGAGCCCCATGTTAATCAATGCCTCCCGCTCTCAGTACTTGCTCACGCACCGGCAATGCCGCTGGATCGTTAACGTCTATGGCCGTCTTCTCCGACCGGGTCCTGGAACGCCGTAAGTCGGGCAGCCTGCCTCAAATCGCGCATCGGTGGCTCAATAGCCAGCCAATATGTCCCGGCGGCAACACTCGAGTTCTTTTCGGCCATCCAAATACGATCTATTGTAACTGATTGAGGTAGGTCTCCCTAACCCAGAATCATGTCAGTCGTGAACCGTCAATACTTCGATCAAACTGCCGAGCATCTGCCGGCGGCCCTGCTGGGCGCTATTCGGTGTCGCCGCGTGCAGACTGAAATCAACTTTATCCCAGACCTGACGAGTTTCTGCTTGACGAGGCCGCACTGAGTCACGCTTGTATATCCGCTGAAACGATCTAACTCTGCGATTCCTGCATGCGCGTAATCAAGGTCTCAAGATCGGCCAGGCGCGCAATGGGGTTTTTCATCTCGAGCATACGTTGCTTGAACAGGTTTGGTAACGGTAGCAACTCCGTCAAACGACCACCAACATCCGTCGCGTCCAAGAAATCGACAATCAGGTTCAAGTTCTGTACAGCCTCATGCTCCAACAGCGATTCTAATAAGCTGACGAGGTGTTGCTTGTCTTCGGGCACCACGGCCGACGCCTCGGACGGCAGAAACTCAACTTGCGCCATCATCAATCGATCTGTCTGTTCATATTGATCGCGAATAACAAACTTACGAGTACCCTCAACCAGGATGTCGAGTGCGCCGGTCTTACCCTGGTCAAAATCTACCAGGGTTGCCAGGGTTCCCGTATAAGCGATACTGGGCAATTGTTCATCACGGTGATTGAGCATCGGCTGACCTTCCCTGATCATCACAACGCCAAAGCCTGAATCGCTGCGCATGCAGGCGGTGAGCATATCCAGGTAACGTGTTTCAATAATTTGCAACGGCAAACGGCCACCTGGAAACAGCACAAGGGGCAAAGGAAAAAGCGGTATTTCAGCCATGTTGCGAGTCTACTTCTATCTGTCTGAATAAAATGAATGGGGGTATTTTTGCGGATTTCCGCTGGTCTTCGCAGGACACCGTTTAAGCACGACCGCGCAAGATAGATTGTCTATCCCGCCAGCGCTCGCTACACTCGCGCTTTCACCGTCGCGCGGACAGCATCATTGGATATACTACACACTATCACTTTGGCTTTGATCCAAGGCTTGACTGAATTTTTGCCAATCTCAAGCTCTGCCCATCTGATTTTGCCGTTCCAGATTCTTGGCTGGCCTGATCAAGGACTCGCCTTCGACACCGCCGTTCACTTAGGCTCGCTCATCGCCGTCGTCTGGTATTTTCGAGTTGACCTGTTCAATTTGATCAGTGCCACGTTGGCCTACCTGGTCTCGGGCAAACCTACCCAAGACAGCCGTCTGGCCATCAACCTACTCATTGGCAGCCTGCCCATCATTCCGGTCGGGCTACTGTTGAAAGACGTCGTGGAAATTAATCTGCGATCGATTGCTGTGATTGCCTTCACGACGATCGCTTTCGGACTGCTACTCTGGCTCGCAGACATTAAGGGACGTCAGACCAGGACCGACACAGAGCTCACCTGGCGTCAGGCACTGATTATTGGTTTCGCTCAATGCTTCGCTCTGGTTCCCGGCACATCCCGCTCTGGCGTGACCATGACCGCCGCTTTGTTCTGCGGTTTCACTCGCGAAAGCGCCTCAAGAATCTCGTTTTTACTCTCGATTCCAGCCATCGCCGGTGCCGCAACCCTGAAGACCATCGATCTGGTCACCAGCGACCTCAGCGTCGACTGGCTGACGCTAGGACTGGGTTGTAGCCTCGCGGCCATCAGTGCTTATGTTTGTATCCGCTTGTTTCTCAACGTCATCAACCAGCTGGGCTTCTTGCCCTTTGTCATCTATCGCCTGGCCCTCGGCGGCGTATTGATCACGCTGTTGTTATGATGCTCACCTAAAACGGAATATCATCGTTGAAGTCGTCTTTTGGTGGCGCCGCATAGTCATTATTCTGCGCATTGCCCTGATTCCTGCCGCCACCATTGTAGCCAGCATTATCGTTACCACGACTCTGATCATAACCACCGTCGTTGCTGTTGCTATTGCTGCTACCGTACTCTGGACGACCGCCACCATTGCTACCGCCACCGCTGTCGCCACGACCCCCAAGCATTTGCATCTCATTAGCAATGACCTCAGTGGTATAGTGCTTCTGACCATCTTTTTCCCACTGGTTGGTTCGCAACGCCCCTTCGATATAGACGCTGGAGCCCTTCTTCAAATATTGCCCGGCGATTTCTGCAAGCCGATTGAAGAAGACGATGCGATGCCACTCAGTACGCTCTTGCTGTTGGCCGGAATTTTTATCTTTCCAGGACTCAGTCGTCGCGATACTGATGGTTGTTACGGCGCTGCCGTTTGGCATGGAGCGCGTTTCAGGGTCATTGCCCAGATTACCCACCAAAATAACCTTATTGATACCTCTTGCCATTCTGCTCTCCTTGTTAATTATCCTGTCGCGACAAATGTCTATCTAGCGGTTGCCAGTCCTTCGCGCTCTAATTGCATCAGCGCATTGGTATCGAGCTGATCCTTATTGATTTTCAAATAGGCGACTTTCTCACCCTCGAGCAACACAACGTCCATTACACCTTTAACGGATAATAACGTGTCTGCGACCTCTTTGGCACTTAGTTGCGCGAGATGATCCAAATGAAACACTTGGCTACCTAGATTACCGGTCTTCTTTAGCTTCAGTGAAATCAACAACCAACCCATACACAGGGCAGTATTCACGTACAGCAGGTAGGTCATGTCGCCAGTGGATAGCAACAAACCACCGAGCGCACCGCCAGCAAAGGCACCGGCGAACTGGCCAGTAGAATAGATGCCCATCGCCGTACCTCGCGCACCGGCCGGCGCTGACCGACTCACCAGGGCCGGCAATATCACCTCGAGCAGATTAAACGCCATAAAGAATATTGCCATTGAGATGAGTACCGGATAGAGGTTCACCACATTGACGAATAACAGCATCGACACTGCAAAGCCGCCAATCATCAGGAGTAACATGGCTTTGGTCAAAGCAGGTTTGTCCGAGAGCCACATAAACGGGCCCATCAGAACAAAGGTCGTTAGCAACAACCCAAAGTAAACCAGAGAATGATCTGACGTCTGAATCTCACCGGTCCCCGCCAATAGCGCAGGAAACACCAGGAAACCTGACATTAGCAGGTAGTGCAGCATAAACACGCCCAACACCATTCGACGCAGATCGGGGCTGGCTGTGATCTCCAGCAACCGCTCGGGCCTGAGGCCAATTTCCGGATTGCGGACCGCCACCTTCGCGTCTGGAAT
>Ga0075467_10000829_pt1 | contig 25237 bp, 25 predicted proteins | sample DEB08_DNA_9_FD_75067 | JGI IMG/M metagenome (GOLD analysis project Ga0075467, IMG submission 75067) | Aqueous microbial communities from the Delaware River and Bay under freshwater to marine salinity gradient to study organic matter... | ecosystem: Environmental > Aquatic > Marine > Coastal ... | reverse complement strand
GCCATCAATGCGACTGAGAAAAACGGGAGTTTCGGGAAAAAGGCTATCGAGACTACTGCGATGGGGATAGGATTTATCCTCCCAATCGTTCTGGTCCCAGCCGCGGCCAATAATATAATCGCTGGGGTATTTATTTTGGAAATCGACTACGCGTGACAGCGCATCTGCCCAGGAGCGAGTACCCATTAAATTGACTTTGCGTAAACCGCGGGCGTAGCCTAGGAAATGAGCGTGGGCATCGTTAAAACCAGGATAAATATAAGCGCCTTTTAAGGATTGGGTATTCGTAGCCGTGTAGCTCTGCAAGATATCCTCACTACTGCCCGTGGCCACAATTTTTCCATCTTTAATTGCCATGGCTTCGAGCACAGAAAAATCTGCGTCAACGCTATAAATTTTCGCGTCGGTAATAATTAGGTCAGCGTTTTCCTGACTTTTCGTGCAGGAGAATAGGCCAAGAAATGTCGTTAAGAGAAGCAGGTAGCGGGTAATTATGAGCATGGATGGTATTTTTTACAAACCTAATGAGAATGATTAGATTTTTCTCGAAAGCAAGTTCAGCTTAAGTTAAATTTGGTTTATTTTATAAACTAGTTTATATGTGCTAAAAATAAAAACAATGAAAACACTAATATTACTTATAGCCATTAGCCTTCAAATGAGCGCCCAAAATAAAATAGCCGAAGATTTAGGCTGGATGATCGGCCACTGGGAAGGCCCTGCCATCAGCAACCAAGCGAATCAAGAAAAACTAGAACTTAAGCAAAAGGAATTCGTGCGTTGGGGCGCAGGGAAAACAATTCTAGTAATAGATGGCATTGGACATAGCGCATCACAGGAAGAAGCGGTTTTTAACGCAACTGGACTGCTGTACTGGGATGAAGAAAGCAATAGTTATAAACTGCATAGCTTTACAATGGACAATAAAGCCATCATTGCAGACTTTAAAATGCTCGGCGAAAAAAAAGCAGAATGGTATTTTACCATTGCCACGGGAACAATAATTTACAAGATCGACGCACAAGATGGCATCTGGAAAGAAAAAGGCTATTTCCAGCCTAAAGACAGCGATGCTTTGTATCCGTTTTTTGAAATGAACCTCTCCAAAATATAAACTATCATGAATACCGCAGAAGAACAATTACAACTAATCGAGCGCATGATTAAACAGTCGCAACAAAAAATAAGCGACAATGGACAATTTTATCTTTTATGGGGCTGGGTTGCATTATCCGCCAGCCTAATCCACTATGGCCTATTGCATTTTACCGACTTTAGTATGCCTTATTTAGTTTGGATCATATTAATGCCGCTTGCAGGCATTGTCTCATCAATTATGGGTCGCAAGCAAAGCAAAAAAGCCGAGCGCACGCTTTACAGTGATAAAGTGTTGCCGTATTTATGGGCAAGCTGCACCATTAGCATGCTAATTTTAATAGTGTTAGGCTATAAATTAACCTGGACCCTTGTGTACCCGCTTCTACTAATTATTTGGGCGATAGGACTTTTCAGCTCGGGTGCCTTAATCCGCTTTAAACCTTTAATGTATGCGGCTGCTTTAAATTGGATCTTAGCTATTTTTGCCTTCTTTGTCGCCTTCGACGTACAGTTATTATTAATTGCTTGCTCCATGCTTTTCTCCTATTTAGTACCTGGATACATGCTGCAAGCCCAAGCGCGCCGCGATGCTGCCTAACTTAAATCCGCTTTTACATAATCAACTGCGCCTAAGCATTGTCTCTCTTTTAATTGGTCTTGAAAAAGCAGATTTCAATTTCCTGCTCAAAGAAACGGGAGCTAGTAAAGGCAACCTCAGCGTGCAAATCAATAAGCTAAGGGAAGCCGAATACCTAACTGTAAGTAAAAGCTTCGTAAACAACTATCCTAAGACAGAATGCGCCCTCAGCCCAAAAGGCATCAAAGCTTTTGAAGAATATGTAGCAGGGATTAAGAAGTATATTGATCCCAATCCATAAAAAAATCCCCTTAGCCAAAACTAAGGGGATTCCATTTTTATCCTAATTTTTTCTTAACGACCAATCATATCTTGAGGCGAAACCAAGCTTCGGGTTCCTCAGCAGTGGTAGCACCATAATATTTTGAAATAAAAAAATGAAAATAATAGTCATTATAATATATATATATATATATATATTAGCACAAAAATTAAATTACCTTTAAATGAAAAAACAATTTTAGCAATTTTTATTTGAACCGCTACTAGTATTTTTGCGTCAAATGACAAAATCGGAATTAAACAAATGGAAGCAGTTATCGGTCATTCCGATCTAGTTGAGGATCTAAATCTAAACGCTGGTCATGCAATTGTAGTTATGGGGAGACTAGATATGGATCATAATGAGTTATATCAAAGTGGAAAAGTAACTGTAGACTGCTTTACGGCTAATCAAGTTTGTATGATAATTGAGATTCCTGACAATGGAAACATACAGATTCGTACGAACGGAATTGATAACCCTATAGACGTTGACGATTACAGTATTTCAGACTTTCCGGGAGGACAGCGCATTTCTATCACTTTAAGCAATAATTAAAATTTCAACTTATGAATATATTAGGAACAATTTTGATAAGTACGGCGACTTTTACTGGTTACATAGAAAATGAAAAGTGCCAAATGAATTCGGAACTTAATCAGGCAGCAGCAGGGCCAACAATTACAATAAATGGCACATGGAATAGAGACGATTCATTATCCACAGCGAATGTAGAGGTGGGAACATGTGATAAAAAAGGAAAATGCCTAACTATTTATATGGATGATAGTGGAAATGTAGCAGATGTTGATATTCATAATGGAATCATCATAACAGGTGGAGATATTGAAATAACCTCCTCGGGAAATGAATATACTATTACTTATTAAAAATAATTCCATTGAAAAAGCATTTAATTATTTGGACATTGATAAGTGTTTTTAATTGTTATACGTCGAACCTAATTGCAGACTCTACCCTGGTTATTATAAATAACCAGGGCTGTCTGAATTGCTTTGCAGATGTAAGTAATTTAAAAAATAAAGATTTTGTTTTTATTTACATCGAAGGCTACTCTGAAAATAAAGCAAAAAAGTTCGTGAATAAATATTTCAGTGGTTTGGGCTTTCAACAAACACAATGGTGTCCTGACGAATTGAAGGGACTCGAGGGCGTGGCAACCGTAGAGCAAGGAGTAGTTACCTCTTTTCTGCCCATTGGTTGGCACTATTCAACAGATAAGCCTAAAAAAATAAACCTTCAAGAGTACAGCTTAAGTAAAAGTTTGGTTTATTCCGTATCACGGAATTCAGTTATATTAAAAGATAAAGCTTTTAATGAATGCTTTGTCATTCAGGGAGATAATCATTTCACCATCAATATCTCGGATAGTGCTACCCAATCTGCAGTGTATTCGAAATTAGGCTTGCTCCCTGAAAAGAAACGCATCCAAAGTTTAACTAGTCAAATAGGAGGAGGTTTAAATGAGCACTTGGTCATAGGGGATATAAAGACAGTAGAAGATAAAATACATATTCTAGCCAGTATTAGAAGACTAAACAGTGATACCCTATACACTCAACCTGCTGTGATAATAATGGGCCTTAACAAAGAGGTAGAAGAAGTTGTAACATTTACAAAGGACCTTATTTATAGAGTTGGAACACGCACTTTTAGTATTTTAAAGAATGGTGATTATCGCTTTGTAGTTTTACCCCCAGATGAGGATAATCGACCTAACGGATATAAATTTATTTATACTTTCTCCAATGATAATGGAAAGTTTGAACTTGTGGATACTCTAGGAATAACCGTGGATCGCTTTTACGATGGGATTCGGAACAAGTTTAATTCTTCTTCAATATATAGTATTAATGACTGTTGGGCTTACACGGTAGTCCCAATATTTTTTGATATCGAAAAGTTTCGTGATAACACTACTAATGATGCAATAAGATTAACCGAGTACGAAAGTTTTAGGCTAGGCTACGACGATCAAAAGGTATTTCACGTGGACTATAAATTTAAGGGTATATCCCAATGGAGTAAAAACAGTTATATTATTCTCTACAGATACTTAGATCAGCTTCAGTTTAAAATAATTTCAGATAAAAATGTTATTGGATTTGGTAATCTTGGGAAAATTGAATCTGGAACCGCGGTTTTTTTAGTTGGAAATTCTATTTATACGGTGCAAAATGATCAACTTTCTATTCGAAATTTATTCACAAATCTTTAAAATCAATAGATTGGTTTAAATCATTTTTTTATGAGAGAATACTGCCCGTACATTATTAATATTCCCTTTCCATTTTAAGCTGGTTTATCTACTTAAGTTGTCGTATCAAGACAAGCTAAACGAATTGAGAATAAAAAATCCCCTTAGCCAAAACTAAGGGGATTCCATTTCTATCTTACTCGCTTCTTAACGACCAATCATATCCTCAGGCCTCACCCAAGCGTCGAATTCCTCGGCGGTAGTATAACCCAAATTAATCGATTCCTCTTTTAAGGTGGTGCCGTTTTCATAAGCGGTTTTAGCAATCTTAGCCGCTTTTTCGTAACCAATCTTGGTGTTTAAAGCCGTTACCAGCATTAAAGAATTGTCAACGTGCTTCTTAATTACCTCGTGGTTGGGCTCGATACCAACAGCACAATGCTCATCAAAACTCACACAAGCATCACCAATTAATTGCGCAGATTCCAATACCGCTCTCGCCATAACGGGTTTAAATACATTTAGCTCGTAATGCCCGGTTGCACCACCCATAGTAACCGTAGTATCGTTACCCATAACTTGCGCACACACCATGGTCATCGCTTCCGCCTGAGTAGGATTTACTTTACCAGGCATAATAGAAGAACCGGGCTCATTCGCAGGAATTAAAATCTCTCCAATACCCGCACGTGGACCGCTAGCTAAAAGACGAATATCATTGGCGATTTTCATCAAGCTTACCGATAATTGCTTTAAAGCACCGTGGCTTTCTACTAAAGCATCATGCGCTGCCAAAGCTTCAAATTTATTTTCAGCCGTACGGAAAGGTAAACCGGTAAAGTCAGCAATTTTCGTCGCCACTAATTCCGCATAACCTTTAGGTGTGTTAATGCCCGTTCCCACTGCCGTTCCGCCTAAAGCGATTTCCGACAAGTGATCTAAAGTATTATTCAGTGCTTTTAAACCGTGGTTTAATTGCGATACATATCCGCTAAACTCCTGACCTAAAGTTAATGGTGTCGCATCCATTAAATGCGTGCGGCCAATTTTAACCACATTGTCAAATTTCTTCGACTTTGCCGCTAAAGTGTCGCGCAATTGTTCCACACCAGGAATAGTTACCTCTACAATTTTCTTGTAGATGGCAATGTGCATGCCCGTTGGGAAAGTATCGTTAGAAGACTGCGATTTATTCACATCATCATTGGGGTGAATAAAACGTTCGCCCGCCCCTAATTCATTGCCTTTAATAACGTGGGCGCGGTTCGAAACCACTTCGTTCACGTTCATATTACTCTGCGTACCCGAACCCGTTTGCCAAACCACCAAAGGAAATTGGTCATCGTGCTGTCCTGCTAATATCTCCTCGCAAACCTGCGAAATGAGATCACGCTTCTCGGTGCTTAAAACGCCTAAATCTGCATTAGCATGCGCCGCCGCTTTCTTCAAATAAGCAAAACCGTAAACAATATCTAAAGGCATACTCGCCGCCGGACCAATTTTAAAGTTGTTGCGACTGCGCTCGGTTTGCGCACCCCAGTACTTATCGGCAGGCACTTGCACCTCGCCCATGGTGTCCTTTTCAATTCTGAAACTCATATTATATGTATTTGTTGTTAGAGGATAAGGGCGGTAATCGTTACAATTACCAGCACCAAATAGAGGACAAAAATACCCCCATATCTCATGGCGCTCAAATTTTTAGCGAAAAAATATAAGGCAATCGCACCCAAGCCAACAAAAGCAGAAAGCAAATTGAAGGCCCGCGGCCAATCCAAAGCGCTTTCACCATTTAGGCCCGCCACGCTTTCGCTGTAATTCATAAAACTTTGCAATATTGGCCAGCTATCAAAGCGCAAAGCCAATAGTAAAAAGGCGCCCGCGCAAATCAGGGCGCTGAAAGTCAAAAATTTTCGAAAATTCATAAGCTTTTTTAAAATGCCTTTTGCCAAAAAGGAAAATGCTGTACTTTAGCAGCCACAAAAATAATTCTAATGTTTACGAAGGTACTCGGCTTTTTCATCTTTTTGTTCATTTTCTTAATGGGCTTCAGCATGCTATTATTCCTCGGTTTATTCGTAGGATATTGGTTAACCCTTTTAGGCGTTGAAGCACTAAGCCCGAAATTAGCCTATAAGCTAATTGGCCACAAAGAAGAAGAGGCTTAAACCTCCGCACATAAATATTTCACAAAGCTAGCCTTAGGGTTAGCTTTTTTTTTGCTGCCTACGCTCTTTCCGCTTCAAGTCCGCAGCCGCGCGGCGGTCTCCCTAATTCTCCGCGGGGCTTCCGCTGGTCGCCCGCTATAAATAAGTTCGCCAAGCCGCCCTGCTTTACGGGCTTTTCTCTTCAATAGCGGGCAGGGGGTAGTGAGTAGATAGTAGTGAGTAGTGAGTAGTGAGATTGAATAATGAATTAATGAAAATGTCGATCTTCGAGCGATATTACCGATAATTAGCAGCGGCCGCAGCTCTTTAAATTTACCATCGAATTCCAATTGCATTTCCCTCTCCTCAATCCACGTCTGCCCCATTAACTTACCATTGAATTACAATCGCCACCCAAAGCCAATTTAGTGTCACCACCTTCGGGGTTCTGGTTCACAGTACAAATTGAGAAATTCTACTATCATATTATCCCTTCAGGATTTTTGGCAGCGTATTAAAACCAGAATAGAGCCTTCCAAACAAACGACCTGATTTAAGCATCTCCCTCCTTAAAAACGAAGAACCCTCTTCGTTTCACAAAAAATATCGAGATTCCACAGCTGTCTCTGCTCTTGTAAATTGCCCACAAATTACCATTGAAATACTACTGAATTTCCCTCTCCTCAATCCACGTCTTTCCCATCGAATTACAACCGAATTACAATCGGCTTCCTACTAAATCCAGAAACCATCGATAGCAGATCCTTTAATCAAAAGTTTTGCCCTGGCCATAAACTCAAATTTTAAACTATTTTAGCAGGGTACGAATTAAACATACGTCCTATCAACCGCACACGTAAAATTGGCTTTTTTGCCGGACCACTAAGCTTTTTCGCCTTGTTACTTAGTCAACCCTTTGAGGCTAATCTCGTTAATAATGTGCTGGCGGTTGCCGCCTGGATGCTCATTTGGTGGATCCTAGAAGTTTTCCCCATCTTCATTACCGCCCTCTTACCCATGGTCTTCTTCCCTGCTTTGGGAATTCTTTCCGTGCAAGAAACCTTTATGCCTTATGCCAGTCCCATTGTATTTCTATTCTTAGGCGGCTTTATTATTGCCCTCGCCATGGAAGAAAGACGTTTGCATGAGCGAATTTCCTATGGCTTAATCCGCTTAACCGGCACTAAACCACGGCAGATTATTTTAGGCTTTATGATTGCTACGGCCTTGGTAGCCATGTGGATTTCCAACACCGCCACGGCAGTAATGCTCTTGCCAATCGCACTTTCCGTAAGCCGACTTTTGGCCGAACAAACCAACGATCAAGTTTTACTTGGTCGCTTTCGCTTGCTTCTTATGCTCGGCATCGCCTACGCGGCAAATATTGGTGGCACCATGACCCTAATCGGCACACCGCCTAATTTGGTTTTTGCAGGTTACTATTTTGAAACTTTCGGCACCGACTTCCCCTTTAGTCGTTGGTTTATTTTTGGTTTACCCACCGGAGGATTTTTACTCTTTCTCACTTATCAATTACTTACCAAAATAATTTACCCGATTAAAGGAAATGAAATAGAAGGTGTTAAAGAACTTATCCAAAAAAAGTGGCGTGAAATGGGCAAAATGACTCGTCCCGAAATCTCCGTTTTGGCTGTTTTCACCCTAACCGTAGGCCTCTGGGTTTTCGCCCAACCCATTAACGATTTAATTGGACAGCGGGTATTTAACAATACCAACATTGCCATGCTAGGCGGCATTCTTATGTTTATTACCCCGGTCAACTGGCAGAAAAGTGAGTTCATTCTCGAATGGAAAAGCACGGTCAAACTCCCTTGGGGCATACTGCTACTTTTTGGTGGGGGTTTAACTTTAGCGAAAGGCTTGGAAACGGCAGGCATTATTCAGAGCATTGGCGATTATATTGCTACAAACGTGAGTCTTAGTCCCATTCTACTTGTAACTATTCTCACGGCCTTTGCTCTCTTTGCCACCGAATTAATGTCCAATGTAGCCTTGGTTACCGTTTTACTCCCCGTAGTTATTGGCATCGGCGAAAGCACTGGCGTAGATCCGCTTTTATTGGCTATTCCCGTTACTCTCGCAGCGAGTTGCGCCTTTATGATGCCCATTAGTACCCCACCCAATGCGGTAGTTTACTCTAGTGGCTATGTTTCGGTAAAACAAATGATGCGTGCTGGTTTTTGGCTTAACCTTATTTCCATAGCTGTTATTGTGGTGGTAGTAATGCTGGTTTTGGCTTAAGTGAACTTTAACAGTATCGAAAGGTGAGTGCGACGTGAAACTAAATCTCCGACCCCTCAGAAATATCGAAACCATGCTCTAACTTAGAGCATCATAAATTTAGAATCGCTCACTTTTTATTTCCGACCGCCCCATTCCAATTTGGAATCAGTATTTTGAGCTAAGTAGCTTTCAATTATATAGATATCAGTAAATTTAATGAGCCTTTAAAACAAAGTCAAAAGCTTCTAGCTTTGGGCTAACTATCCAATGGGAAGTCACTAATTTCTATCTTATGAAAAAAACATTATTACTAGTAGGGCTTGTATTGGCCTTCACAGCCTGTAAGCCGGAAGAGTCTAAAACAGCTGAAAACAATACGGAAGAAGCGGGAAAATGCCCGATGGGTTTCGACTCAGGTACAAAAAAAGGCCCTGACAACAAAGACTGGTGGCCCAACCAATTAGACTTAAGCGTATTACGGCAGCATTCTGAATTATCGAACCCCATGGGTGAAGATTTCGATTATGCCGAAGCTTTTAATAGCCTTGATTATGAAGCCGTAAAAGCGGATATCCGCGCGGTAATGACCGATTCACAAGATTGGTGGCCGGCTGATTATGGAAACTATGGTCCCCTATTTATTCGTATGGCTTGGCATAGCGCTGGGACTTACCGCACCGGTGATGGTAGAGGCGGGTCTGGCGAAGGCCAACAACGTTTTGCCCCTCTAAACAGCTGGCCCGACAATGGAAACCTTGATAAGGCACGCCGTCTTATTTGGCCGATCAAACAAAAATATGGCAGTAAACTTTCTTGGGCCGACTTAATGATCCTTACGGGAAATGTAGCCTTAGAATCTATGGGCTTCGAAACTATTGGTTTCGGTGGTGGTCGTGCCGATGTTTGGGAACCAGCCAGCAATGTGTATTGGGGTGCGGAAGCAGAAATGCTTGAAAACAAAAAGCGCTACAATGAAGAAGGTGAATTAGAAGATCCTTTAGCAGCGGTGCAAATGGGTTTAATTTATGTAAATCCTGAGGGGCCTAATGGTAACCCCGATCCTAAATTAGCCGCGATCGATATTCGTGAAACTTTCGGCCGTATGGGCATGAATGATGAAGAAACGGTTGCTCTTATCGCTGGTGGTCACACTTTAGGAAAAACCCACGGTGCAGGCGATGCTTCTTTAGTAGGCGCTGAGCCAGAAGCAGCAGATATTGAAGAACAAGGCTTTGGTTGGAAAAGCGACTACAAGTCTGGTAAAGGGCAAGATGCTATTACCTCGGGTTTAGAAGTAATTTGGACCGCTACTCCTACCCAATGGAGCCAAACTTATTTTGCAAATTTATTTGCCTTTGAATGGGAGTTAACCAAAAGTCCAGCGGGTGCTCATCAATGGGTAGCTAAAGATGCCGGAGAAATTTTCCCGGATGCCTTCGATGAAAATAAAAAGCATAAACCTACCATGCTAACCACCGACCTTTCTTTACGTTTTGATCCCGTTTACGAGAAAATTTCACGTCGCTTTTTAGAAAACCCAGAGGAATTTAATGCCGCCTTCGCGCGTGCTTGGTTTAAATTAACGCACCGCGATATGGGTCCGAAAGCCCTTTATTTAGGACCGGAAGTTCCCGCCGAAGATTTCATCTGGCAAGACCCCATTCCTGCTGCCGATTACGATCAAATTAATCAGACGGATATCGCTATTTTAAAAACTGCTATCCTTAATTCAGGACTAAGCATTCAAGAATTAGCTTCTACCGCTTGGGCATCGGCCTCTACTTTCCGTGGATCTGATAAAAAAGGGGGTGCCAATGGAGCACGCATCCGCCTTGAGCCCCAAAGAAGCTGGGAAGTAAATAACCCGACTCAACTTAATAAAGTATTGAGTGCACTGGAAAAAATACAGTCAGACTTCAATACTAAGTCTGGATCTAAAAAGGTTTCCATGGCCGACCTAATTGTTTTAGGTGGTAATACTGCGGTTGAGCAAGCGGCCAAAAATGGTGGCTTCAACGTTAGTGTCCCTTTCACTCCTGGTAGAACGGATGCTAGCCAAGAGCAAACTGATGTAGAATCTATGGCGGTATTAGAGCCCATGGCCGATGGTTTTAGAAACTATCTTAAAACCCAATACTCTATTCCTACCGAGGCACTTTTAGTAGATAAAGCCCAATTACTAACCCTCAATACTCCCGAGATGACCGTTTTAGTAGGCGGTATGCGCAGTATGGATCTTAACTACGATCAGTCTAAGCATGGTGTTTTCACAACTAATCCTGGCACCCTTAGCAACGATTTCTTTGTGAATCTGATGAGTATGAGCAATGAATGGTCTGCTACTAATAACACCAAGGAAGTATTTGAAGCAAAAGATCGCAAAACGGGCAAAGTAAGCTGGACCGCAACTCGCGCCGATCTTATTTTCGGTTCCAATTCAGAGTTGCGCGCAATTGCGGAAGTATACGCAAGCAACGATGCAAAAGAGAAATTTGTAAATGACTTTGTAGCCGCTTGGAGCAAAGTGATGAGCCTTGATCGTTTCGATTTGAAATAGTAAGAGCACCTAAATAATAATCCAATTACCAAGGCCCTTAGGATAACTAAGGGCCTTTTTTATACAAGAAATTTAACCATAGCCATATATAAACTCTCTTCCCAAAATCACTATTCTGTTCTTCCTGGCACCCTATTCTTAAACATCTGGCCGAGACCACTGAAAATAGCAGTATGGCCATACCAAATAAAAACTAGACGTTCCTATTAGCAAACTACGATAGACTTCGATTTTTGAAAAACACTGCTAAAACGTGAATATCATTGTGGGCGACTACATGTATTATCACGTTGTAGCACATTCCCCACATCAGCCCGTCCAAAATTGATTTCAAGAAATCATCAATTTTCCTCAGGGCAGATTAATGCCTCCCGATATCATGAAATGACTAATAAAAAAAGAATAAACTAAAAAATAACTGATTTCGTAGAACACTGATGATCGATGACTAAATTTGATTTTAGCGTAATTATAAAATGAGAAAGAATAGCGAAATTGAGTTCTATCAAAGTTCTGATGGACAAACAGAGGTTCAGGTAACTTTCGATGATGATACAGTTTGGCTGAATCAGGAGCAACTTGGTCAGTTATTTGATCGGGACAGAACTGTTATCGGACGACATATCAGGAATATTTTCAAAGAAGCAGAATTGGATGAGAATGTGGTATGTGCAAATTTTGCACACACCACTGAACATGGTGCTATTAAAGGCAAAATTCAATCAAAAACGACAAAATACTATAATCTTGATGTAATCATATCAGTAGGTTATAGAGTCAAGTCTAAAAGAGGGACAAAATTTCGGCAGTGGGCAAGTAACAGGCTAAAAGAATATTTAATCCAGGGGTATTCTATAAACAAGAAGCGACTTGAGCAAAAGAATCAAGAGATCAAAGTATTAAGATCGGGATTACAAATACTAGGTAGAGCTATTGAAGAAACAGCAAAAGCTCAAGGACTTGAGTGGCTTAACAAGTTTACAAAAGGACTAACCCTATTAGACGACTATGATCACAAAAGACTTGACACCGATGGTCTTTCCTTAAGACCTGCAACCTAACCATCGAAAGAGGAATACCAATCCTTAATAAATCAAATGAAGCTAGAGTTCGAGTCTGATGTTTTTGGCCTTGAAAAAGATAAAAGCTTCGAAAGCGCTATATCTCAGATTTCAAAGGGATTTGATCGACAAGACTTTTACCCCAGCATTGAGGAAAAAGCTGCTACCCTTCTATATCTAATTATCCAGAATCATGCTTACTGATGGCAACAAAAGAATAGCAGCAGCATGTTTTCTTTTATTCCTTGAAAACAATCATGCTCTTTCAAATAATGATGGCACCATGATAATCAGCAATGAAGCATTAGCGAGTATTACTTTATTCGCAGCCTCAAGTAAACCAGACGAGATGGTCATAGTTAAAAATCTAATAGTCAGCATTCTAAACAGAAAAAATAAAATGTGCTACAATAAATAAACGCAAGGCTAAACTTACGTTTTCAAAGGAAGATTTATATAGCAAATGATAAGTGCGTACTTTAACCACAAGGAATAAACACCGCCCAGCGTTTATTCAAACCGATTTAGAAAATTTTGCTCCTCGTTTAGCATTGTAAGCAGCAATACTGCTCAGGAAATAAAAAGTGCTTCTCGGAAAAAACCATAAGTAAACTTCTCAAAATAAAATGGTGGAAATGGGAATTGGAATAAACATGTAAAAAGGGCTAAAACCATACCGATAGCAAAATCGACCAATTAGTAAAGCATAAATAAAATTACAGCAAAAGGCATAGGCTTTCCCCTGCAAATAGCATGACAGTAGGTACCTTTGCAGACAATTTCAAAGAAAAACCATGAAAATCGATAAGACTAATCCTTGGCACAAAGTAAAGGTTGGTGAGAATCAACCCGATATTGTAAACGGTATCATCGAAATCCCAAAAAACACGCGCGCTAAATACGAATTAGATAAAGATTCAGGTTTACTTCTAATGGATCGAGTAATTTACTCGTCTATGTATTATCCAGCGAATTACGGATTTATTCCGCAAACCTATTGCGACGATAAAGATCCCCTCGATATTTTAGTGCTTTCGCAGATAGACATTGTACCCATGTGCATTGTCTCATCTAAAGTAATTGGCGTGATGCGCATGATTGACAATGGTGAATTAGACGATAAAATTATCGCTGTGGCCCAGAACGACATGAGTGTGAGTCATATTAATGATATATCGGAGTTACCCGCACATTTTATTAAAGAGCTTAAAAACTTCTTTGAAGATTATAAAAAACTAGAAAACAAAACGGTAAGCATTGAAGAGTTTCAAGATGCGGCTACCGCAAAAAAATCATTAGCCAAAGTATGATCGACTACACAAAATATATCGGGGAATAATTTACCAATACTCCTTAAAAAAAAGAAAAGGCTTCTTTACAGTTAGGTAAAGAAGCCTTTTTTGTGTTAGGAAATATTTTTTCTAAAAACGATATCCTATGGTAACCCCTAAACGAGGGTCAATGCGGATAAAGTCAAAAGGATTTAGCGCTGGCTCCACATTATTTGTATAAGTTGATTCATTAACAAAGGTGTAACCCAGACCTATCCAAGCACCAAAAGTTAAGCCTGATTTCATAGCTGCCATATAGCCCGCAGTTGCGCCGGCCGAAAGACCGAAATAACTTAAATCATAATACTCTACTTCAGGTAAGAAGACACCGGACTGTATCACTGACTTTAGATTCGCAAGCTTCTCGCCGCTAGTGGCAAGACTGCGAACCTTCAAATAGCCTCCAACAAACCAGCGATCAAGCCCTGGGCGTCTATTAGGATTGAAATAATATCGGAATTCTGGAGCAGCCATAAAACCATTTAATGGAATAGTAGAAATCTGAGGCGCTTCACCAGGTATCGATAAAGTCTGATTAATAGGAACACTTACAAATCCTAAGGTTAAAACGGTACTCATATTCTTATTGATGCCATACTCAAGATTAGCAGAATAAGTCCCTGAAAACATTGGTGAAACATTCAAATGAACGCCAAAATTTCCGCCTTTACGGCGTTTACGACGATCCTCGTCCTCGCCCTCGGCAAAGGCACTAAAACTGGAAAAAATAATTGCTAGAAAAGCAAATAATACAGTGGTCTTTTTCATAATCAATTTATTTACAACAAATAAACTAACAAAATCAAAACTATGCAAGCAATAAATACCTATAAATTTCAAATAATTAAGCTAAACTACATACCCAGAAAAAGTAAATAATTGAGCTCTGCTAATTTTAAGATTCGCCATTACCAATTTTCACACCAATATAGTTTTTAACTTAGGACACGGTCAATTCTTTGCTATCCATGCATTAACAGCATGTACCAATTCCTTGTAAAAAGCACTAAATAAGGGTATTATTTGCCCCTCTACCCTTTGCAGTTGATGTGAGGCTTGATCCATGTTATTAGGGTATTTCGTCCGACTACTCATTCCTTTTAAACTTCTTTGCAAACCCTCCAAACTTGCATAATTTAATAACCAATTCCCTCTTTCCATATAATGCAACATGTGTACAGTAGCTTCTGGTAATTCATCTTTGCGGAGATTAAATAGTTGATACGCATTCTGTGCAAAATCTGCCAATGGCTCTCGATGCCAAAAATGATAATCGCGTGCTAAAAGGTGATCGAAATAGATATCCATCACCACTCCACTAAACTTACTCTGTTGCGGCCGAATAAGAGCTTTGGCCTCTTCCACCAGCGAGTGACTGTCTGTATAATCATCAATAAAATGATGCAATTGTATACCGCGTTGAACCTCAGAGCTAAAGTCGCTGAACTTCGCCTTGCGGGTAAAATCGGCCACTAAATTGCCCAGCATTAGGTCATCATTTTTAAAGGAAAGACTAAGGTGCGCTAGGTAATTCATGCTGCAAATATGTGTAAACCTGACTAAGTTTTAAAAAATGCACCAAATTTTCAAGAAAAGAAAACGAGGAGCAATGGAGTATAAATTTTGCTGAAATAAAGTGAAGTGAAGCGATTTGGGATTTTTCTCTTTTAAGGAAACTCTTTAAGCCCGCTTGTAAAATCGCCTCGCTTTTTAGCTTCCAGTATACACAGCGCGGATAGGTCGTATTCATAGTCCAGTAAACGACCATAAGATTGACTCGCGAACAGCTGAATTTTATAAATTCCCTAGCAATACTGGGCGAAATGACAATATGCCAAAAAAAGAAAGCAGCGATTAGATCAATAACCGCTGCTTTACTCAAAAACCTTTATTCGTAACTAAAGTGCAGCGAGACTAAACTCGTAGCTTTCAGTAATAGGATTAATTAGAAGTTTTTTGCAGGCTTCATCTACCTTCGCTTGAGCGCTTGCTTCATCAGCAGCTTCCACTTCAAGGTGGATATGTTTACCAATGCGTACGCCTGAAATTTCGGATAAACCGATATTTATCATACTACTAGAAACCGCCTTCCCTTGTGGATCTAATAAGGCTTGATGAGGCATTACGTTAATTTCAGCTTTAAATTTCATGGCTGTGTAAATTATTCAATTTCCCTGCTTTTGGGTTTAAAAAATATAGAAATAAGCAGATACAAAGGTATAACAAAGGCGAAAGCCCGAAAGCGTAAGAGGGCAAAAAGTAGAACTATTGCCACAATTAATAATATGCGTGACTTATTTGCCTTCCAACTAAGCTCCTTTACTTTTAAGGAGAGCAAGGGTATTTCTGCGACTAAAAGCAAGGAAGAGGCTATGGTTAAGAAACTTAAAAAGAAAGGATGCAGTAAAATTGCCTCGGTGGTAGCATTCTCCGTTTTCAGGGCCCAAATGGCTAAAGAGTATATTAGAATGGTATTAGCCGGCGTGGGCAAGCCAATAAAATTTTCAGTCTGCCGCGTGTCGATATTAAATTTAGCCAAACGCAAGGCCGAAAAAATAGGCACCAAAAAAGCTAAATAGGGCAAAAATACCGGTAGCGGCTCACCGCTGCCTGATACTTCTAAAAAAAGATGATACAGCATAAATCCTGGCGCTACGCCGAAACTTACCATATCAGCTAAACTATCTAATTGTAATCCTAATTCTGAATGTACACCTAAGGCTCGAGCTACCATCCCGTCTAAAAAATCGAAGACCAAAGAAGCGGCTAATAAATAAGCGGCCAACACCACATTACCATCTAAAAGAGCGATAATGGCAAACAATCCCGCGGCGAGGTTTGCAAGAGTTAATAAATTTGGAATAACACTTTTCATTTTTAATGGGCCTTATGAGGCAATATTAGTACAATTGTAGTGTTTAAAAGGACGGAAATTAATTTATTTGCTTCAAATATTCCCTTGAAAAAATTAGTACTACTTCTACTACTTTCTCCCCTACTCAGTTGGAGTCAGGCTCGAAAATATTCCAATGCCTTCTTAGAGATTGGTATCGATGCTCGCGCCATGGCCATGTCGAATGCAGTAATTGCCTCTACTAACGATATCAGCGCTGCTTATTGGAATCCCGCTGGATTAGTAGGCATCGAAAATAACTGGCAAGCCGCCGCCATGCACGCCGAATATTTTGCGAGTATCGCTCAGTACGATTATGCGGCCTATGCCCAAAATATAGATGAAAATAGTACGGCTGCCATTTCCTTTATTCGCTTTGGCGTAGATGATATTCTTAATACCACCGATCTTATTGACCAAAATGGCAATGTAGATTACGATCGCATTACACGCTTCTCCGCAGCAGATTATGCTCTAATCGGATCTTACGCTCGACGTTCCACTAGTGTTAAAAACCTTAGCTATGGCGCTAATTTTAAAATCGTTTACCGCCAAATTGGTAATTTCGCCAACTCCATAGGTTTTGGTTTTGACGCAGGACTACAATATCAAATTGGCAAATGGCAATTGGGCGCTAGCTTTAAAGATATCACCACCACTTTTAACGCATGGACTATTAACGAAGAAGCCTTTGGCGAAAGTTTAGAAATAACCAACAGCGATTTACCCACCGAAAACTTAGAGCTTACCATTCCCCGTATACTATTCGGTTTTGGCCGACGCTTTCAGTTGAACGACAAGTACAATTTACACAGCGAAATGAGCGCCGACTTTACTTTTGGAGGTAAGGAAAACACCCTAATATCAAGCGAAATAACCAATATCAATCCCAACTTGGGCCTTGAGTTAGGCTATTTAAATTTTGTTTTCCTACGCACCGGTTTTGGCAATGTAAAACGCCTTACTAGCTTCAGCAATGAGACCAGCTTTAGCCTACAACCCAATTTGGGTATAGGCTTTTTGTACCGCGGCATTTCCATAGATTACGCTTTAACCGACATTGGCAGCGCATCGGGCACTCTTTATTCGAATATCTTCTCTTTAAAATTTAACTTTGAGGACTTTAAAAAGTCTTAATGTTAAAAAACTACCGTCCATTTTACCAAAGTGCTGCCCTGCTTTATCTTAGCGAAATCGTACCAGCTTTATTTCTACTGAAGTTCTTGGCTTTAGCTCCGCTTATCTTGGAACTGCGGCAAAGTGGGAAATTCAATCGCAACTTAATCGGTATTTTCTTAACCATGAGCGCTTGGTCTCTTGCCCTTTTTCTAGGCGATGAATTGAGCTCTAGTTACCCCGTACTAAACGGCCTCGCCTTAGTTCTCTACTTAATTAGCAAAGAGCGTCTCGGGCCACAACGCTCTTCCCTTGCTTTACTCTTTTTTTGGCTGAGCGCCGAAGGGCTAGCCTATAGTTTTACCTTTTTCGAAAACTGGTCACACCCCTATAGTCAGGCTCTTTTCGATTTGCAGTATGCCAAAAATTGGCTCAGCATAACGGGCTTTTTAGGGGCTAGCTTCTGGCTATTATTACTCAATTATTTTGCCGCCTATTTGGGAAGCAAACAAGATCGTAGCAAATTAAATTGGCCCGCCTTGCTAAAAGGCTTCGGACTCTTAATTCTTCTAGGCATTATTTTTCCGCTCGCCCTAAGTCCGCAAAGTACCATTGATGCCATTTCAGATTACCCCAGCTACGATTTAAAGCTCCTGCCCGCCGACTTGTTCCTGCAACGCATGGCCTATTTCCTGGCCTTTTTCCTTCTACTCTTTTTCATTGTAAAATATATTTTAAGAAACAGCAAACGCGATGATAGATTTACGTAGCGATACTTTCACCAAGCCTTTACCCGATATGCTAAAAGCCATGTGGGCGGCAGAGGTAGGCGATGATGTTTTTGGAGAAGATCCCACCATTAATGCCTTAGAGAAAAAGGCGGCAGCGCTGTTTGGTATGGAAGCCGCCGTTTTTTGTCCTTCGGGCACCATGACCAATCAGATTGCAATAAAAGTGCATACTCGTCCCGGACAAGAAATCATTTGCCACGAATACTCCCACGTTTATAATTACGAAGGCGGCGGTATTGCCTTTAACAGTGGTTGCCAAGTAAGACCTTTAGCGGGGCCGCGCGGAAAGTTAGAAGCCAACAGTGTGGCGGCGGCACTACAAAATCCTTTAGACATGCACGCGGCCACCAGTCGTTTGGTTGTATTAGAAAACACCACCAATAAAGGCGGTGGCGCTTGCTACGAGCTGAGTGAAATTGATGCGATTAAAAGTATTTGCCAAGAAAAAGGACTAGGATTACACCTCGATGGCGCCCGTTTATGGAATGCCTTAGTCGCTAAAAATCAAAAGCCTAGCGATTTTGGCAGTCGTTTCGATTCTATTTCCATCTGCCTAAGCAAAGGCCTCGGCTGTCCTGTTGGCTCTTTGCTATTAGGTTCAAGCGAGTTTATTAAAGAAGCGCGCTTTGTACGCAAGAAGTTCGGCGGTGCCATGCGACAAGCGGGATATTTAGCCGCGGCAGGAATTTACGCCCTCGATCATCATATCGAGCGTCTCAGTGAAGATCACGCGAAAGCGAAAACGCTCGCTGACACGCTGAAATCAAGCCCTTGGATTGAAAAGGTAGAAAAAGTAGAAACCAATATCCTCATCTTTAATCTTAAGGCCGATAAAAATATTGTTGCGTTTAATGCCGCTTTAAAAGCAGAAGGGATTTTACATATTGATATGGGACAAGGCAAACAACGTTTCGTTACCCATCATGATGTAAGCTTTGAGGACATTGACAAAGTTTGTAGGGTAATTGCTCAGTTAGCTTAAGAAAAGCATCCCCACTGCGATTAAGCTGAGAATGGTAATTTGTAAAATGTGCGACCATTTCCAAAAAGTAGGACTTTGTAAAAAGCTTCCAAAATAGCTGGCCATCGCGGCCATGCCGCTAAAAATTATTGCCGCTTGCACCATAAAAGTAGCGCCCAAAAATAGCATTTGCCCAAAACTCGACCAAGGAGCAGAATTGGAAACAAACTGCGGTAATAAGGCAAGAAAGAACAGGGTAACCTTGGGATTCAACACATTCATTAAAAAGCCTTTGCGGAAAGAAGTCCAAAAGGCCTTGGGACTGCTATTTTCCGGTTTTTGCCATTGGAAAGATTCGGGCTTTTCGCGCCAAGCTCCGTAGGCCAGATACAGTAAATAGGCCGCACCCGCCAAGCGAATAAACCACGACAAAGCCGGCCACTCCTTTATTAAAAGCGCAAAACCACTCGCGGTAAGAAGCGTGTGCACTAAAACCCCCGATGCTAAACCGAGCGAAAGACTAAAACCACGTTTAAAGCCCCGGCTTAAACTTTCGGTAATCACATACATATTATCAGGGCCCGGCAGAAAGGTAAGTGAAACCGCTGCCACCAGAAAAGCCAAAAAGCTATTTACATCCATAATCTTGCTAATAAGCGGTCTATAACGCACCTTTGCACCATGCAAAAAAACGCTGAAAATCTGGATTGGCATGCATTCTACACCAAACCACGCACCGAAAAGAAATTAGCGGAGCGCTTGCGCGCAAAAGGCTTTGAAGTTTACGCGCCCACGCAAACAGTTTTAAAACAATGGAGCGACCGCAAAAAAATGGTGGAAGAGCCCCTTTTCCGTTCTTATGTTTTTGTGCAAATAAACTATAAAGATTATTTAGAAATTCTACAAACTCCTGGCGCAGTGGCTATTGTTCGTTGGTTAGGCAGACCTGCTGTAATTCGCGATGAAGAAATCGTGGCCATTAAAGAGTTTTTAAAACTTAGTAGCGGCATGGCCATCGAATTGCGCGATTTCAAAAAAGGTGATCAGTTACGCGTAAAACACGGAAATTTAGAAAACGCGGTAGGAACTGTGGTACGCCAAACCAAAAGCAAAGTAATTTTAGAAATCGAAAAATTAGGCATGGCGCTTTACGCAGAAGTCCCTAAAAGTCAAGTTGAAAACACCCCCTAAAATATGCGCTTAGCTTTTGTAGCTCTACTTCTCCTTATTTCGCATCTCGGCTTTAGCCAAGAAAGCATTAACTGGATTAAAATTGAAGATTTAGAGGCGGCCCAAGCCAAAGAACCGCGCAAAGTGATAATCGACCTGTATACCAACTGGTGCCATTGGTGCCACAAAATGGATGCGAATACCTTTCAAAATCCTGGGATCGCATCTTATGTAAATGAGCACTTTTACGCGGTGCGTTTTAATGCGGAACAAAAAGACACGATACTTTTTAAAGGACAAAAGTTTGGTTTTGTAGCACAGGGACGCAAGGGCTATAACGAGCTAGCGGCAGTTTTAGCCAAGGGCCGACTTTCCTACCCTACTATTATTTATTTAGACGAAGAACTCAACCTTATTCAACCCGTTCCGGGCTATATGGATGCGAAGGCCTTTGAGCAAGTAATTACTTATCTGGGCGAAGACCACCACAAAGAGCAGGAGTTTGAGCAATATAAGATCAATTACAACGGAAATATTCATAAATCGGGGAAAGAATAGCGGCAGAATAGGCCTAGGAAAATTCTTTAAAATTACCTTTGCCGCCTTATAAGATAAAGGCATGAAAATCTCCTACAACTGGCTTAAACAGTACCTCGATATAAAATTACCCGCCGAAAGGGTTTCTGAACTATTAACCGATACCGGTTTAGAAGTAGAAGGACTAGAGCAAATTGACACCATTAAAGGTGGTTTGCGCGGTGTGGTTATTGGCGAAGTTTTAACTTGTGAAAAACATCCTAATGCCGACAAACTCAACTGCACTACCGTAAATATTGGCGGCGATGAAATTCTCCCAATAGTATGCGGAGCGCCCAATGTAGCCGCAGGACAAAAAGTTTTAGTAGCTACCGTTGGCACGGAGATTTACACAGAAGACGATTCCTTTACCATTAAGAAAAGTAAAATTAGAGGCGAAGTTTCGCAAGGCATGATTTGCGCCGAAGACGAACTGGGCCTAGGCGAAAGTCACGATGGCATTTTGGTCCTTCCAGCAGATGCGCAGGTAGGACAAGCCGCGGCCGAATACTTTAACATCGAAAGTGATTATGTTTTCGAAATTGGCCTTACCCCCAACCGTACCGATGCAATGTCGCATTATGGCGTAGCCCGCGATTTAAGAGCGGCTATTTTAAGATACGAGGGCGGAAAGCTAGACCTTAGCTTACCAGCACTGGCTCCTTTAAGCAATAGCAGCGAAAATCTGCAAATAAATATTTCCATTAAAAATAGTAAAGCTTGTTATCGCTACAGCGGATTAGCTCTGAAAAATGTTGAGGTTAAAGCTTCACCCGATTGGCTACAAAACAGACTGAGAGCCATTGGCTTAAAGCCCTTAAACAATATTGTAGATATTACCAATTACGTATTACACGAAACGGGACATCCTCTGCATGCCTTTGATGCCGCCAAAATTAGTGGCGCGCAAATAAATGTTCAGAATGCCGAAGAAGGGCAGGTTTTCACCACCCTTGATGGCAGCGAATTAAAGCTAAGCAGCAAAGATTTAATGATTTGTGATGCCGAAAAGCCTTTAGTGCTGGCCGGCGTTTATGGAGGATTGAATTCAGGCGTAAGCCTAGAAACCACCAGCGTGTTTTTAGAGGCCGCTTATTTTAATTCGGTGAGCGTGCGCAAAAGTGCGAAGCGTCATGGTCTAAATACCGATTCTTCTTTCCGCTATGAAAGAGGCGTAGATCCAGAAATGACCCTTTTCGCCTTAAAGCGGGCGGCCAGTTTAATGATGGAATTAGCGGGTGCCGAATTGGCTATGAGTATTAAAGACGAGCATCCGCATACCATCGAGGCTGCTAATGTAGTACTTGATCTAAATCGTATGAATACGCTTATCGGGCATAGCATTGAGCCCGATTTAGTGCGCAGTATTCTGCATAGTTTGGATATTCGCATTTTATCCGAATCGCATCAAAAGCTAAACTTAGAAATCCCTACCTACCGCATTGATGTGCAAAGGGAAGCCGACGTAATCGAGGAAGTACTGCGTATTTACGGTTTCAACGCCGTGCCTTACGATGGCCCGATGCGTATTTCGGTCGCTAAAATCGACCCGAAAGACGATAGCCGCGAAAGAGAAGTAATTAGCAATTTGATGGCTAGCCTTGGTTTTAATGAGATGATGAATAACTCTTTAACTAAAGCGAGCTATTATAATGACTTCGGCTTTAAGGCCGAGGAAAGCATCAAAATGTTAAATCCTTTAAGTCAGGATTTAGCGGTAATGCGCCAAAGCTTAATTTTTGGTGGTTTAGAAGCGGTAGCGCATAATAGCAAGAGACAGCGTAGCGATATTTCCCTATTTGAATTTGGCCGCGAGTATAAACTCGATGGCGAGAAATTTCAGGAACGTGAATGCCTAGGCCTGTGGATTAGTGGAAAAGACAAACCCGAAAATTGGCAAAAGCCTAATGAAGAAAGTGATTTCTACACCTTAAAGCAAAGCTGCGTGAAAATTTTAGAGCGCTTAGGCATTAGCAATCTCAAGGAAGATACGCTCGACAATCCTATTTACATAGAAGGGATAAGCTTGAAGCAAGGCGAAAAGGAAATTGCCAGTATCGGCTTAGTTAATAGCAAGTTGACCAAATCTTTAGACATAAAGGCACCCGTTTTCTATGCCCATTTCGATTGGTCTGCGCTCATTAAGATCGCTAAACGCAAGAAAATTGTAATGACTGATTTACCAAAATATCCTGCGGTACGTCGCGATTTAGCCCTCTTAGTGGATAGCGCTATCCCCTACGCATCTTTGCGCCAAGCAAGCCAAAAAGCGGGCGGAGCACTGTTAAGGGATATTAACTTATTTGATGTTTACCAAGGTAAAAATTTACCCGAAGGCAAAAAATCCTATGCTTTAAGCTTTGTTTTCAGACACGATGAAAAAACACTCAATGATGCGGTAGTAGATCAATCGATTAAGAAAATCTTAGGTAATTTAGAAAAGCAGTTTCAGGCGAGTTTGCGTTAAAATAAAAAACCTAAAACGCCTAAGGCTTCAGGCTTAAACAAATAGCTATTTGTGGCAAAAATTGAAATCCATTCGCCTCTTGCTTAAACTGATTAACTTCTTGTAAAGAGGCGAAGAGTAATTGACTCGGATCTTGGATCTCCACCACTGGTTTGCCAAGATAGTAAATACCAAGATTAACAGATAGACCGATGGCTTTTGTTGGAATTATATTTCCCCACCCCAAACCAAAAAAAGGAGCTACTCCATTATTGGAAACTTTTAGACCTGACTGAAATTCTTGGGTAAAAGGATTGTAATTGTAAAAGCCTGTTAGGCTCAAATTATCAAAATGACTAATTCCAACAATCCATTTAAAACTTCGTCCCAACTTAGGATAATATTCGAGCTGAGTATTTAATTGAAGACTAGTAAATTGGGCTCGCTTGTCTAAAGAGACGTTTTTACCCGAAGGCTGCCAGTCTAATCCACTAAGGCTCAGAAGACTAAAGCCTGCCCGCAAATTAAAGTGAGAAGCTACTTTAAGAGCATAATGCACGCCTAAACCTGTTGAACCCGTACTTAAAATAAATGCAAATTTCGATGAATCCTTAGCAGAAGAGAAGTTATTGATTTGCGCTAACTCATGTGCTTTCAGGTTGAGCGAAAAAAGAAGGATTAAACTTGCAAAACAATATTTCAAAATAAGGCGTTTTTTATAAATACTATGCAAAAGAAATTAAAAGCTTCATGACCTCGTTAATTTGAGAAAATTCAGGTTTTATTAAATAGAGATATTTAATCGTGTTAAACTATATAATACTGTTTTTCAAGGCTTTTAACTAAACTATTATCTGCAAACAAACCTCCCTTTCTGGTATTTATGAAATGGGACTTTCTAATTTCGGCCCTTATCGCTTTATGCTAAAAATCGCCTACGCCCCTATTTATCATTATCCATTACCGACGAGACATCGTTTCCCTATGGAGAAATATTCTTTACTACCCCAGCAACTGCTTTATGAAGGCACTTGCAGTAAGGCCAACTTCTTTAGCCCTGGCTTATTAAGTGAGGAGCAAATTTTACGCACGCACCAAGAAGAGTATTGGTGGAAGCTTAAAAACTTAAAACTTAGCCGCGCAGAAGAACGCCGCACAGGCTTTCCCCTTTCCGCTCTATTAGTAGAAAGAGAAAGGCGCATTAATCAGGGCACGATAGAAACCGCTCTTTATGCCTTACAATATGGTGTTTCGTTGAATATTGCGGGAGGAACTCATCATGCCTATACCGATCGCGGGGAAGGCTTTTGCTTGCTTAATGACATTGCTATTGCCTCTCATTATTTATTAGATCAGAAGCTCGCTCAACGAATCCTAGTAGTTGACCTAGATGTACATCAAGGCAATGGCACAGCTGAAATTATGGCGAATGAAGAGCGGGTTTTCACCTTCTCCATGCACGGCGAAAAAAATTATCCCTTACATAAAGAAAAATCCGATTTAGATATTGCTTTAGCCGACCAATGTAATGATGCTCAATACTTAAGAAAACTGTATTATTTTTTACCTAAAATCTTAGATCAGTTTCTCCCCGATTTTATTTTTTACCAAAGTGGTGTTGATATTTTAGCGACTGATAAGCTAGGACGTTTAGGCTTAAGCAAAGAAGGCTGTAAAAGTCGCGATCGCTTTGTTTTAGAAAGCGCAAAACAAGAGCATATTCCCATTG
>Ga0075467_10000826_pt1 | contig 25314 bp, 22 predicted proteins | sample DEB08_DNA_9_FD_75067 | JGI IMG/M metagenome (GOLD analysis project Ga0075467, IMG submission 75067) | Aqueous microbial communities from the Delaware River and Bay under freshwater to marine salinity gradient to study organic matter... | ecosystem: Environmental > Aquatic > Marine > Coastal ... | reverse complement strand
TAAAGACGGTAAAGCCGCTCACGGTTCCGCTCGATGTTGCGCGCGCTGATCAGGATGTCCTCGGCGGTTCCCTGAAATCCGGCGGACGGCTGGTGCACCATGAACTCGGAATTGGGCAGGCTGAATCGCATACCGGCCGTTCCCGCCATCGACAGGACCGACCCCATCGAGGCCGCAAGCCCGCACACCAACGTCGATACCGCAGGCTTGATGTACTGCATCGTGTCGTAGATCGACAATCCGGCGCTGACGCTGCCGCCGGGGCTGTTGATATACATGCTGATTTCCTTCGACGGGTTCTCCGACTCCAGATGCAGCAACTGCGCAACGATAAGGTGGCTCATCCCGTCGTGGATGGGTCCGTTCACGAAAATGATCCGCTCCTTCAGCAGGCGCGAGAAAATGTCATAGGCCCGTTCGCCACGGCTGGTCTGTTCGACGACCATGGGGACAAGGTTCATATAGGTTTCGATCGGGTCGTTCATGTCGCCTGCCTCGGTATTTGGAACACTGCTTGCTATGGAGTCTTAGTAGCGCGCAGGGGGGGCTGCAAGGGCAGCACGGTTGAAACCGCATGAACCCGCCTTAACCTTGACGTGGTCAACAGAAGATTAACGGCAGTCAGCATGCATCGTTCTCCTCCCACCCGCGCTGCGGCGTCTGCACGTCTTGCCGCCTTTGTCGCTCATGCGGGGCGCGATTACGCCGCCCGGCGCAATTATGACTTGCCCGATCAAGGGCATCCCCATGTCTCGCGACTATCTCCCTACATCCGTCACCGCATTGTGACCGAAGCCGAGGTGATCGCGGCAGTTCTGGACCGGCATTCGCAGGCCCAAGCCGAAAAATTTCTGGCCGAAGTCTTCTGGCGCACCTACTGGAAAGGCTGGCTGGAATTGCGGCCACAGGTCTGGGCCGATTACATCCAAGGCCGGGATCGTGCCTTGGCAACCACCGATCCGGACGCCGTCTTGCGTGCCGAAACCGGGGAAACCGATATCGCCGCCTTCAACGGTTGGGCTCATGAACTGGTCAACACCGGCTATCTGCACAACCACGCCCGGATGTGGTTCGCCTCGATCTGGATCTTCACATTGCGTTTGCCGTGGGAGGTGGGGGCCGACTTCTTCCTGCGTCACCTGCTGGATGGCGATCCGGCGTCGAACACCTTGTCTTGGCGGTGGGTCGCCGGTCTGCAGACGCCGGGCAAACATTACCTCGCGCGCGCATCCAACATCGCCAAGTTCACTGAGGGGCGGGAAAACCCGGAATGGCGGCTCAACACCGGGGCCGCGGCCCTGTCAGGTCAGCCGCACCCGGTGATCAGGCCATTGGCGCCCCTGCCCGATCCGGCACAGGGCGTTCGAACCGGCCTTCTCCTGACGGAGGAGGATCTCTCGCCTGACCTATCGCTCTGCGGGCCTGATGTCCGGATCGTCGCATATGCCGCATTGCGCAGCGATCAGGAGCGGTCACCCCGGCCCGTTTCGCCGCTGGTGGCGGCCTTCACCCAAGATGCCATCGCCGATGCCATGGGCCGCTTGCCGGGTCCGCAGGGGCCGATCACACACGACATTGCCGATATCGTTACCTGGGCCGCGGACGCAGGTCTGGAACAAATTGTGACGGCCTATGCGCCCATCGGCCCCGCCGCCGCGCAACTACGGCGCCTGCAAAAAGCGCTCAGCGGGCATCAGATTGCATTTGTGCAACTTCGCCGACGCTGGGACACGCTCAGCTGGCCACACGCCACCCATGGGTTCTTTCGCTTCAAGGCGCAAATTCCAGCGATCATATGTGCTGAAGGTCTATCCAAACAGGAAGCATTCGACTTTCCGACCAACCGCCTTTGATCGGGACACCTTCAATTATCTGAAATAGTTATCCACAGGAATGCTTGGACAGGTTGCTTTTTTGTCATCCATCGGCGCGTCAAAACCGATCACCCGGCACCTTGACCCGCGCCATATCGGCGGCAAGGGCAACAAATCCCTCGATCTGGCGCTTGATGTCCTCTGCGCCCAAGGCGGCGGTCGCGCGGGATGCATCGCCCACCGTCCCCTTGGGGTTCAGATCATGGGACAGCCAAGCCATGTTCGCCTCGGCCATGTGAAAACCCAACCTGGTCGAGCCCTGCCGCAACGCCGTCTGTGCGCTGGCGAAATCCTCGGCCAGTTCCATCCGAACCAGATCCGGATAAAGCGCCAGCATCATCGATGTCTCGGACAGCCCCCCGTGAATATCGACCATCGGCCCTTCGGGATAGTCATAGACACGATCAGCACTCAGACGGGTCCACGACGTCGTCGCCACCGCCATTCCGTGGGTCTGGCGCAATTCCCGCGCGGCGATATCCATTGGCGGCACGTTTCCCCCGTGGCTGGTGATCACGATCATCTTGCGCACGCCCGCCCGCGCCACGCTTGCCCCGATCTGAAGCCACGCCTTCACCGCGACGTCCCAATCAAGCGTCAACGTGCCGGGAAATCCGATATGTTCGTTGGACTTGCAGACCTGCTGTACCGGCAAGAACGTCAGCGGACTTTCGTCAGGCAACGCCGCGATGGCACGGGAAACCATCGCCTCGGCAATCAGCGTATCAACCCCAACGGGCAAATGCGGTCCGTGCTGCTCGATCGCCGCAAGGGGCAACACGGCGACCCAATCGGCGGTATCGTGAAAATCGCGCGTGGTCATCTCGCGCCAGTGGCGTTTTGGCAGGGTCATGGGGCGGCCTCATTCGTTTTGGCCATCAAAGCGAATACCGCGCACCTTGTCGAAGGCTCAACGCACGAATGCCCGAAATTTCAGCCCTTGCGATATCGAAACACGCCGGTCCCGCGCGCCACCACCTCGCCCAACTCGTCTGCGACCTCCCCCTCCGCAAAAAAGGTCGAGGCACCACCGCCCACCCGCCGCGCCGTGGCAATCAGCATCTGCCCACGGGGGCGCGATACGAAATTGACCGTCATCGACAGCGTGAGGCACATCTGCATGCGCGCCGCATCCCCGGTGAAGCACCCCGCATACCCCATCGCGGTATCCAGCAAGACCGCGTGGACACCCCCATGCGGCAGCCCCTGCCGGTTGAGAATATGGTCGCTCACCGGCTGTTCGACCTGTGCAAAATCAATGCGCCACGCCGTCAACCGATAGCCAAGGTGGCTTTGCAGGGCATAGCCCTGTTCGGCAAGGATGGGATCGGTCTGTGTCATTCTAGGGCCTCCAATCCTGCCGCCGCATACAGCGGCACGAACGCGCCCAACTGCAGACCGCGTTCCGGGTTCGACGCATTTCCATCCAGCGCGCGCTTCTTCACACCCTGCAAGATCGCCGCCATGCGGAAGAAACAAAACCCGACGTAGAATCCGAAATTATCGATCTTCGTCAACCCCATGGCCCGGCAGTAATCTGCCACGAACGCCGCGTCCGACGGGATCCCAAGCGCCGCACGATCCACGCCCGCCAGCCCCCGCCCCTGATCGCCGGGTGGCATCTGCCATTGCATCACCACGGCGGCAAGATCGGCAAAGGGATGTCCAATCGTGCTAAGTTCCCAGTCCAGAACCGCCACGATCCGTGGCGCATCGCGCGCGAACAGCAGATTGTCGATCCGGTAATCCCCATGCACCAGACAGGCGCGGCCGTCATCTGCGGGGCAATCAGCATCCAGCCGAACAATCAACGCATCCATCGCCGGTATCTCCTCTGTCTCGGTCGCCCGGTATTGCCCGGACCACCGGTCGATCTGACGCCGGTAATAGCCCCCTTGCGGCCCATAGTCCGACAACCCGGCGGCCCCGATATCGACCGAATGGATCGCACCAAGAACGCGCCCCATCTCTTTGAAAATCAGGACTCTTTCCGAGTTATCCACATCCGGCAACCGCGGATCGTCAAAATTGCGCCCATCGACGTGATCCATCACGTAGAACGCCGACCCCACCACCGTGTCATCCATGCAAAGCCCATGCATCCGCGCGACCGGAACATCGGTGCCGGCAAGCGCCGCTTGCACCCGAAACTCCCGATCGACCGCATGGGCAGACTTCAACAGCTTGCCCGGTGGCTTTCGGCGCAGCACGTATTGGCCGGAAGAAGCGCGCAGCAGGTAGGTCGGGTTTGACTGGCCACCCACAAATTTTTCTGCCGAAACAGGCCCTTGAAAGCCCTCGACCTGCGCGGCCATCCACCGCTCAACGGCCCGCAGATCCAGATCGCCGCTCATCGTGCGTCGTTCGTGTATTTGCGCAACTCCGCGCGCGCCACTTGACGGCGGTGCACCGCGTCGGGGCCGTCTGCCAACCGAAGCGTGCGCAAATCGGCCCAAATCCCGGCCAGCGGTGTATCTTGGCTCAGCCCCGTGGCGCCGTGTAGCTGCATCGCTTCATCCACCACCCGCAGCGCCATCAACGGCGCGGCCACCTTGATCTTGGATATCCAAGGTTGTGCCGCGCGCACACCGGCGTTGTCCATCATCCACGCGGCTTTCAAACACAGCAGCCGGGTCATTTCGATATTGATGCGGGCATTGGCGATGATGTCATGGTTCGCCCCCAGATCGGCCAGTTGTTTGCCGAACGCGGTCCGCGAAAGCGCCCTTTTACACATTAATTCAAGGGCATACTCGGCGCCACCAATCGCCCGCATGCAATGGTGAATGCGTCCGGGGCCAAGGCGGCCCTGCGCCACCTCAAAGCCGCGCCCCTCTCCCAGAACCACGGCATCGGCCGGCACGCGCACATCGGTGAACCGGATATGCATGTGCCCGTGCGGCGCATGATCGGAATGAAACACCTGCATCGGGCGCAGCACCTCAAGCCCCGGTGTTTTGGCAGGCACCAGAAACATCGTATGCCGGGCATGCTTTGCCGCGCCGGGGGTCGTGCAGGCCATCACGATATACAACGCGCAACGCGGATCCCCTGCGCCTGTTGCCCAATATTTCTCGCCGTTCAGGATGTAATCGTCACCCTGTCTTTCGGCAGCCATCGAAATTTGCGTTGCATCCGACGATGCCACCTGCGGCTCGGTCATCAAATAGGCCGACCGGGTCTTTCCAGCCATCAGGTCAGGCAGCCAGCGGGCGCTTTGTGCCTGTGTTCCGTAGCGTTCCAGAACCTCCATGTTGCCGGTATCAGGGGCGTTGCAGTTGAAGATTTCCGCAGCAATCGCCACCGCGCCCATCTCCTCGGCCAGATACGCGTATTCCACGGTGCTCAGGCCATAGCCCGCGTCGCTGCCGGTAAGCCAAAAATTCCACAACCCGCGTGATCGCGCCAAAGCCTTCAGATCGCTCAGGATTTCCATCTGCCGATCCGTCATCTGGAACCGGTCCCCTGACGGGTGCCTGCCGACTTCGGCATGGAACTCGGCATCCAGCGGCGCGATGTCCTCGCGCACCATCTGGCGCACCTGCGCCACCAACGGGCGCACCTTGGCGCTTACCCCCAGATCCATCATGCAACTCCCTTTAATTCTGTCACCGCGGCGGCGTATTCCGCTGCAATCCTGTCCACCAACGTTGTGGCGGGAACGACTGCACCGACCGCGCCAATGCCCTGCCCCGCGCCCCAGATCTCCTTCCACGCCTTGGGTTTGGACGACCCGCCCTCAAAGCTCATGGATGTAGCATCAGCCGTGCTCAGGTTGTCCGCGTCCAGACCTGCGCGGCTGATCGAAGGTTTCAGGTAATTACCCGAAACCCCTGTAAACAAGGAAGATGTCACGATGTCCTCCGCCCCTGCATCAACGATCATCTGCTTGTAATCGGGCACCGCGTTGGCCTCCTGCGTCGCGATGAACGCAGATCCGACATACCCCAGATCGGCCCCCATCACCTGCGCGGCCAACAACGACCGCCCGGTCGCGATGGACCCCGACAGCAGCAAAGGGCCGTCGAACCACGCACGGATTTCTTGCACCAGCGCAAACGGGGATTGCAGGCCCGCATGCCCTCCGGCCCCGGCGGCCACCGCGATCAACCCGTCCGCACCCTTGGCAATCGCCTTTCGCGCAAATGTGTTGTTGATCACGTCATGCAGCGCGATACCACCGCAAGAATGGGCCGCCTCGTTCACCTCCGGGCGCGCGCCTAGCGATGTGATCCAAATCGGCACCCTCCAACGCGCGCAAATCTCCAGATCGCGTTCAAGCCGCGTATTCGACCGGTGCACGATCTGATTGACAGCAAAGGGCGCGGCAGGTCGGTCGGGATTGGCCTGATTGTGGGCATCAAGGGCTTCGGTGATCTGCGCCAACCACGCCTCCAGCAATGGCGGCTCCCCTGCGTCTTCGCGCGCATTCAGCGCAGGAAAACTGCCGACGATCCCCGCCTTGCACTGGGCAATGACCAACGCGGGCACCGACACAATGAACAATGGGGCCGCAACCGCAGGTATTCGCAACCCTCTGAGTTGCTTTGGTAAATGCATATCGCCGCGCATGTAGGCTCCTCTGTCGCCACGACGCTAGCCTGCGTGCCCGGTCGCGTCCAGCCGCGCGATGCGGTGGCAGATGGGGCTTGGGTTTCGCTGCACTATCCTGCACAACAGGCACAATCACGACGACCGCCGATCAGGAGAATTTGCAATGCCCGATGGACATACCCGCCATACCGGCCCCTCGCTCGCACCATTTGACTGGGCCGATCCCTTCCACCTGTCCGATCAGTTGACCGAAGAGGAACGCATGATCGCAGAAGGTGCCCGTGCCTATGCCGATGACAAACTGGCGCCCCGCGTCACGGACGCCTACCTGAACGAACGCGTGACCCCCGAAATCTTTGAAGAAATGGGGCAAATGGGGCTTTTGGGGATCACCATCCCCGAGGAATACGGCGGCCTTGGCGCAGGCTATGTCGCCTACGGTCTGGTCGCGCGCGAGGTCGAGCGCGTAGATAGCGGCTATCGCTCCATGATGTCGGTGCAAAGCAGCCTCGTGATGTATCCGATCCACGCCTACGGGTCGGAAGAGCAGCGTCAGAAATACCTGCCAGGCTTGGCAGCAGGCAAGCTTGTCGGCTGTTTCGGCCTGACCGAGCCGGACGCCGGAAGCGACCCTGCCGGCATGAAGACCGTGGCAAAAAAAATCGATGGTGGATATCGCATTTCTGGCGCCAAGATGTGGATCTCGAACAGTCCCATCGCGGATGTTTTTGTGATCTGGGCCAAGTCCGAAGCGCATGACGGCAAGATCAGGGGCTTCATCCTTGAAAAGGGCATGAAGGGCCTGAGCGCGCCAAAAATCGGCGGCAAGCTCAGCCTGCGGGCGTCTGTTACCGGCGAAATCGTGATGGATGGCGTCGAGGTGTCCGACGACCAGATCCTGCCGAATGTCGAAGGCCTCAAGGGGCCGTTCGGCTGTCTGAACCGCGCGCGCTACGGCATTTCGTGGGGCGTGATGGGCGCGGCGGAAGATTGTTGGCACCGGGGTCGGCAATACGGACTGGACCGTGTGCAGTTCGGCCGCCCCTTGGCGCAAACGCAACTGTTCCAGAAAAAACTGGCCGACATGCAGACCGAGATCGCCCTTGGCCTGCAAGCAAGCCTTCGCGCTGGTCGGATGCTGGATGAAGGCACCTGCGCGCCCGAGGTCATCTCATTGATAAAGCGTAATAATTGCGGCAAGGCACTGGATATTGCGCGGGTTGCGCGCGACATGCATGGCGGCAATGGCATCATGGCGGAATACCACGTCATGCGGCACGCGCAGAACCTTGAAACGGTCAACACCTACGAAGGCACGCATGATGTGCACGCGTTGATCCTTGGCCGGGCGCAGACCGGGTTACAAGCTTTTTTCTGACTTATATCAGCGGCTTATGGTGTACGGGGTGGCGAACCAATGTTCTTGCAGGTTCGCCCCCTCGCCAATCCTGTCCACGACCGCGAAAAGCCCCGGCGCGGCAAGCGGCATCAACACACCGTGCCACGTCCAGCGATGATAATTCACCGCCTGTCCGGGGGCGGTTTCAAAGGCCAGCGGGACACCCGGAACGCCGCCTTCATCGGGCGCAACAACAATCAGAAAACCGTTTTGTGTCATTGGGATGAAGGCTTGTGAGCCGTCCGGGTGACGCTCCATCATGTCCAGCATCAGCGGAAGTTCACGCGGTTGCGCATCGAACAGGCTAAGGCCCGCCCGTCCGGTGGAAAAGTCCAGCACGGCGCGGTCGTGATGGCGACCACAGAGGCCTTGATTGATCATCTTGTCGGGCCCTTGGCTGCAATCCAGCACATCGCCGAACGGGGCGAAGGCGACTGCGGACAATGGCCGGATCTTGATTGATTGGGTCAATGTGGCTGCCCTTTCATTCCTCATTAAAGGTTACAGGAAATCCGGATTTCCCGATTTTTTGTAACCTATTTATCAAACGTTAAACGCGCACCAGCGCCATCGAGATCCCCTGCCCCACGCCGACGCACATCGTTGCCAGCGCCAGTTGGCCGCCGGTGCGCACCAATTCCATCGCGGCGGTCCCGGCCAGCCGCGCGCCCGACATGCCAAGCGGATGGCCAAGGGCAATCGCGCCGCCGTTCGGATTGACGTGTGGGGCATTGTCGGCCAGCCCAAGTTCGCGCAGCACGGCCAGACCTTGGGCCGCAAATGCCTCGTTCAACTCGATCACGTCGAAATCCGATGGCGACAGCCCCAACCGCGCGCACAACTTTCGCGTCGCGGGCGCCGGGCCGATGCCCATGATGCGGGGCGGCACGCCCGCCGTCGCGCCGCCGATGATGCGGGCGATGGGGGTCAGGCCATGGGTTTTGGCCGCCGCCTCGGATGCGATGATCAGGGCTGCGGCACCGTCGTTCACGCCGCTGGCGTTGCCTGCCGTAACAGACCCGCCTGCGCGGAAGGGCGTGGGCAGATTTCCCAGCTTTGCCAACGTGGTTGCGCGCGGATGTTCATCCGATGACACCGATACCGGATCGCCCTTGCGCTGCGGAATATCCACGGGAACGATTTCTGCGGCCAACCGTCCATTGGCTTGGGCCGCGGCGGCGCGATCTTGCGAGCGCAGGGCAAACGCATCTTGATCGTCACGCGAAACACCAAAATCCGTTGCCACGTTTTCCGCGGTTTCGGGCATGGAATCGATTCCGTATTGCGCCTTGAGCGCCTTGTTCACAAAGCGCCAGCCGATGGTGGTGTCATAGATCTGGGCGTTGCGGGAAAACGCGGTATCGGCCTTGGGCATGACGAAGGGCGCGCGCGACATGGATTCGACACCGCCCGCGATGATCAGATCAGCCTCGCCCGCCTTGATGGCGCGCGCGGCGGCGATCACGGCATCCATGCCCGACCCGCACAGGCGGTTGAGCGTGACGCCCGGCACCGCGTCAGGCAACCCGGCCAACAGGGCGCACATGCGGGCCACATTGCGGTTATCCTCACCCGCCTGATTGGCACAGCCATAGATAACCTCGTCCACCTGCGCCCAATCAACATCTGGATTGCGGTTCTGCAGTGCTTTCAGGGGTATAGCGCCAAGGTCATCGGCGCGGACCGATGACAACGCCCCCCCGAAACGACCGATGGGCGTGCGGATGTAGTCACAGATGAAGGCTTCGGGCATTTTTGCTCCCCCGTCAGAACGCCCTTGATTGGTAGGGGGCGAAGCACGGCTTGTCCATCGGGAGACGTCGCGTTTCAACTGGTCAGGGGCGCCCAGAATGCTAGGATGCCGGGTGAACAGGAGGGGCAGCATGGCTGACGTTGTGCAGATCACGCGGGAGGGCGCGATTGGTCTGATCGGGCTGAACAATCCACCCGTGAACGCCGCAGGCCACGGCTTGCGGGCGGGGCTGGCTGCGGCGGTTGACGCGCTGGAAGGCGACGACAGCGTGCAGGTCATCGCAATCTATGGCGAAGGGCGCAGTTTCATCGCCGGCGCGGACATCCGCGAATTTGGAAAACCCGCACAGGCCCCGTTGTTGCCCGATGTCTGCAACCGGCTGGAAAGATGCACGAAACCGGTGATTTCGGTGTTGCATGGTGCAGCGCTTGGCGGGGGGTTGGAGGTGGCGATCGCAACCCATGCACGGATTGCAATCGACGGAGTGCAGCTTGGCTTTCCAGAGGTCGGATTGGGCATTCTTCCCGGCGCTGGCGGCACGCAGCGCGGGCCGCGCTTGGTCGGCATCGCGAACGCGCTGGACCTGATCACCAGCGGCAAACGGATCACCGCGACACAGGCGCTTGCGATCGGTTTGGTCGACAAGGTGGTGACGGGCGATGCCCGGCACATGGCCATAGCGGCGGCACGTGATGTCTTGGCGGGCCGTTTGGCCACGCGGGTCACGGGCGACGAACCGGTTGCCCCCGACGATGCCGCCATCGCTGCATCTGCCGCCATGCTGCAGGAAACGCAGGCCCATCTCTTCAGCCCGCACCATGCCGTGCGGGCGGTGGCCGCATCGCTGCGCCCTCTGACGCAGGGCCTGATCGAAGAACGGCGGCTGTTCAATGAATGCATGGACAGCCCGCAGCGGGCCGGGTTGATCCATGCGTTCTTTGCCGAGCGCGCCGTCGCCAAGATACCAGAATCCGGGGCGACACCCCGCCATATCAACAAGATAGGCGTGATCGGCGCGGGCACGATGGGCGCGGGGATCGCCACATCTTGTCTGCTGGCGGGGTGTCAGGTGGTGCTGGTGGACCGCACCGACGATGCGGTGGCGCGCGGCCGGGCGACCGTTGCCGCGAACCTTGATGGTGCGGTCAAACGTGGAAAAATGAGCGCCGATGCGCGGGCCGGAATCCTCCTGACAACCGCTGTGGACATGGCTGCGATTGCCGGATCGGATCTTGTGATCGAGGCCGCATTCGAAGACATGGCGGTGAAAAAGGCCCTGATGCGGCAGATCGCGGACATCTGCCCCGACGCGCTGCTGGCAACCAACACGTCGTATCTGAACCTTGATGACATCGCCGCCGCCACGGCGCGCCCGCAAGATGTGATCGGGCTGCATTTCTTCTCTCCCGCGCATGTGATGCGGCTGCTGGAGGTGGTGGTGGGCGCCAAGACGCGGCCCGACGCGGTGGCGACCGGCTTCGCTTTGGCCAAGCGGTTGGGCAAGGTGGCGGTCCGCTCAGGCGTGTGTGACGGGTTCATCGGGAACCGCATCATGAACCATTACCGCAAGGCTGCCGACCACATGATGCTGGATGGCGCAACCCCCGACCAGATCGACACCGCCGTGCGCGGGTTCGGCTTTGCCATGGGACCGTTCGAGGTTTCGGATCTGGCAGGCCTGGACATCGGCTGGGCCAATCGCAAACGGGTCGGCCGCGTGCCGGGCGAACGGTATGTCAGCGTCGCCGACAAGCTGTGCGAGGCCGGGCAATTCGGGCGCAAGACGGGGCGCGGGTTCTATGACCATGAAAATGGCGGCGCAAACCCCGATCTGATGGACCTTCTGGCACATGAACGGGCCGCCCACGGCGTGACGCCGCGCGCGTTCACGGCTGACGAGATAGTCGCGCGCTACATGACCGCGATGATCGCCGAGGCCACGCGCGTCGTGCAGGATGGCATCGCGCTGCGCCCCATCGATGTCGATGCGGTGTTCTTGTTCGGCTACGGCTTTCCCCGTTGGCGCGGTGGGCCGCTGCATTACGCGGACACGTTGGGTGCTGCCGAAATATTGCGCCGGATCAATGGGTTTGCCAAAGACGACGCCCAATTCTGGCAGGTGCCGCCGTTGCTGCGCGACATGGCCGAAACCGGCCGCACATTCGCCGATATGAACCGGGAGGGATGAGGGATGGACCTGCGTTATTCACCACACGAGGCCGCGTTTCAGACACAGGTCCGCGCGTTCCTTGACGCGGAATTACCCCATGAGATTGCCGCCAAGGTTGCCGCCGGGCGGGAACTGGCCAAGACAGACATGGAACGCTGGCACGCGATCTTGCACCAACGCGGCTGGCTGGCGGGACCATGGCCCTTGGCGTTCGGCGGGCAGGAATGGGGCCCCGTGGAACAACATATCTTCGAAGAGGAATGTTGCCGGGCCAATGCACCGCGCATCGTGCCATTCGGGCTGAAGATGCTGGGGCCTGTGTTGATCGCGTTTGGCAGCCCGGAGCAGAAGAAGACCTACCTGCCGCGTATCCTCGACGGCACGGATTGGTGGTGCCAAGGCTATTCCGAACCGGGCGCGGGCAGTGATCTGGCCAGCCTCAAGACCCGCGCGGTGCACGACGGCGACCATTACGTGGTGAATGGCCAGAAGACGTGGACAACCCTTGGCCAGTTCGCCAATCGCATCTTCTGCCTTGTCCGCACCAAGGCCGATGGCAAGCCGCAGGAAGGTATCAGCTTTCTGCTGGTCGACCTTGATACGCCCGGCATCGAGATGCGTCCGATCCGCTTGATCGAAGGCGGCTACGAGGTGAACGAGGTGTTCTTTACCGACGTGCGCGTGCCCGTGGCCAATCTGGTGGGGGCGGAGAACGCCGGCTGGACGATCGCGAAGTTCCTGCTGGGGCACGAGCGCGCGAACATCGCGGGCGTGGGGTTCAGCATGCAAGCGCTTGATCAGGTGAAATCGTTGGCCCGCACACTGACGCGGGGCGGCAAACGGTTGATCGATCAGCCGCTCTTTGCCGCGCGGCTGGCCAGCGTGGAGGCCGATCTGGAGGCGATGCGGATCACCAACCTGCGAATGCTGAGCGTTGCGGCGCAGGGCGGAAAACTGGGGACCGAGCCATCGATGCTGAAGATCAAGGGCACTGTGATCCGGCAAACGATCAACGATCTGGCGCGGCGTGCGCTGGGCGCGTCGGCGGCCCCGTTCCCGTCGGAGGATGTGGAGGGGAACCTGTCGCTGGTGCCGGATGGGCACGCGATGAACGCGGCCAGCTATTTCAGCAATCGCAAGATCTCCATCTACGGGGGCTCGAACGAGATTCAGCGCAACATTCTGGCCAAGGGGATGCTGAGCTGATGGATTTCCAGATGAGCGATGACCGCCGGATGCTGGCCGACAGCCTTGGCCGCTACCTTGCGGCGCAATACCCTATCCAGCATCGCAATGCTGTGGCCTATGCGGCGCCTTGGCACGATCCGGCGAAATGGGATGCGCTGGTGGATCTGGGCGTGGTGTTCGCGCTGATCCCCGAGGACCGGGGCGGCATGGGCGGCGCGGGGTTCGACATTACCGCCGTCTTCACCGAACTGGGTCGCGCGCTGTGCCCCGAACCGGTGTTGCCCGCCCTGCTGGCCGCGCGGCTGCTGGGGGCCGCCGGGGCCGATCTGGAGCCGCTGCTGTCAGGTGTGCGGTATGGCGTGGGTCTGGGCGAGTTGGACGCGCCTTATGATTTGGACACCATCAACACGACCGCGCGGGATGGCAGATTGCTGGGCCGCAAATCCGTGGTTTATGGCGGTGCGGATGCCGAACGGTTCGTGATTGCCGCGCATCAGGACGGGGGGCTGGCGCTGTATGACGTTGCGGCCGCCGATGTCGAGGTCAAGGGATATGGCATGATCGATGGCGGCAGTGCGGCCGAGGTCTTTCTGGACGCCACGCCGGGCAGGTTGCTGATGGCGGACGCGGGCGCGGCGCTGCAAGATGCGCTGGACGCGGGCGCGCTGGCGCTGAGTGCGGAGGCGTTGGGCGCGATGGAGCATGCCAACGCAATGCTTGTCGACTACCTTAAGACCCGGCAGCAATTCGGGCGGCCCATCGGCGCATTTCAGGCGTTGCAGCATCGTGCCGTCGATCTGGCCATCGAGATCGAGCAGGCGCGCAGCATCATCATTCTGGCAGCCGATGCCATGGGCGGGCCGCAGCAATCCCTGCGCTGTTCACAGGCAAAGCACCTTGTGGGCAAGATTGCGCGACAGGTGGCCGAGGAGGTCATCCAGATGCACGGCGGCATTGCCATGACGTGGGAATACCCGGCATCGCATTATGCCAAGCGGCTGGTGATGATCGACCATCAACTGGGCGACACGGATTTCCACCTCGAACGGATGATGGCGGTCCTGCAAGCCTGATGCGGGCGCACCGGGCGGACAGCGCGGACGCCTCCGGCGGGAGTTTTCGGCCAAGATGAAGCGCAGTCCGGTCTAGGCACCAAGCCTTGCGACGATGCTGGAGGGGGTGACCTGACCGATTGGCTGGCCGTCTTCCACCACCATCAGCGCAGGTGCCGACGCCAGTTTTGGCATGATTTCGCCCACCGGCATTTCCGACGGGATCGCGGGGCCCGACGGGGTGCCCGCCACCATCACATCGCGCGCGGTCAAGACGCCAAGCGGATTCATGTTCGCCACGAACTCGGCCACGTAATCGGTCGCGGGGGCCGAGAATATCTCCCGCGGGGTGCCCGTTTGCACGATGCGCCCGCCTTCGAGGATCGAGATGCGGTTGCCGATCTTGAATGCCTCGTCAAGGTCATGGCTGACGAAGATGATGGTGCGCTTGAGTTTGGCCTGCAGGTCCAGCAGTTCATCTTGCAGCTTGGCGCGGATCAGCGGATCAAGCGCGGAAAACGGCTCATCCATCAGCAGGATCGGCGCGTCGGTGGCAAAAGCGCGGGCGAGGCCGACGCGTTGTTGCATGCCGCCGGACAGTTCACCCACCTTGCGGTCGCCCCAGTCGGACAGCCCGACAAGGTCCAGTTGCGTGTCCACGGTGGCGCGCCGGGTCGCCTCGGGCTGGCCAGCGAGTTCGAGGCCAAGGCCGACATTCTCGCGCACCGTGCGCCATGGCAGCAGGCCGAATTGCTGGAACACCATCGACACGACGTTCTGCCGTAGATGGCGCAGGTCGCCAGCCGAGGCGCCGGGCAGTGTGCACGACCAGTCACCGTTACGCACCACGACCTTGCCGCGCACGACGGGGTTCAGCCCGTTCACGGCCCGCAAGAGGGTGGATTTACCAGAGCCGGACAGCCCCATCAGGACAAGGATTTCGCCCTGCGCCACCTCGAGGCTGCAATCATGCACCCCAAGGATATTGCCAGTTTCGGCCTGAATTTGTGCCCGGTCCTGACCCGCATCCGCCAGCGGCAGCGCCGTCTGCGGCTTGTTGCCGAACATGATGCAGACATCTTGAAATGAGACGGCACTGGTCATTTGGGGGATTCCTCATAGCGCAGTATACCTGCCAGACGGTTCGGCGGCCCGCCATCCGACGGGTGCGATTGCCCGTCATTGACCGGGATCACCGGCAGTTGCCACGGCGTCAGACCTTCAAGGCAACTGAGGTTGACCCCGAACTCATTGGGGTTCGATCGCCGTTGGTGGTGGGTGTAGATCCCGCAGGTGCTGCAAAAATAGTGTTTCGCCGTTCGCGTGTTGAATTGATAGAGCGTCAGGTTGTCTTCGCCCGCGGTGAAGGCGATGTCATCCAGCGCCGCCGAAACCGCGACCGCGCCACGCATGGTGCAATACGAGCAATCGCAGCGTCGGGCCGAGGCAAGGCCGCTCGATAGCGTCACGCGGAACCGGACGGCGCCGCAATGGCAGGCGGCGTTGTAGGTATCAGTCATCTGGTGGGCACCCTCAGCAAGCGGTCCAGCACAATGGCCACGACGACGATGATCAACCCCGCCTCGAACCCCAGCCCGGTGTCCACGCGGTTGAGCGCGCGCACCACCGGCACGCCCAGCCCATCCGCGCCCACAAGCGCCGCGATCACCACCATCGACAGCGACAACATGATGGTCTGGTTCAGGCCCGCCATGATCTGCGGGCGGGCGTAGGGCAGCTCGATTTTCCACAACGTCTGCCAGCCGCTGGCGCCAAACGCCTGGCTGGCCTCCAGAAGCGGCGTCGGGGTCGAGGAAATGCCAAGATGGGTCAGCCGGATCGGCGCGGGCAGCACGAATATGACCGTGGCGATCAGGCCGGGCACCATGCCGATGCCGAAAAAGACGATGGCGGGGATCAGGTAGACGAAGGTTGGCAGGGTCTGCATCAGGTCCAGCACCGGGCGCATCACCGTGTAAACCTGCGGGCGGTGAGCGGCGAAAATGCCGATTGGCACGCCCACGCCCATGCACACGACGCAGGCCGCCAGAACCAGTGTCAGGCTTTCGGTCGTTTCCTCCCAATAGCCTTGGTTGACGATGAACAGGAACCCGATGGCGGTCAGGGCGGGCACGCCCCAACTGCGGTGCAACCGCCACGCCAGTAGCGTCAGCAACGCGATGATGACAAGCGGGTGGTATTCGGGGGGGTAAAGATACACCTGCTCGCCGCGCCCGACCTCGCGCAGCCAACCGGTGTTCGGCGGATCCTGCAACAGGGCGAGGAACACCTCGATCATGTATTCAAGCGCGCGCGCCAGACCGTCAAACAGCCATGCGCCGTTTTGTTGGAGGCTGTCGAAGATGGCTTCCGCCCAGTCATCGATCGGGATTTTTCGGTCAGTCAGCCAGTCAAGCATGCGATACCCGATCAATGATGTTCTTGATGATGTCCAACCCGTTGATGTCGACATGTCCCACGCAGGATGTGCAGGGCGCACAGGGGTGGGACAGCCGGTTGGCCTGCTGGCCCCGCCGAATGGCGGAACCAGCATTCGTCTCGTGGACCATGATCACTGAAGCGCGGCCGTAACCGCCGCGACCGCGTCACCACCATCCAACGTGGTCACGCCATCAAGCCACGCCATCACATCATCGGTATTGGCCGCCATCCATGCGGTCGCCGCATCGTCAGGGTCCATGCCGTCATCGAGGATCGCGGCCATGATCTCATTCTCCATCGCAAGGCTGAAGACGAGGTTGTTGAGGAGCGTGCCGACATTCGGGCAGGCATCCACATAGCCCGCGCGGGTGTTGGTATATATGGTGGCGCCGCCCAGATCGGGGCCGAACCAGTCATCGCCGCCGGTCAGGTAGGTCAGGTCGAAGTTCGCGTTCATCGGGTGCGGTTCCCACGCAAGGAACACGATGGGCTCTTCGCGATTGGTCAGACGGTCGACCTGCGCCAGCATCCCCTGTTCCGAGCTTTCCACGACCTCGAACTCGGCCAAGTCGAATGCGTTGGCCCCGATCATGTCAAGGATCAGGCGGTTGCCGTCGTTGCCGGGCTCGATCCCGTAGATTTCCGCCTTCAGATCATCGGCATGTGCGGCGATGTCCGCGAAATCCGCGATGCCCAACTCCGCGCCGACCGCATTGGTGGCCAGCGTATATTTTGCGCCCTCCAGATTTGCGCGCACGACGTCGACGGTGCCGGCGTCGCGGTAGGGGGCGATATCGGCCTCCATCGTCGGCATCCAGTTGCCAAGAAACACGTCGATGTCGCCTTCGGCCATGGCGGTGTAGGTTACCGGCACGGACAGCACGCGGGTTTCGGTTTCATAGCCCAGCGCCTCGAGCACCACGGTGGTGGCCGCCGTCGTCGCGGTGATGTCGGTCCAGCCCACATCCGAAAAGGTAACGATGCCGCAATCGGCATGAGCATCGGCCATGGCTCCCCCGGCGGTGAGCGCAAGGGCCAGCACGCTGGTGGCGGCTGTGCGGGGAATACGAAAATTCATCATGGTTCTCTCCTGTCAGACGGTCGGTTGTGTTTTGTTGATTGACCAGTCAATTAAAAAGTCTATTTCTTGGCATGGCAACCGCAAAGGACGGAGCATGCGCAGAACAGGAGTAATGGCATTACGCAAGGGCGCGCTTGTCAACGCAACAATCGCAGAAATCGGTCGCGAAGGGTCCTTGGATGTGACCGTTGGGCAGATTGCAAAGGCTGCGGGCGTCTCCAGTGCGCTGGCGCACCATTATTTCGGCTCGAAGGAGGAGCTGTTTCTGGCGGCGATGCGGGCGATTCTTTCCGGCTTTGGCACCGAGGCGCGGGTCCGGTTGGCGACGGCAAAGACGCCTGAGGCCCGTTTGCGGGCAATCGTCGAGGCAAGTTTCGCGCCGCAGAATTTCCAACCGCATGTCATCTCGGCATGGCTCAATTTCTACGTGATGGCGCAACATGTGCCCGCCGCGAACCGCCTGTTGCGGGTTTACCAGCGGCGGCTGGCGGCCAACCTGACCCACGCGCTGCGCGCCCTGTCGCCATCCCCCGAGGCGACGGCGGCCACGGCCGCCGCCTTGATCGACGGGCTCTATATTCGCCACGCGCTGGCGGATGCCGGTGCGCCGGACAGTGCAACAGCCGCGGCACGCGTGATGGATTACTTGAAGGTCGCAATCCGATGACCCAACCAAATATCTTGATCCTGATGGTCGATCAGCTGAACGGTACGTTGTTCCCGGACGGTCCCGCCGATTGGTTGCACACCCCCAACCTGCGCCGTCTCGCTGCCCGCTCCACCCGGTTCGAGAACGCCTATACCGCCTCTCCGCTGTGTGCACCCGCACGCGCAAGCTTCATGTCAGGTCAATTGCCGTCGCGCACCGGGGTCTACGATAATGCGGCCGAGTTCGCGTCCTCAATCCCGACTTACGCCCACCATCTGCGGCGCGCAGGCTATGCCACGGCACTGTCGGGCAAGATGCACTTTGTCGGGCCAGACCAGCTTCACGGTTTTGAACAACGCCTGACCACAGACATCTACCCCGCCGATTTCGGATGGACCCCAGACTACCGCAAACCCGGTGAGCGGATCGACTGGTGGTATCACAACATGGGCTCGGTGACCGGGTCCGGCGTCGCCGAAATCACCAACCAGATGGAATACGATGATGCCGTGGCGTTCGAGGCCGAGCAAAAGCTTTATGACCTGTCACGCGGCGCAGATACGCGTCCTTGGTGCCTGACCGTCAGCTTCACCCACCCGCACGACCCCTATGTCGCCCGCCGGGAATATTGGGATCTGTATAACAACTGCGACCACCTGATGCCGCAAGTCGCCGCGATCCCCTACGCGGAACACGACGCCCATTCCAAGCGCATCCTCGACGCCAATGACCTTGGCAATTTCGACATCACGGACGCAGACATTCGCCGTTCCCGGCAAGCCTATTTCGCCAATATCTCTTACATAGATCAGAAGGTCGGCGGTATTCTGGACGTGCTGGAGCGCACCCGGCAGGAGGCGATCATCGTCTTCGTCTCGGACCATGGCGATATGCTTGGTGAACGGGGCCTGTGGTTCAAGATGTCGTTCTACGAGGGCTCTGCCCGGGTGCCGCTGATGATCTGCGCGCCGGACATGGCGCCGGGCCGGGTGGACGCCCCCGTCTCCACCATCGATCTTTGCCCGACGCTTTGCGATCTGGCCGGGGTCAGCATGGAAGATGTCATGCCGTGGACCGATGGCGAAACGCTGGTGCCGCTGGGCAAGGGCGGCACGCGCGTCAGCCCCGTGGCGATGGAATACGCCGCCGAAGGCTCACAATCGCCGTTGGTGGCCCTGCGCGAAGGGGGGTGGAAATATACCAACTGCGCCCTTGATCCCGAGCAACTGTTCGACCTGACCACCGATCCCCATGAACTGACCGACCTTGCCCAAGATCCCGCCCACGCCGCAAAGCTGGAGGCGTTTCGCCTGCAAGCGGCCGCCCGCTGGGATCTGGAGGCATTCGACGCCGATGTGCGCCAATCCCAAGCCCGACGCTGGGTTGTCTATGAGGCGCTCCGCAACGGCGCCTACTATCCGTGGGATTTTCAGCCGCTTCGCGCTGCATCCGAACGGTACATGCGCAATCATATGGACCTCAATATTCTTGAGGAAAGCAAACGATTTCCAAGAGGTGAATAATGCAACCGACGGCTTCCCATTTCGTGAACGGCGCCTATCTGGACGACACCGCAGGCACCGCCCTGCCCGTGATCTACCCCGCAACGGGTGAGGTCATCGCACAGCTGCATCACGCCACACCCGCCGTGCTGGAGGCAGCCCTCGCCGCCGCCGATGCCGCACGCGCGGGCTGGGCGGCGACGCCGGCCGCAGATCGCGGGCGTATCTTGCGCCGGGCAGCGGACATCATGCGCGAACGCAACCGTGACCTCAGCGTGATCGAGACCATGGACACCGGCAAGCCGCTGTCCGAGACGCTGGTGGCCGACGCGTCATCCGGCGCCGATGCGCTGGAATATTTTGGCGGGCTGATCGGTGCATTGACCGGCGACCACATCCCGCTGGGGGCCGATTGGGCCTATACGATGCGCGAACCGCTGGGGCTGTGTGTTGGCATCGGTGCGTGGAATTACCCGACCCAGATCGTCTGCTGGAAGGCCGCACCGGCGCTTGCGTGCGGCAATACCATGGTCTTCAAGCCGTCCGAGACGACGCCGCTTGCGGCGTTGCAGATCGCGGCCATCTTTACCGAGGCGGGATTGCCGCCCGGCGTGTTCAACGTGATTCAGGGCGCGGGTGACGTGGGTGGGGCATTGGTGACCGACCCGCGCGTCGCCAAGGTATCACTGACCGGGTCGGCGCCAACGGGGCGCAAGGTGTATGCGGCGGCGGCCGCCAGCATGAAGCAGGTGACAATGGAACTGGGCGGCAAATCCCCACTGGTGATCTTCGACGATGCCGATCTGGAAGATGCCGTCAGCGCCGCGATCAACGCGAATTTCTATGCCTCCGGTCAGGTCTGTTCCAACGGCACGCGGGTGTTCGTGCAGGGCGGCATCAAGGCGGCGTTTCTGGACCGGCTGGCGCAACGGGTGGGCAACGCCACCATCGGCGACCCACTGGATGAGGCGACGAATTTCGGGCCCATGGCCTCGGAACGCCAGCTGGAGATCGTGCAGGGCTTTATCGCCAAGGGTTTGGCCGAAGGCGCGCGCCTGATCTGTGGCGGCGGGAGGGTCGACCGCGCGGGGTTCTACCTGCAGCCCACCATTTTCGCCGATGTCACCGATGACATGACCCTTGCCCGCGAGGAAATATTCGGGCCGGTCCTATCGGTTCTCGATTTCGACACCGAGGCCGAGGTGCTGGCCCGCGCCAATGCCACCGATTACGGACTGGCCGCTGGCGTCATGACCCGCGATCTGGCCCGCGCACACCGCATGGTCGCAGGGTTTCAGGCCGGAACCTGCTGGATCAACAGCTATAACCTGACGCCCGCGGGCATGCCCTTTGGCGGCGCCAAAAGCAGCGGGTTCGGCCGCGAAAATGCCCGCGCGTCGCTGGAGGCCTATAGCCAGATGAAATCCGTCTACGTGGGCATGGGCCGCGTGGAGGCTGCGTATTGATGTCCAGCCAATTCGAAGCGGATTACGTCATAATCGGCGCGGGAAGCGCCGGGTGCGCCATGGCCTACCGATTGTCCGAAGCGGGCAAATCGGTGCTGGTGATCGAACATGGCGGAAGCGACGCCGGTCCGTTCATCCAGATGCCTGCCGCATTGTCCTATCCAATGAACATGTCGCGCTACGATTGGGGCTACACCTCGGAACCCGAGGCGGCATTGGGCAACCGTCGTCTTGCATGTCCGCGCGGCAAGGTGGTGGGGGGATCATCCTCGATCAACGGGATGGTCTATGTGCGGGGGCATGCGCATGACTTTGACACTTGGGCCGAGATGGGCGCAACCGGGTGGAGCTACGCGGACGTCCTGCCCTATTTCAAGCGCATGGAACACGCCCACGGCGTGCCGGACAAGGCGTGGCGCGGAACCGACGGGCCGCTGCACATCACGCGCGGACCACGGCACAACCCGCTCTATCATGCGTTTGTCGAAGCCGGGCGGCAGGCAGGCTATCCCGTCACTCAGGACTACAACGGCGAACAGCAGGAAGGCTTTGGCCCGTTCGAACAGACCGTCTGGAAAGGGCGCCGCTGGTCGGCCGCGAACGCCTATCTGCGGCCCGCGTTGAAGCGGGACAATTGCACGTTGCTGCGCGGGTTGGTGCATCGGATCGTGATCGAGGACGGTCGCGCCGTGGGGGTGGAGATGTCGCATGGTAGCACGCAGCAGATCGTCCGCGCGCGCGCCGAAGTGGTGCTGGCGGCAGGTGCGATCAATTCGCCCAAGCTGCTGATGCTGTCAGGCATCGGGCCTGCGGCACATCTGGCGGAACATGGCGTGGCCGTGGTGGCCGATCGCGCGGGGGTCGGCCAGAACCTGCAGGATCATCTGGAAATGTATGTGCAGTACGCCGCATCCAAGCCGATCACGCTCTATAAATACTGGAACCTGATCAGCAAGGCCCTGATCGGGGCGCGGTGGCTGTTTACGGGCACGGGGTTGGGCGCGTCCAACAACTTCGAAAGCTGTGGCTTCATCCGGTCGCGCGCGGGCATCGCATACCCCGATATCCAGTTTCATTTCCTGCCATTGGCCGTCAGGTATGATGGCCGCGTTGCGGCGGCAGGCCACGGGTTTCAGGCGCATGTCGGCCCGATGCGATCAAAAAGCCGGGGCACGGTGACATTGGCAAGCGCAGATCCGGCCGCCGCCCCGGTGATCCGCTTCAACTACATGACAGCGCCCGAGGATTGGGACGAGTTTCGCCGCGCCATCCGCCTGACTCGCGAGGTGTTCGCACAGCCCGCCATGGCCAAATACGTCAAACACGAGATCCAGCCGGGCAGCGCCGCGCAGTCGGATGACGCGCTGGATGACGCCATTCGCGAACATGCCGAAAGCGCCTATCACCCCTGCGGAACCTGCAAGATGGGCCGCGCCGATGATCCCGATGCCGTCGTCGATCCGGAAAACCGCGTGATCGGCGTGGATGGATTGCGGCTGGCGGACAGTTCGATCTTTCCGCAGATCACCAATGGCAACCTGAACGGGCCGTCGATCATGGTGGGCGAAAAGGCGGCGGATCACATTCTGGGTCGCACGCCCCTGTCGGCCGCGAACCAGCAACCGTGGGTCCACCCCGATTGGCAGACCGCCCAGCGCTGACTTACCAGAACCCTTCGTGGCCCTTGGCGACATCGCCCTCAAGCTCCACGAAGGGTCCGCGCGTTTCGACCTTGCGCCGACCTGCGGCGAATACCGTCTCGCAAGACAGGTCCAGCGTCAGGTTTTCGGGGTTGTCGCCAGTCAGCACCGCCAACCGCTTTTCCGTCATGCCATAAACGACCGTGCCGATCCCCGCCCAGTAACAGGCCCCCGCACACATGCAGCACGGCTCGACCGAGGTATAAAGCGTGCAGGTTTCCAAGAAATCGGGCGTGTAGTTGGCCGACGCCGCGCGGGCCACGTTCGCCTCGGCGTGGCCGCAGCCGCCATCGGTGGAAAAGGTGTTGCCGCTGGTCAGCAACACGGTTCCTTCCGCATCGGCCAGCAAGGCACCGAACGGATGGTTGCCGCCCGCGCGGCTTTGTGCGGCAATGGCGATGGTCTCGCGCAACAGGGACAGATCGGTTGGCATCAGAAGGCTCCGGTTGGGTTTGCAACTGCAGCATGGCCCGATTTGCCCGCACCTGCCAAGCCCGTCAGATCATCTGCCCGCCGATCCCGCGACTGACGGCAAAGGCCGCGCGCATGACGGCTTGGGCCTGCGCCTCTTGGCGTTCCTCCGGCATTCGTGCCGCTGGGCCGGAAATCGACAGGCCCGCCACCGCTTCGCCATGCACGTCGAAAATCGGGGCCGCGATGCAGCGCATGCCAGTGGTCTTTTCCTCGGCGTCGACGGAATACCCCCGCGCCCGTGTCACGGCCAGATCGGCATGCAGGGCAGCGGCATCCGACAAGGTGCGATCGGTAAAGCGTTCCAGCCCGTGCTGGGCGATGATCTGATCGACACGCGCCGGTTCCATCCGTGACAACAGCGCCTTGCCGATCCCCGACGAATGCATCGGCGACATGGTGCCGGGAGGAAAGAATGCGCGGATCGTCTCGTGGGTTTCGACCTGCGACAGGAACAACACCAGCCCGTCACGTTCCACCGCCAGATTTGCCGTTTCCCCGGTCTCGTGCATCAGCGCGCGCAACACGGGTCGCGCGCGTTCCACCAAAGATGTGCGGCGCAAGAACCGCGACCCGATCAGGAATGCGCCCGCACCGATATGCCACGTCTGGGTGCCCGTCTCGAAATCGACGATCCCGCGCGCCTCAAGGGTATAGAGCACGCGGTAGATGGTGGCGGGCGACTGACCCAGATCTTGTGCAAGATCCGACAAGGTCGTGCCCCCCAGTTCCGACAACCGCTCCAAGACCTCCATCGCGCGATCAAGCGACTTGATCGTGTTTTGGTCAGATGTGTCCCCCCACGCGCGCGGGCGGCCCCTTGCGCGGCGCTCTGGCGCTTCGTCTGTCGGCTTTTCGGCCATGCGATTCCCTTTCTGAAAACCTGTTTCATATTCTGAAATAATCCAAACCCATGTTTCAATTAATTTTTTCCACTAGCACAGGATTTTGAAAAACCTTTTCAAAAAAATTGTGTGCGCAGGTCCCCAGCCCTAGACAGGATGAAATTGGAGGAGACGTGCCCATGATCAGCCAGAACCCGGTTTTCATCCCAGGACCGACCAACATTCCCGAGGTCATTCGCAAAGCATGCGACATGCCCACGGTCGACCACCGCTCGCCGTTCTTCGCAAGCGTCCTGCACCCCGCACGCGAAGGCGTGGCCAAGGTCATGCGGGCGACCGACGCCGAGATCTATATCATTCCCGGCACTGGGACCGGCGGCTGGGAAGCGGCGATCGCCAACACCCTGAACCCCGGCGACAGCATCCTTGCCGCGCGCAACGGCCTGTTCAGCCACAAGTGGATCGACATGTGCCAGCGCTTTGGGCTGGAGGTCACGCAAGTCGACGTCCAGTGGGGCGATGGCGTGCCTGCGGACAAGTTCGAAGAAATCCTGCGCGCCGACAAGGCTGGCAAGATCAAGGCGGTTCTGGCCACACACAACGAAACCGCGACCGGCGTTGTCAGCGATATCGCTGCGGTGCGCCGCGCAATGGATGCGGCAGGTCATGGCGCCTTGCTGATGGTGGACGGCGTCAGTTCCATCGGCTGCATGCCGTTCGAATTTGACGGCTGGGGCGTCGATGTGGCCGTCACCGGCAGCCAGAAGGGCTTCATGCTTCCCGCGGGTCTGGGCATTACCGGCTTCAGCCAAAAGGCGATTGCCGCCAGCAAGACGGCCACCCTGCCCCGGACCTATTTCAGCATCGACGACATGCGCAAAGGCTATGCCGCCAACGCATATCCCTACACGCCCGCCGTCGGCCTGATGAACGGTCTGAAACTGGCCACCGAGATGATGTTGGCCGAAGGGCTGGACAACGTCTTTGCCCGCCACAAGCGTCTGGCCGAAGGTGTGCGCGCAGCAGTTTTCGCATGGGACATGAAGCCCTGCGCGCTGCGGCCCGAGCTGTATTCCGATACGGTCACGGCGATCTGCACGCCTGAGGGTTTCAACGCCTCAACCATCGTGTCCCACGCGTCCGAGCATTACGACATGGCATTCGGCAC
>Ga0075467_10000825_pt1 | contig 25338 bp, 19 predicted proteins | sample DEB08_DNA_9_FD_75067 | JGI IMG/M metagenome (GOLD analysis project Ga0075467, IMG submission 75067) | Aqueous microbial communities from the Delaware River and Bay under freshwater to marine salinity gradient to study organic matter... | ecosystem: Environmental > Aquatic > Marine > Coastal ... | reverse complement strand
GCTGAATTAATTTGTCGACCTCTTGCTCTAAACGTTCATTTTCAATCGAAATACGCGCGTGTACTTGGCGTGCCTGCTTTGCTTTCGAAAACAGTGACAAGCTAATGTTAGCGGCCACTAAGATCAGAACCAAACTGCTTAGGTAGAGAAGCATTCGTTTGTTCGCTATAGTTTGATCTGAAATTCGAGGCGAATTCCAAAATCAGTATCAAAACCACGTTGCTTGGTGGCGAACGCATCCACTTGCCAAAAGCTGCGTTGGCCTATCGCTTTTTGAAAGCGCAAGCCGAGCCCATATTCGTCTTCAATTAGAGTCAGATCATCATCTTCGAAACGCCCGGCCGCTTCAATTGTGAACTGCGTTCGTTTGTCATTGGAAAAGCGTTGATAACCGAGCGCGAAGCCAGCCGCATCCGCTGATGAATTACTCAGAGGCGCAGGAAAACTGCCCAAACCTTGGGCTGCAAACAACAACCCCGTTCGCCCTAATGGCCCGCCAGCCAAAGGCCCCCTTGCCGCCGAGGTGAAGTTGTCAATCGCGACAAACCCGTTAAGGTAAAGGTTGTCATGCGTATATTTGGGTATCCATGAGAGTTCAGTAAACAGCAATACACCATCATCAGCCTGGTCGGTAACATCTCCCGCAGCCTGGGAGACGGCGGCACGGAAGGTCGCATTGGTCTTGCCAAAGCGGCGAGTAGCGTCAAAACCAAGATTAAAAAGGTCCCCAGAGGCTTCACCATCTACATAAACCAGATCAAAATTGTAGGTGCTTCGAATACCATCGATTTGATTGAACCACGCGAATAGCTGGCTATCATCATCTTCTATGTTATCGCTTCGATTAACACCGTTTAGGCCGACGAAAATGCTCGATCGCCAGTTGATAATGCTCGGATTTTCGGCGAAGCGAATATTGTTTTTACTAAAGCCAAAGCCGTCCATATTATCGTTAACCAGAAAGCCTTCGCCGAACAATACATTCTGACGCCCGATGCTGAAGCCAATATCATTCTTAGTTCCATCTCGGGTATCCCATTTTGGGAAAATTTCCGAAAGGTCGCCCTCAAAGAAAAGTGTATCGAGGTCGAGGTTCAACTCATTAATTGACTGCGTCTGATCATCGGAGTGCGAGTAGCTGCTTCCTGAAAACTGCCCGGTATCACGATTGTGTAGTGGGGTAAATCCAACTAATATTCTCTCGGTACCACTGAGTTGAAGATTGGCGAATAGGTCGAGACGGTTTGCCCATTCTCGAACTTCTTCGGTAGAACTTGAGTCGTCATAAGTTTGATAGGCACTGCGCAAGGTTCCGTAAACCCATAACGACGGAGTCCAGACTGCGCCGGTTGGCAAGGTAAAACCTTTAGAGATGTTGCCGGTTGCTAAAAATTTGGGGCCAAGCTCCAGCAATGGCTTGGCTCTGGGCGGCAGCTCTTCGTCGGCAAGGTATTTGCCCGGCTGTGTACTTAACTCCCATTCAGCGCCCGCTGCATTCGCATTCAGACTAGTGACGCTGGAGATGGCAATGAAACACATTGGAATTACTTGCGTGCTTCTACTTAGATAATCTCTGAAAGTAGTCATATTATGGTTCCGCACGGGCTGATGGCTGTAAGTTCAATTTAGCCGTTTTCTCCCAAATCGTTTGATGGTTCTCCACCAGTCGGTCAGCGACCTCGCGGGCCGACATTCCATAGTCAAATCCCACATCGGCTATTTCGTGTATCAAGTTAACCGGAACAGCGGCGGATTTTAGGCGATAGCGAACCGACAATGATGTGGCGTTACCCAATTGTTTTTTTGAAACTCGATAACGCGCTTTTCGTGTCGCGCTTGGCGGCAGAGTTTGTCGGTGTTTGCGCACATCCCCAGGCTGGCCAGTTAGCATCAGTGATCGAGTAAAGGGCCTTACAAAAGGCGTTACATCGCTAGAATAATTCACCGCCAGCACTTGCTCGCGTTCGCCACCGCGTAGGTTTCGTGTTAAAAATTTTGATTGCAGGTTAAACAGGTACTTATCCAGCTCCAGCTTGCCGTTGTGCACATACAGCGAGTGGGTATCACGTAGGTCGCCATTGGGGTCTAGGTCCCCTGATTTGAATAGCACAGCACCGTCCTGATCGCTTACCGTTACTTCTAACCAAACCAATCGCTCAGCGTCAAAGCCTGTGGGTACATTATGACCATCTGTGCCATTACTGACAGGGATCACAAACTCCACGCCCTTTTTGGAAACCTTGGCAAACTCGAGCTCGCCAACTTTGTAGCCGTTTCTTAATACTTCGAGTCGCTTTGTCTCTGCCCAATCTAATAATGAGTGTTGCTCGTCAATGATTTTGCGTGCGTCGTAGCGATCATCAATTGACTTCCAATGTGTTGGAAAAGCATAGTCATCAGCAACACTTGCCTCAAATGCATCCGTTCCCCAGCCAGCCTTGTCATCAAACTCCAGCCATTGCGCTAGCGTGGCTAATTCTACTGCGTTGGCATTATGCGGAAATATCCCCGGATGAATTACTGAGTAATCAGGTCCGGCAAAAAAATGATTCGTTAGCTTACGATCTTTAGTGGCTACGCCGCCCACAACCGCAGCTGGGCCCTGTGCATATCCAGTTGGAACACCCTGCTCTACACCCATATGGCAATCCTGACAAGATTCGCCACGTGCGGCCGCCGGTGAGTTTTTGTATTCTGAAAATGCCTCTTCTAATCGAAATCCATTAAATAGATTTACGTCATGGCATGAGCCGCAAAACTGCGATGTCTGAATCTGTGGAAAATGCCCTACTTTGGTGTGTATTTGACGGCCTGATTCGCCCGGTTCTGTCACCACCCGGTATTGATCACGGTTATCCAACACTCTTTCTAACTCATCACCCCCAGTTGGCCCATATACTTTTGTCAGCAAATCACCTTCCACCAACGCTAATCGACCCGATACCTTGCCATACTCCTGCTCTACCCTATGACAAACGACACAGGTAATTCCCTCACGTGAGGTGGGGTGACGATCCAAATTAGATATATAGGTAGACTCACCTATATTTATACCAACCTGCGTATGGCAGCGAATACAGAAGTCTCCATTGGTGCCATTACTTAACTTGTTGATCTTGTTCTGCATCGCCATATAAATCGGGCTGAGCTGAGCATAGGCGTGTTGTGACACTGACCATTCCTTGTAGTGATCTTCATGACAGGTCTTGCAGGCATTAGCTGATGGGTAGCGACTCTCCGCAAAGATGTTTAAATGCGCTTGCGCGGTCGGGTCATCATCGGCTGAAGCCGATGTTTGCTCGTCATCGTCGCTAAGAAACTCGTCATCGCTTAATAGTTCATCATCACTTAATAAGTCGTCATCCAAAAGCAAGTCATCGCCGCTTAAAGAATCATCGATTAGTAACTGATCATCGCTCTGTGCAAAACTCGATGAAACAATAGAACGAGATGTGACAACATCGCCGACAATAAACAGACTACAGACGGTGAATATCAACAGATAGCCGCGAACACTACTTTTGATAATCGTCGTACTTTCCACCTTGTGATTATTGCTACCCATGCCACCACCTTTGATATTAAGAATATTCTCACTTACAGACTAATCACTAATTGAGGAGGCAGAACGCAGTAAATGTGAAGAAAATGTGTACCTTTGGAAGCAATTGTGCGGCAAAAGTCGAGATAGGATTAGTTCGACGCGGCTTCCATGCCGGTAACAATAATGGGTTGAAAAATACCTTGGATCAGGCATGCCAAGAAATACTGGCACACCTCACCACTAAATAGCTCTAGCTATTATCCTCTGATTCGTTACGGTCCGGCTTACCTTCTGGCCGACCAACACTTGGCTTGCAGGCCAGCGCCTGAGAATCCCCTCTTCGAGGTACAATACAGCTGCCAGAGACCGTCTCACCGCGCCCCCCAGTGAACTCACATGCCTGATCAACTTCGGCACTCGAACATGCCTCAATCGCCTCTGGTGGTGGCCCGCGATGACCGCGTTTATTACCGCCCTCTTGGGCCATCGCACTACCGGCTAGCAGCATTAAAGCGGCAATCAGTGATAACGGGACTAATGTTGTTGAATTTTTCAAACTCATGCTAACTCCAAATTGATTAAAGTTGTTTAGTGACATGAGTATCAAATTCAATTGGGGAGCAATTGTGGAGAAATTAGGGAGGTTTTAAGGAATCAGCAAGACCTTGGCTATTCGACTTTGTAACCCACGCCATAGATTGAGTGGATCAAATCATCCACCGTCTCCTCGCTGTCGATTTTAAGAGCAAGCTTTTTTCGTATATTCTTAATATGCGTATCAATGGTTCGATCACTTACAACCCGCCCGTCGGTATAGGCGACGTTCATCAATTGATTCCTAGAGAAAATACATCCAGGTCGATTCGCCATTGCAAATAACATACGGAACTCGACGGCTGTTAGGCTAGTAGACAGTTCACCAAACTGACAGGAAAATTTTTCTTGATCCAGTTGTAAACTTCGATATTTGATAGGCGGCTTTGATCGTGAAGACGTGTAAACTTCTTGCCCATCAATCGGCACTTTAGAAGCATCGACTATTTGTACCCGTCGAAGTATGTTGCGGATACGAACGACTACTTCACGTGGGCTAAAGGGCTTACATATATAGTCATCGGCACCCAATTCTAGCCCCAATAAACGGTCTATCTCGTCTACGCGTGCGGTGATCATCACAATGGGGACCATCGAGAATTGCCGAACCTCTTTACATATCGTGAGTCCATCTTTGCCTGGCAACATGACGTCAAGTAACACACAGTCAGGCTTAAGCGACCCAATCAACTCGACGGCGACACTACCATCATTGCAAACACTAGTTTGGTAGCCAGCTTCGACTAAATAGTCGCTCAAAAGCTGGGCGATTTTGGGCTCATCTTCGACTATCAGTATGCTTTTTTGATCGCTCATAACTAGCCTAGAGTGCGGGGAGTGTAATTTGAATTCGAATACCACCGAACGGTGATTGCCCTGCGATAATTTGGCCTTGGTGAGCTTCTACAATATTTTTACAAATTGTCAAACCCAAACCAGCGCCACCTAAACTTCGATTTCTTGATTCCTCAATGCGGAAAAGTGGTTTAAATAGAGAATCAAAATCACCCTCGGCAGCACCGGGTGCGCTATCGTCAATGTTAATGATTATATTAGTATCATCTTGATACATTCTAAGTTCAATTACACCTGGAGAGTCAGTATAGTAAATCGAATTGTTAAGTAAGTTTATGAACAATTGCTCCAAGCGTATACTATCTCCGGAAACATAATGCGGGCCGTTAGCATTAACTCCTAAGCGAAGCCCTTGGGTCTTCGCTCTGGAGATAAACGGCTTTACTATGGCATGCAAACTCTCAGCGAGATCAATTTTTTCAAACTCGTATCGGAGCCCACCTACCTCTGATAATGATAACTGATATAAATCATCTATCAGATGCTTTAAGCGATCAGTTTCATGTGACAAAGAATCAATTCCATTAAGATCTAAACTCCTCACTCCATCTTTCATCGCTTCAATCTCACCGGCTAATATAGTCACCGGCGTACGAAGCTCGTGCGAAATATCGGCGAGCCAACGTCGTCGAGAAGCTCTATTTTGCTCCAAAACGGATGAGAGGCGATTAATATCGGCCATTAATTCCCCCAATTCATCCTGTCTGTCATTCGGTAGTTCAATGGCAAAATCGCCTTTAGCTAAAGATCCGATGCCTCTTTTTAGGGTAAAAATCGGCGTTAACAAAGTACGTGACAAAATCCATGAGGCTACGCCAGCCAAAAGGAGAGCTAGCACCGCAATGACAATACTCGCTAAGGTCTGCTGCCGTGCAAATGCCTTTTCTTCCGGTGTGATGGCCTGCGTGAAAACTGACGCTCTTAGCTCACCGATCTGACTTTCGTTATAAATGATCGGCACACTAATAAAATTGGCATTGCTTTCCAGCAGAATATCACCAGCTATATAATTACCACTTGAATTATACAAAGCGGTCTTGCGCACTGGCCCTCTCGGAGGTGGCCCGTTTCTAAACTCTCTATCAAAACCGTCAGGCCCTCTTGGAGGCGGTCTGTTTCTCGACTCTCTATCAAAACCGCCATCGACCCTATCTTCAAAGGAATGTTTTGGCAGAGGCGGCCTGTGGCCAGCTTCGCCTTTTCGTCGCTGAGGGTGCGGTAAACTGCGCCGAAGTATACTGTCGAACGCGGCCGAGGTAGACACACTCCATTGACCGCCGTTGGACTCGTAATGTACCGCCAATGGCGGCGCTAGATTCTGTAAGCGTTCTGCTTCCAAAGAACGACGATAGTCGAGAAATCCATACTCAAAACCCCACCTCGCCAAGCTAATCGTTGTGATTAGCGTGACCGCAGTAAGCCCAAGCAAAGTAAGGAATAATTTTGTACTTATCGATTTCATGGTTTACAAGTATAACGATCGACTAGCCAATTAGAAAACACTCGATTCAAACTCCACATATTCTGCACAATTTGGATTGGCTGATCGTCTTATTACATGGACACTAGCCAGACAGGTGATGTGTTATTGTTTTAATGCAAACTATAATGAACTTGATTAAACGGTTTACGCACTATCGGGGCATATACCCAAAGGGCTCAATAGCCTCTGGTTGTTATAAACAATTGTTGATAAAGGTTTGGATCTAGATACTTGATGTCTGAAACGCCGAGCACACTAGAAATAAAAAGTAGCCAAACAAATTCAGTAACTTGGAGCTAGAAATCACCTCCCTCAGGCATTGGCTAGATTTTTGCTAGGTTTTATAAGTGGTAACAATGGATACAATGACCACAGTAAATATTCATTGTGCTGCGTTTTACCCTAGCTAGATCACGATACGATTTTCAGCAGCCACGCAGCAGACCCGATTAACACAACATAATAAGGAGAAGATGATATCAATATGAAAAACTCATTTAACACCCTCGCAAGTATTGAGTCGCACGGTGAGCTGTTTCACTATCACTCGCTTGAAAAGCTGAGTGAAACGTTTGACCTTAAGGCGCTACCGTTCGCACAAAAATTGTTGTTAGAGAATCTACTTCGCCATGAAGATGGTGTCGACATCAGTAATGAGGATATCGAGTTTTTGGCAAACTGGGATCCCAAGCATGAGGCCAACAGGGAGATCTCGTTCACTCCTGCGCGAGTATTGCTGCAAGACTTTACCGGTGTGCCAGCGGTAGTTGACTTAGCCGCGATGCGAGATGCGGTTATAGCGCTTGGCGGAGATGCCGGTCAAATAAACCCATTATCACCGGTTGAATTAGTCATTGACCATTCCGTTCAAGTGGACCGATTTGCCACGCATGACGCACTCGAGTTCAATGCCAAACGAGAGTTCGAGCGCAACAAAGAACGCTACGAGTTTCTGAAATGGGGCCAACAAGCATTTGAAAATTTCTCAGTGGTGCCGCCCGCTACCGGGATAGTTCATCAAGTTAACCTTGAATACCTTGCACGTGTGGTTTTCACTGGCGAGCAAGATAATAAGCGAATGATTTACCCTGACACGCTGGTTGGCACAGACTCCCATACCACCATGATCAACGGTTTAGGGGTTCTCGGATGGGGTGTTGGAGGAATTGAAGCCGAGGCCGCTATGCTTGGCCAACCAATCTCGATGCTGGTTCCGCAAACCGTTGGTTTTAAACTGACTGGACAGCTACCCGAAGCAACAACCGCGACAGACTTGGTGTTAACCGTGGTTAAAATGCTGCGTGAGCACGGTGTAGTCGGTAAGTTTGTCGAGTTTTATGGTGACGGGCTCGACCACCTTCCGGTAGCCGACCGAGCGACTATAGCCAACATGGCGCCGGAGTACGGTGCCACCTGTGGTCTATTTCCAATCGATCACGAGACATTGCGTTACTTGCGTCTCTCTGGTCGAGATAATAAGCAAATCGATTTGATCGAACAGTACGCGAAAGCGCAAGGGATGTTTCGAGAAGCGGGAGACGATCATGCGAACTATTCTGCAACCCTAAGTCTTGATATGAATGATGTGGTACCCAGCATTGCTGGCCCGAAACGACCACAAGATAAAATTCCGCTAACGGATGCTAAGAAGAATTTTGAAGGGATAATGACACAACATCGCCAAGCGCGAGACGCGAAGCAGAGTGTTGATCGTTTCGCCAATGAAGGTGGTAGTATAAGTGATAGTACAAGTGATAGTACAGCCGCCGGCAGTGAGCCGCTAGCGGACAGCGTTGGCGCCCCAGTTGTGATGGGTGACAAAAACTTTGATCTGCACGATGGTGCCGTAGTAATTGCCGCGATCACCTCTTGTACAAACACCTCTAACCCAACTGTTATGCTTTGCGCTGGCTTGCTCGCGCGCAAAGCGGTGGCGCTCGGCTTGCAGTCTAAACCTTGGGTAAAAACATCGCTCGCACCGGGCTCAAAAGTGGTCACCAACTACTTAAAGAAGGCCGGCGTACTTGATGATTTAGAGAGCCTGGGCTTTCATGTTGTTGGATATGGGTGCACTACCTGTATCGGCAATTCTGGGCCGTTACCAAAAGAGATACAGAAAGCTGTACGTGACCATGATCTAGTGGTCTCATCAGTTCTGTCCGGTAATCGAAATTTTGAGGGCCGAATACACTCAGACGTTAAGACCAACTATTTAGCCTCGCCTCCTCTTGTAGTTGCATACGCACTGGCCGGGAGAATGGATATTGATTTATACAACGAGCCATTGGGGGTCGATGCAAAAGGTAATGACGTATTTTTGAAAGAGTTATGGCCAGATAACCAAGAGGTTAAAGAGTGTATTGAGCAAAACATAAACGCCGATATGTTTATCGATAATTATGCAAACCTTCTCGAAGGCAGTGACGAATGGAAGTCAATCGTAACGGGTGAAAGCGATAGTTATCAATGGCAAAACGACTCTACGTATATAAAAAACCCACCCTATTTCATTGATATGTCTACCGATGTGCCTGAACTAGAGGATATTAAAAATGCACGATGCTTGGTAAAATTGGGCGATACCGTCACCACTGATCACATCTCTCCTGCAGGATCGATTCAAGCTGACAGCCCTGCCGGCCGTTATTTACAGCAACAAGGCGTCGAAGTAGCTAGTTTTAACTCTTATGGTTCTCGACGAGGAAATCATGAAGTGATGGTCAGAGGTACCTTTGCAAATGTACGTTTGCGAAACCAACTGGCGCCGCAAACTGAAGGCGGATGGACAACGCATATTCCGAGCAACAAAGTCGTATCGATCTTCGACGCAGCGATGGATTATAAAGCTGATAAGACACCACTAATTGTTCTGGGTGGCAAGGAATACGGAACAGGCTCATCGCGCGATTGGGCCGCAAAGGGAACACTGCTGCTAGGCGTGAAAGCGGTATTGGCCGAGAGCTTTGAGCGTATACATCGATCGAATTTGATTGGTATGGGCGTTATTCCATTGACCTATCTGAACAACGATACGGCAAAGTCCCTTGGGCTCACGGGGCACGAAACATTCAACATATTAGGATTGACAGAGATCGAGCCAAAGGCTAAAGATCGTAGGGTGACCGTCATTGCTAAGGCTGAGAACGGCGATCATGTCGAATTCAGAGCGTTGGTGAGGTTGGATACCCCTAAAGAAATCGAGTACTACCGTCATGGCGGCATTCTCCAGTATGTCTTGAGAGGAATGATCAACAAAAAAAGTTAAGCAAAAAAATTATGTTCATAGAAAGAAACCGAAGTTGAAATGGCTGAATTGAGTACAAGAAGCGAAGCCGACAGTATGGGTGAGGTCTGTGTTTCAAAAGACGCTATGTATGGAGCCCAGACTCAGCGCGCGATCGATAACTTTAAGCTCAGCGATATGAGGTTGCCGAAAAGCTTTATCCTCGCTCTGGCGCAAATCAAAAAGGCGGCGGCGCAGAGCAATGCAAACCTTAAACTGCTCAGCCCTGAATTTGCCGACGCGATTGTCGCTGCAGTAGACGAGGTTTTAGCAGGTCGTCATGCCGATCAATTTCCGGTTGACGTGTTTCAGACAGGCTCTGGAACCAGCACTAACATGAATATGAATGAGGTGATCGCAGCAATAAGTCGACAACGATCGCAACTTGAACTACACCCTAATGACCATGTGAATCTTGGGCAAAGCAGCAATGATGTCATTCCCACTGCGATACAGATCTCAACTGTGTCGCAGATTCAGACCCATCTTGTTCCGGAGTTTCGCACGTTGATCTGGGCTATTGAAGAAAAATCTCAAGCGCTAAGTCAGGTTGTGAAGACAGGTCGCACACACCTGATGGATGCCATGCCAATATCGTTTGGGCAAGAGCTCTCCGGATGGGCCTCTCAATTGCAGTTGGGTATAAGTAATCTGGAGAAATATATGCTGTCAATGGCTGGCCTGCCGCAAGGCGGGACGGCTGTTGGGACCGGCATTAATACTCATGAATTATTCGCAGAGCAGTTTTGTGAAAATCTTAATAACAATCTACGCAGTTCAACGGAGATAGAGCTTCAGCCCTCATTAGAGCCTCAACCCAAAAAAGAGCCTCAGCAAATAATAAAGTTTCAACCCTGTGATAATTTTTTCAGCGCTATCAGCTCTCAAGATTTATCGGTCGGCTTGTCCGGCCACCTTCGTGTTCTAGCAACCTCGCTTTACAAAATATCGACGGATTTGAGGTGGATGAATAGTGGCCCGCTCTCAGGGCTTGCAGAGATAAAACTTGCAGCATTGCAACCTGGCAGCAGTATTATGCCAGGAAAGGTTAACCCCGTGATACCGGAAGCGGTCAGCATGGCGTGTGCTCAAGTTGTCGGAAATGATGCCACCATCAGCATGGCCGGAATGTCTGGTAACTTTCAGTTAAACACAATGCTACCGGTGATCGCCTACAACCTTCTTCAAAGCATCGAACTACTGAGCAACTCAGCCGCACACCTTAACGAGCATTGTATAACAAACTTCTTAGTTAACACTGAACAGGTAGCCAAGAACCTCGAGCAAAACCCTATTCTTGTTACCGCGCTCGCACCAACCATTGGTTATGAAGCTGCTGCAAAGATCGCAAAAAAGGCATATCAAACAGGTAAATCTGTTTTCGAAATTGCCAAGCAAGAAACCGATATTAGCGAGCAAAGATTACGAGAGCTACTTGACCCACTCAATCTAACTAAACAATTCTGACTACTATATTTAGAAAAGCGATTGACTAATACCGAATACAATTTCCGAAGGCCGCGGGATCTGGCTACCAGCCTAAGTATTGCGGCAGCGAGACTATGTTACGGCTATACCATGGGTAATACTTTTTATGTCGGATAGCTTGGCCTTAAATTTGTGCATCGATCAATCTGGCGTCTAGTGTAATAACTTTCAGTCAAAAGGTCGCTGCCACCGAAGCTTAGTGGCAACGATAAAACGGCTTAATCAAGTCCTAGGCTAAGTAACTCAATCTTTGCGGCCGCAACGTAAAGTGCGCTTGCCTTGGTTGTTAATGTTTCTGGCGGAATTAAGCTTGGCCAGTGAGGCTTCAATGATGCTAATAGGGTTAAAGCAGAAGCTTTTGCTGAACTCACCTTGGCACTACCACCATCAATTTCATTTACAATGTCAGCAGCGATCGCGGTGAAGCCTAGGGCGTCTTGATATTCGTGAGCGTTTTGCATTTTACCATCGACCACGGCAATTGCGTATTCTTCGCCGGCCACTCTTAATATTTCAGAAACCAGCTTTAGTTTTTGCGCCGGGGCTAGGCTCTCAGCTTTTACCGCTGCTCCGTTTTCAGCAATAGCGACAACCAAAGTAGCATAGGCGCTTGACACGGCACTATCACCAAGCTCACCTTCAACAGCATCGGAAATACTCAATAACTCAGTTGAGAATCCACTGGTTCCTCTAACGATGAATGCTGGTTCGACCTCAGCATACAACTCACTTTTAGGATGCTTCATATGGGTTTTAGCATGTTCCATATGACCAGCCTTATAAAGCTCATGCCCAACATATAGGTGCCCGCGCATTAAAGCTAATTGAGTTAGATAGGCTATATCGTCGCGACCTAAGTTGACGTCAGAGTCGGCACCCTCGCCTTCGCCATTTGACGGCATCGAGTGATTCATGGCTTTAGCCGGTGCTTCAACCTCCCCTGCAGTTTCTTGCACGATTTCTTGCTCGGTGTCAGCTTGCTTAGATGACGGGGCATCGCAGCCACTTAGGCTAAATGTCGATACGCTTACCAAGGTTATTGCGCCGATACTCGTCCATAATTTTGTTCGTTTGATCATGTTGTACTTACCTAAAAGAAAATTCTATTTTTGATTATCGTATTCAGTAATAATGTTTGGGTATTAATCTAAATTCCTAGTCTCTATTTTATGTCAATTTATATAGATTCATTGCTTGATGAATATTCGCTCATCGCGGTTCAAGATTCTTTAAGTAAGCCATCATTATTCGGAGATGGCAAGGCGACAGCGGGCGTAATGGCCGAGAGAGTTAAATCTAATTTACAAGCCGACCAACATGCTCCAGAAGTGATCGCTGCGCAAAAGCTAGTTGAAAAATCCCTGCTAGCCAACCCGATTGTGAAAAAAGCAGTCTACCCAAGTCGCTTAGCCAAAATAATGTTCAGTCGTTACCAACCCGGCATGTCTTACGGTGAACACGTTGACGAAGCAGTAATTAACAATGTCAGAACCGATATTGCCTTCACCCTATTCCTATCAGACCCCAACAGTTACGAGGGTGGTGAATTGGTAATCTTAAAACCCGACGGACACGACTCGATCAAATTGCCGGCGGGTGGTTTATATCTTTACTCAGCCGATTCAATTCATAGAGTTAATCCGGTCACTTCGGGGTTGAGACTGGCGGCTGTTGGTTGGCTCCAAAGTAAAGTTCGCTTAGCACAACATCGCCAAATTCTTTCTGATATTAATCATGCACTACTACTGTTACCAGATAATGAAAGCAATAAAACCGCTCGTTTACAATTCTTGAAGGTCAAAAATAATTTGGAACGTGTATGGTGTGATTAAGCTAATCTCCGAAAACGCCGTTTGTGGCATTTGTGTTGTGCAACTTAAGTCTCAACTAAGACATCGAGACTTAGTATAGTCATTACCAAAGATGCCCGACTCATACGTAAAAACATTTCTCTGTCCCAGTTGCATGTTGGTTTCTAAGCTAGGTGTTCTTCGCAAAATTCAGATGTATGAAATACCTTGGTCGCGTGGAAACTGAATACTTCGGCATCGCCAAAGTTCCCAATTTTCTTGCCTTGGTATTCCGAACCAAATGCATGTGCCGCATCGAACAACAAATTTATAGTTCGCTTATCCGCTAGTTCCTGCAAAGCGTGAATGTCGCACGCCCGGCCCCATAAGTGAGTAGCGATGATAGCGCTGGCCTAACCAGAGTCTAATAAAACAAGTAAAAAACAAGACCCCAGATCGCCCCACTTAGGTGAGTCATATTATCGCCTATCTATAATACCCATATCTTAAGAATAATAAAGGTAGGCGCCACCAGCGAGAATTTGTGGGATTGCCACCATCCCATACCAGTATAAATCTTGCCAAGGCTCAAAGACAATCACCGCAAACACCACTGCCGCCGTGCGTGCCTAGATAGACTCCCCCCGCAAAATCCTAAAAAATGAATAAATGTAGGTCCTTTCAGGTTGCTATATTTGACACATGTCGCAGAGCTGATGCTTTTGGTTCACACAGAGCCAAACAATAAAAGCACACTCGGCCACGCGAGATTGAGCTATGAATAATGAATATAAAGTAAGAAAACCCAGTGGTTACACAGAGAAAAAAAGCGATGGTGAAAATAGAAAAACCATTTTTTATGGCTGTGTTGCTCTAATTATAGGAATACTTATTTGGTTAGTTAGTAACAATGTGACTCAAATGGCAGAAACTGAAGACAGTTCATTGCCTAGGCAAACCTCCGCGGTGGAATTGTCGGCGACAACGCCAACATTAGCTATACCAAGTTCAGGCACCGTCCTCTTGAAGGATCAACTCGAAACGCAATTAGTTCCGCTTATTAAGCAAACCGCTTTTTTGGATCAATTAAGTACTCCCTACGGTTTTGCCAATGACCCGATACACAATAGGTTGGTTTGGACTAGTGGCGGTAATGAGACGTTCATGTCGGCTAATCTTGACGGCTCAGAAGTAGCAACAATTCAATCAAACTTCGAGGATCCCTACCTAATACGATTTGAAACGCCTTATGGCCACAAAATACTTTTCTATGCAGACGGTTCACTTAGGCTAAAAGAAATTGATAGTCAGATGGATACCACTTCCGAGACGATTCTCTTGAAGTTGCAGGAACATGAACTTCACGGGCTCGGATTTGATGACGTCCTCAACACTGTCTACATTGGCGATCAGTTTGGCCAACCCACGCTTGCCATTCTCATACCCAGCGACGATGAGCCGATCGTCGCAATACCAATGACCCTACTTAACCCAAAATAATCCCTGGAGGATGTAATGATTACCCTACACTCAATAACTAGAACCCGATGGTTCGCTACATCGTTATGCACTTTTTTTATACTTATTTCACTTGCCAATATACCCAGAGCACATGCTGAAAGTGTTCAGGGCTTAGTTGAGCTTCAGTCGCCCAGAGCCCAAGCTCAAGAGAATCAGGTTTTGATTGACCTAGACTGGTCCAGAGCGCAAGCGCAAGCCCCGAAGATTGAGGGCTTCGCTGATCTGCATTCACACCTAATGGCTGAACATACCTTTGGTGGGAGCTGGTTTTGGGGTACCGTCGAAGGACCAATTGATTGGGCTCTGCGACGCTGTGATGGCAACCTAAATCAGAGCCATGCTGCGGTCGAAAACCTACCCGGTGTCGCTGAGTTTATTGCCACCGACACAGGTATTCACTTAGGCAAGCGTCGGGGCTATGATCGACGTAAATGTAAGAAAGTATTTGGCATTACGATACCAGGCACCTGCCCACGCCCGCATTTTGAGCACTGGCCGCGACACGACGGACTGGCTCATCAACAAATGTGGAATGGCCACTTAAAGCAAGCATTCGACGGTGGGATGAAACTGATGGTTGTATCGCTAGCCGAATCAAATTTCTTGTGTCGCAATACACCCTCTTCAAAACGGAAGTATAATTGCGACGAAATGTCATCCGTGAACCGCCAAATTGATAAGTTAACGCAGTTTGTCAACAATCACTCAAGTTGGGTGGGGATTGCTCGGTCTCCGTCAGAGGCCCGAACGCTAGTCAGTCAAAATAAGTTAGCGCTGGTGGTCGCCGTCGAAGTAAGCAACCTATTTCCAACTGGCAGTATTACCTCGCAATTAGATCAACTCTACAATAAGGGTGTGCGCTCGGTACAGTTAGTACATCATCACAATAATCGATTTTCTGGCGCGGCTCCAATTCCACGTTTGGTACAGACCGTAGGTTTAGTCGAGGCTCTTAAAGGAGAAATGAGCCCTATCAATAATGTCAGTTGCGGTAGCAATTGCGATGGCGATACAAACCTTAATACCCAAGGTCTCACGAGTGATGGCTCGACCCTAGTCAACGCGATGGTCGACCGGGGAATGTTGGTTGACGTGGCTCACGTTTCACGTAAAGCATTGGTGTCAATTGATTCTATTTTGAGTCAACGTAACAATTATCCGATGTTCTACTCTCATGCGCACCTATTTGATTCAATAGACGGTAATAAAGACAAGCGAAACGAAAAATACATCACGTCAAATGAAATTAGCCTGATCAATGCCAGCGGTGGGATGGTTGGGCTGCGTACTGGCCTAGAGGCTGCAAACACCTACGGAGGTAGCGTGGGAAATTATTGCGATGGCTCTATTCGTTCGTTTGCCCAGTCGTTAATGGCGGGAGTGGATCAAGGCCTTAGTATTGGATTTGGTGCCGATCTAAATGGCTTTATCACGCAGATGAAACCACGATGCTACCCAAACAGCGACCCAGCGACACAAGGCATTCAACGCAAAGGATTAGCTCATGTTGGGCTGCTGCCTGAGCTAATGTTGGATCTGCAAAATATAGGTGTCCCGCAACGCTACCTTGATCATCTCGGTGGCTCAGCTGAGCGCTTTGTTAGCATGTGGGAACGCGCAGTATTAATTTCAGGACAATAGACCTGATTGTAAAACCTAAGAAATGAGGGCGGCAGAATGAGTACGCCAAAGATAATCAAACTGCCATCCTCTAATAAGCCTGATAGTATTTCGGCGTTCAAAACTGACTAAATCCTTAGCTCAGTCTTGAGCGCTTTCAAGGGCTCAGTCTTGAACGCTATCAAGTTAAGGACGCCCGCACTAAGAACTAAGAACTACGAGCTGGGAGCTGGGAGCTGGGAGCTAAGAACTGGGTTCGGAATTAACTAAAATAGGCAGGCTTATATCGATTTGTACCCTCTCAATTTCCGATACGCTCATTCCCAAGCCATCAGAAAAAACGCACTCGCCAGATCCGAGGCTTGTTCTAGTTCTATTGCGCGTAAAATTATCGAGAGCTAATTTGCCTGACCCCATGATGACAGGCCTTGTCCAATCAAATCTATAATGACTAATCGATAACCAATCAAACATACCAATATTTAACGTTTGCTCAGGCAATAGACCTTGGTGTGAAAATGTTGCGTATAGACCGCCCGAGAATTCGTAAATATAGGGATATAATTCCGCTGAAACGAGACTCTTATCTATTTGTACCGCCGCCATTTTTGTGCCGTCTTCCAAGCGTGTAAGGTCCATAACATCGAGGGCCAGATAGATTGGCTTCGAAGAAAGTGGAATGGCACCCTTCGAACCCAAAACGATGTCGCAAAGTTGGCCCATTGCAGCCCATAGCGTATGGTCATATTGGGCCGACATAAAGCCCTTAGCGGAACATCCTAACAGAGAACATTTGGAATGATATTCTACTTTTGGTGCCGAACTAGTTCGTCTTTTTACTTTTGACTTTACGCTTGGTGGACGCTTATCGCCAAAATACTGTCGACGATATCTAGCCGGTGAAAGGTCAAACCATTGCTTAAAGGCTCGAGTAAAATTTGCCTGGCTTGAAAAACCCGCAAGAGCGGCAAGATCATTCAGCTTTTCGTGCGTTTCTATCAATCGCCTTTCAGCCAAAAACAATCTATTTCGTAATACGTATTCGCTGAAAGTTTCGCCCATATTCTCAGAAAAAATCGCCTGGAAATGTACTGGGGAATAACAACTCGATTCAGCAATATTCTGTAGAGAAATAGACATGTCTAGCGAGCTCAGAACACGAGATCGCGCATACTCTATTCTTTGCCTTTGCCTTAACTTAGTTTGATAACACGCCTGTCTTTCCATAGTGTTAAACCATATTCCTTGTCAGATAATAAATTTGATCGGTTTAACACTCATTACGACTAAGATCGCATTTCACCTATCAAATCCATCATGAGTAAACCCGTCATCAGTAATTTGGGATTAACAGTAAACGCTAGCAATATAAGCTTGTCAACCGTCTGCTTGAGTTATGCTGATATCTCATAGAGAACCAAAAATACTTTTAAACCTTAATGTAATGCCATCTTCTTAGCTTTACCGGCCAACGTTTAGGAGAGATTGACTATTGATCTTCAAGCGCAGTATATGTTGGTATGCTAATTAGCCGCTTTGCTTGATCTGCAATTGTTTGCAGCGCCTCTTGATTAAACACACCTCGACTCAATACCCGTATCGCTAGCGCTAAGGCAACTAAGGTTTTAGCCGTATCGGCCGCCACAAGATCCGCTCGGATAGTGCCTCGCGCCTGACCCACCTCAATACTGCGGCGCAAAAATGCTTCAATCTGAGCTACGCCATTAGTCACAATTTGATTTACCTGTTGATCGTGGGCGTAAACATCCAAAGCCGTGTTAAATAAGAAACAGCCTTTACGGTCTGGGTCCGCAACGCTAATGGAGACATTACTATCGAAGAATTTAGAGATGGCCTTGTTGGGATCATCCAAGGCCTCCAAGCCAGCTAACGCTTGCAATCGAGTCTGATCGTAGTTCAACAGTGCTTTAACAAAAAGTTGTTGCTTTCCACCATACGCGTTGTAAAGACTTCCACGATTAAGTCCAGTGTTCTCGATTAAATCCGCAATAGAGGTAGAATCAAACCCTTTTTGCCAAAAAACATCCATGGCTTTATCGAGTACTTCTTGCTCGTTAAATGATTTTTCCCAAGGCATCGCGATATTTACTCGTATTGATTTGATCAATTTTATAGCATGTCTAAACCATTCGTTCAAGCATTGGCAATCCTGCCGCTATGACAAATGCCTCATTCTAAGCCCTCTCCAAAAGCCAATGTCGTTCTCGTCGTTTATATCAGGAAATATTGTTCAGGAATGATTTTGCTATTTTCACATTTTTGTTGACCGATCGATATAATCTACGATAGTCTATACCAATCAGTATAAACAAACCCAATAGCCCCCAACCCGAGAACGATATGACTAACTTTACTTTACACAACGAAGAAACCGCCCCAGAGGGCAGCAAGGCGATGCTTGCAAAATCTCAAAGCGATTTTGGCATGATCCCTGGCCTACATGCTGTTATGGCAGAAGCACCCGGGCTCTTAGAGGCATACAAAACGCTCCATGAGTTATTTGTGAATTCGAGTTTCGATCAAGACGAAGTCACCGTAATTTGGCAAACCATCAACGTAGAACATGCCTGTCACTATTGCGTTCCCGCACATACCGCTATCGCCAATAGCATGGGGATAGATGACACGATCACCGACGCTCTGCGCAACGAAACGCTTTTGCCGAATGAACGACTGGAAGCGCTACGTACTTTTACCCTCAACGTAGTTCGCAATCGCGGCAACGTAGATGAAACCGCAGTGAAAGCGTTCGTAGACGCTGGATTCTCTCAACGTCAAATCCTCGAAGTTGTCCTTGGCATAGCGCAAAAAATCATGTCGAATTACACTAACCATTTGGCTAAGACGCCAGTGGATAAGCCTTTTCAACAGTTCGAATGGCACAGAGCTGCATAACCGGATAAGGTCAGTTTGGGTGGTACTCGAAGTACCACCCAAAGTCGGTATCTTCAATATAGTTTGAGAAACTCACCGGTTTTGATAAACCTATCAGCCTCCATGATTCTAGTAAAAAATCTTATCTTACTCTTTGCTACCGGTATCCTTGCAGCCTGCTAGTCGGTGCCTAACTCTTAAATCCAGGATGTAGCGGACGCAATTTCACCCTTATCATTTTGATATGGAGCTCGTTGAATCTTATACGCGAGGTTTCTACAAAAGCATCCGCGCTTGACGCTTTCGATGCTCGGAGTAAGTGCCAATTTGGCATTTCAAAATCTCTAAAACGGCCAATGACGAAGATCAAAAACAGATGTTTTCTAATCCAGAAAATTAGCCGAAACGGTTACTATCGTGATCGCAAAGTTACCCCCCAGATAAAGCACCGAGTTTTAACTCACCGCTCTAGCTTATTGTAATCACAGCGTATATCTTCCAATCTAAAGCGTCTATAAGTATCGATAGCCGATCCCGTATACCGGGTGAATATAGTCTGAATCAGGTTTCGCCTCTTTTAGCTTCTTGCGTAAATTAGCGACGTGACTATCGACTGTTCTATCACTGACGGCCCGATGATCATCATACATATGGTTCATTAAAGTGTCCCTCTTGAGAACACGGCTAGGCGGGCCATAGAGTGCCGCAAGAATCTTAAATTCGATGGGTGTAAGCTGCAACGCAACGCCATCAATAGCTGCTTGGTAATTTGGCCGGTCTAAGATTAGGCCAGTGTTTTTCGATTCAAGCTCAACCGGATCGTGTCGGGTTCGTCTGAGAATCGCTTTAATTCTAGCAACCACTTCGCGCGGGCTAAACGGTTTACAAATGTAATCATCTGCGCCTAGCTCTAAGCCGAGTAAACGATCAATTTCATCAACCCTGGCAGTGGTCATCACAATTGGTATTTCAGAAAACTGGCGTAGTTCCTTACAGATCTCAATTCCGCTTTTTCCAGGCAACATGATATCCAGTAAAATCAAATCAGGCTTCTGTTGATGCACTGCTTCGACAACTTGATCTCCTCGGTCAAAAATAACTAAGTCAAAGCCCTCTGCCCTAATGTATTTCTCTAACACATTAGCAAGCTTCTCCTCGTCTTCAACTATAAAAATCTTGCTCATAGCCTCATACCCACTGATCTTTGATCGGAAGAGAAAAACGAATTGCAAGCCCACCTAAGGATGACTTCTCCGATCCAATATCACCACCATGGGCTTTGATGATTGCGTGGCAGATCGACAATCCCAATCCAGAGGCACCAGTGGCACGATTACGTGATGGGTCTACGCGATATAAACGGTCAAACAGTTTTGCTAATGATGCCTCTGGCACGGCCGGCGATGAGTCTTCAAACAGCAACTCAATCGCGCTATCAAGCTGACGCCAGCTAATTCTAAAACGGCCTGGCGAATCGGTATACCTCAGGGTGTTTTCTAGAAGGTTGTTGATCACTTGCCGCAGGCGAAAGGCATCAGCATAAACCAAAGGCAAATTGTCGAGCTCTATATTGGCCACGATATTTTTTTCTGAAAAACGTTCGCCCACTATTGTCATCGCATTAGCGACTTCAGAAGCAATGTCACACATCGAAAAATTGAAGGTCATCGCCCCAGAATCTGCTTGCGAAAGCTGATGCAAATCATCGATTAAATAACTTAAACGAATGACTTCCGCTTTTAAGGATGATACGGCTTCCATATCCAATGGCTTATGCTTGTCTTCGATACATTCTATCTCGGCCTGCAATACGGCAACTGGAGTACGCAACTCGTGTGAAATATCGGATATCCATTGCTGCCGATTAAGGCGATTGTCGCGCAGTCTAGCAGCCAGACTATTTAAATTATTCGATAGCGAGCCAAACTCATCACTCTTGTCACCAACAAAGGTAACGTTATAGTGCCCATCGTATAGCTTTTGTACCTGCTCTACTAAATTTTTTATTGGCCTCCCTAGGCTTCGTGAAATAAGAAATGCAAAGAGTAATGCGCCAATCAAAACGACTATCACTGCCCATATGCGCCCTGTCTGCTGTTGCTCAGAAAACCGTCGGTCAATTTCGCGAGTAACGCGAGAGTCTGTCGGGACAGCAAGATAGCCAATGACCGCTCCGCTATAGTTGATAGGCTTAAACAGGCTTTCTGAAATATCGATCGCACCAGCAATATGTTTCTTATTTTCATCCAATAAAGCCAATCTAGCAAAACGCCTGGGTGGCCCGCGAAAGCTTTGACGATCATCAAAGTGAATCGAGGGATGCTGATGCTCATTGGGTCGCGTCTCAGATCGAATCAGAATATCAGGAATCGGCAACCGTTCCTGGCCTCGCAACGATTCCCAGCTTTTTTCTGTAATATAAATATCTGTTAAGCCTAATATTAGCGGCTCTAAACGTTCTAGTCGGCTACTTTGAGAATAACGTTTTAGGCCACTTTCGAAGCTGTAACGCTGAGCTTGTTGCAACGCAAAAACGCTCACAAAAGCGGTAGCCAAAATAGCAAAAAAAAGTTTATAACGAATCTTCATAAATGACTAATGCAGTGAACCAGAGAGCGTCGAACTATTTTTTAGAGACCTCAGCATAACTTAGAGACGAAATAAAAGTTGCTTGAAATATCCCCAATTGATACGAAAAACGCGTCGAATAGCGAGCCATTAACAATCTTTCCACTCAACAGTCGAGGAGTATCAAGGCAAATAAAACAGCTTACAAACAATATTATTCGTTCGCCGATTTATGCTGAGGCCTCTTATCGTATAACCAAGAAATCCGACCAGCTTAAAAGCCCAGCTGGCCGAAATAAACAGTGAATAACTGGTATAAGACCATGTCTCACCTACCACATCATAAACACAGTTTGAAAAAGAGCGATTTATAAAAAACAGAACATGGCCTAGAAATTCTGTGAACCGCCGCGCTTCCCCCTTCCTGAGCCACCGCCCCGCTCGCCAGACCTAGACCCACCTTTTCGCGCCTCAGGAGGTGAAACGATAGTAACTAGTTCTTGGTAACTTACCTTACTATCTTCATTTTTATCGGCATCATGAAATAGTTTGTTCAAACCAACATCAAACTCTGATTGAGTTATTCTATCGTTAAAGTTTCGATCGAAATAAACAAGATTGGGCAATGCACTCCGTGAGCCAGTGGCTTTAGGTTGCCAAAACCTGAATTCTGACAAACTTATTACTCCATTGCCATCGAGGTCTGCTGCTTTAAAAGCGTTCACCCGGCCTTCGGCGAGTTCAGCCTCGTCAATTACATAATCATCATTCCGATTAAATCCAATCAGGAGTGCTCCACCAGGCAGCAATGAAGTGACTGGCTCCTGACCCTGTGGAATGCGTTTACCATTCTTACTGGCGCAGCCGGTTATGAAAATTATGACGATAACTACCGCCTTGGTTTTTAAATTCATGTCGCGTTCCTATAAATTAATGGCTGATTACAAATCAGGGGTTTACGGTTAAGCTGCTCATTCAGTTGATGTGCTTTGCTTACGACGTTCAGCACGTTTTTGCTTGCGCAATTTAGCTTTTTCGATTTTGGCAAGTTGTTCCGAGGTCAGTATTTGCTCCAAACTACTTTTGAACTTTGCCATTTCATACACCCTTTCACGAGCAGCGGCGGCGGCTTGGTCTGCGGCTTGGTCTAAATATCCTTGATCAATTAACTCTTGGATTTGTGACCTACTCTGAAACTTGGAGTCGCGTTGACTAATACGGCTATCCATCAATGCGTCCATCTGAATAGTTTGCTCGTCTGTGAGCTCTAACTTTTCGATCATCCGCTCAATTGAAGAATGGTGACCGTCACCCTTATGTCCGAAAGGCCCCTGAGCGACCGCAACATCTGTCATCAAGGTAAGAGCTACCGCGATTGCTAACGCGCTGCGTTTCATATTTTTTTTTGACGTTGTCATACTATATTTACCTAAAGAGTTAGTTTTAAAAAAGGCAGACCCTAGCAAGTCTGATAACCATGTTCAGCGTTGATTGTTTTACCGAACGCGCCCACTTTAGGATATAAATGTAGAGAAGGAATGGAGAAACTATCCAGATTGTGTGGAGTTTTTTTTGAATTTCTTGTCTCTTAGACTAACTAATACAGATACTCCGAAAATTAACTCAAGGTCTCTAATTGACTATTCTATCGTCAGCATATATTTACCAAATGCGCGGTTTCGCTGCACCCGATGAATTTGAAATTGCTATATGATCGAATAGGTATTCCTTGCCAGCACCCAAAACACGATAACTCTTGTCGCCGGAACCCAAATATGAAAACAACTAAAATCAGATATTTCGTTAAAACTATCGCTATCCTGTTGCTTACTTTATTGGCACTTACCTCCTGCTCTGAAAAACAAGATAAACCCATATTTAAGGTGCTCTCACCATCTATTGCCGATACCTTAGTGATAAATGCTAAAGCATGGACCGGAAACCCAAACCAACCGTGGGTAGAAACTATCGCAATCAAGGGCTCGAGGATAATTGCTACTGGCGGCAAGGATCTTGAGACTGAATTTAATGCCAGCAAAACCATTGATGCAGAAGGCAAACTGGTGCTTCCCGGGTTTATTGATAATCATGTACATTTTATGGAAGGTGCAGCAACTTTACTCAATATAGACACACAGTCGGTTAAAACCAAACAAGCATTCATCTCCAAGATAAAAGACTACGCATTATCGATACCTGAAGGCGAATGGATAACCGGTGGTATCTGGGACCACGAAGCCTGGGGCGGCGAGTTGCCACATAGAGATTGGATTGACCAATACACTCAAAACAATCCGGTTTTCTTAACCCGTACTGATGGGCATATGGGAATAGCAAACTCACTCGCGCTGGAGATGTCGGGGATTAACAAAGACACACCTGACACAGAGGGCGGCCTGATTGTTCGTGATGCAAATGGTGTCCCCACGGGCATATTGAAAGACAATGCACTGATGCTGGTCACTGAAAAAATGCCACAGCCGAGTGAAGCACAAAACAGTCGGCTGTTTGATGCCGCGATTGCCCATGCGCTGATAAATGGGGTAACTCAGGTTCATAATGTTGATGAACGTGAGAGACAGTGGAGTAATATAGCCATATTTGAAAAGGCTAAGGCCGAGGGACGGTTGAAAATACGTGTTTACTACATCCCACATATCTCAAATCGTCACCGCCTAGCCGAACAAATAAAAGCGCAGGGCAAAGGGGATCAATGGTTACGGTTTGGTGGGGTCAAACAATTAGTCGATGGCTCACTTGGCTCGACCACGGCGTGGTTTTATCAGCCGTATGCCGATGCGCCGGAAACTAGCGGGTTTCCGCTAATGCCAATCGAGGAATTGGAGAGCACCATTGCTGAGGCACACGCTCTCGGCTTACAACTGGTTATTCATGGCATTGGCGACCGTACCAATGATGAAATCTTGCGAATATTTGAAGAGTTAGATGTTAAAGGGTCGCGCCCACGCATCGAACACGCACAACATCTTAGTCCAGCTGCGATCAAGCGTTTTGCTCCGCTAGGGGTAATACCATCAATGCATCCTTACCATGCCATCGATGACGGGCGTTGGGCTGAAAAACGAATAGGCTCTGAACGAATTAAAACGACCTATGCCTTTAACTCATTATTAGATGCGGGTGCCACCTTAAGCTTTGGTTCCGACTGGTATGTTGCCCCACTCAGTCCAATCGCCGGTATTTATGCCGCTGTGACGCGCCGAACATTAGATGGCAAAAACCCGAATGGCTGGATTCCAGAAGAAAAAATAACGGTTGAGCAAGCTATTCGGGCTTACACCTTGAACAATGCATTTTCCGGATTCCAAGAAAATCATTTAGGTTCTATAGAAGTTGATAAATTGGCTGACTTAGTGATACTCAGTGACAATATTTTTGCAATAGATCCGCAAGAGATCATCAATACCAAAGTAACGCTGACGATGGTCGGTGGTGACGTAATGTATTCGAAATAGCGGTGATTATATAAATCGGGACTAAATGATTCTATTCTAAAATTTGCCAATGCCGCCGGTTATTGCTAGGCGACGGTAATTGTTTTACATTTTAGCTTTAGTTTTACTCGTGGCTTTTGCTTTTTCAGGATTGTCAGGCCAAAAATGTCTAGGGTAGCGGCCTTTCATCTCTTTTTGAATTGACTTGTAACTGCCTTTCCAAAAACCCTCGAGGTCTTGTG